>Ga0163152_10004836_pt1 | contig 16287 bp, 20 predicted proteins | sample OliLakLV19MP8IB2_FD_148635 | JGI IMG/M metagenome (GOLD analysis project Ga0163152, IMG submission 148635) | Freshwater microbial mat bacterial communities from Lake Vanda, McMurdo Dry Valleys, Antarctica - Oligotrophic Lake LV.19.MP8.IB-2 | ecosystem: Environmental > Aquatic > Freshwater >... | reverse complement strand
ATACGTTTCTGGTCTATAAATGAATTATGCACTATTATTTTATCCAAAATGTTTACTTCGGGTTTGCAGGGGCAACTCATCCACGCCAATTCCTTCCTTGTTTTTTTCATATCGGTAGAATGAGGCTCAATGTCAAAATCTGGTATGACTACTTGCCACCCATCATCTGCGTCCAGTCTCAACCATTTTTGTTTATCTTGTTTCATATATATTCTTTAGGTTTTGTCTAGGGAAGAGGGGAGGATATCAAAATAGTCTTTAATTTCTTCTAACTTATCTTCTGCCGATATTTCTTCTTTTAAGATACTCCCTATATCATCTTTTGTAATTTCTTTATCATAAAAATTTTCTTGAAACAAATTAAGGACTTCAAAAGCATGGGTGTTTATTTTACTAATCATTCCACCAGAAACTTCCATATAAACTTTTGGGACTTCTTTCATTAGAAAATGAAAATCTGATAATTCTCTCTGGACTTTGTTTAAATCTAAAACCCCATTAGTTTCAACAATGTCTTTCCAAAAGTCGGCATAATCTTCTTTGTAGTCTTTGTCTTTTCTCATATATTTATTTAGGGTTAGTGTTTAGGGAGGAGAGAGTGGTATAAATATCATCTACAGTTTGACTACAACAGTCTGATTTAGTTTTATAATGGCCTAGATATTCCCTCACCCTCTCCCTTTCTTCTGCTAGGGCTTGGTGGACTAAATCTACTCCACAAGTATTGCAGACTCTTGAGAAGTGTTCGTGATTACATTTGTTTTCTTCTTTCATAGTAGGGTAGGTTGTTTATCTTCTCTCACTGGATCGGTATCGGGCGCATTTGACACGTGATATCCAAGTCCATGCATGGCTTTGTTTTCGAGTTCGTCTTTCTCGTCGTAGTCAGAGCCACGCAGGTGAGCTTTTTCTTCTAATGTTTTGCGCCATGCACGATCCATTGTCGAGAAATCTTGCACCAGTGCCACCAATCTATCTTTCGTGATCTCGCCACGTTCGATTGCATGGTGCAGTCCGTAGCGATTGATCAAGAGATTCACGATTCCGCGATCCTTGTTTTTTCTCTCTCGGAAGAGTGGTTGATCCTGCAAGTAATCTTCAACTAGGTGGCGCATTGTCATGGGTTTATTTTAATTTTAGGATTATATCTTTGATTGCCGTGGGACCTTGCGTATGTATACGCAATGGATCCGTCGCTTTTAATTCTGGACTTCGACCAGCTAGCCCAGCGGTAACCAACTCATTCGCATTTTCTTGGAAGAGTTGGTACTCGTCATGTCTAGTTCGCGATAAATATCTGAAGTCATCACCAATCATCACATAGTCAGAATTCAGCCCGAGTTCTTTGTTCCAGTCGGCCGTTATTGAGATGATGTGGTTGCCAGCAATAGTCCCAGTTTTGAAGATGGCCACCTTGCCAGTGATCTGCGCGCGAATCGCAGACACTAGCTCGGTTTCGTTAATCGACAAGAAGTCGTTCTTGCCATATCCAGTTTTGACTTTGAAGTGTAATGTTTTCATGCTATTCCTCGACCTTTATTTTTGTCTTGATAATTTTCTTTGATTCGCGTGAACCATGTGTAGAGTCGACGATTGACTTCGAATGTGGGTTGCTGTTCCCAACGCACTTTCGTGCCACTCTTGTTTGGCTCAGTCCAATAAAGTATGAATTTTTGAAATTCAACTTTGAGGATATCGTCATTCAGACTTAATTTCGATTTGATCTCATTGTAGGTTTCTTCAATATTTCCTTCAAAAAATGATTTTGCTATTTGTGAGGGCGTACTCTCTCTTTCTACTCTATTCTCTTCTATTCTATTCTCTTCTGAAGTTACATATGTAACATCACTTGTTACATATTTCTTTTTTGCCCTTGATTTTGCTACTCTTTCTGCGACAGTGAGATTATGTTCTTGCCTTTTTTCCCAATTTATTAGTGTAATTGTTGCGTTACCACTAACTTTTATCATTTGTAAGTCTTCGAGTTTTTTTAATACATTTTTTGTGTTTTCCCAGACTGTATTGTCGTATGGGTCAAAATCAACTCCTGACTTCTTTAGCAGACCCTCTAGTGATAGGTGTTTAATTACTCCACCATCACTCATACTTGCCATACACATTAAAGTCACCCAACAACTTCTTTCAGCAAGCGTTAGTCTTTCTATTTTTGGGTCTGAAAGATATTCTCCTCCATAAAATTTAAACCATTGATTTGACATATGTTGTTTATATTATGCCAAGCGGTCGGCAATTTGACAAGCGACCGCTTGGGGATAACTTGCGGTTAAAATGGGATATCGTCTGGGTTGATTTCATCTTCGGCATATTCAGCCTTTGAAACGACTGGAGTGGGTCTATTCTCGTCAGAATTGGCGATGTTAGCGCTTTTCGGCCCGAACTGGGTGTTCTCTGCGACTATCTCGGTTCGGTACTTTTTAACGCCATCCGTTTCCCACGATCTGGTTTGAAGACGACCCTCGACATACAGGGCGCTTCCTTTTCGCAGATATTGCGCGATCGTCTCGGCTTGTCGGCCGAAAGCCACCACGTTGTGAAACTCTACATCTTCGTTTTTCTTCCCATCTTTATCTTTCCACGTTCGGTTTGTGGCGATTGATACATTGCATACCTGTATGCCACTTGGCAGTGCTTTTAACTCGGGATCTCGTGTGAGATTCCCATAAATCATTGTTTTATTTAAGTACATGTTTTTAGAGTAGCTCTTCTTGGCAGAGCTTGTTAATACCAGCCCACGTTTTGCGTATTCTGGCCGTCATTTTTATAATGTCAGTCATCGTACGCTTTGTTGGTAATCGCACAAGCTCCCCTGTGGGCAATAGAGAGCCATCTTCTTGATATTCGACTGGAACGTTGACTAACTCTATATCGGTCGGTATATGGCCTGTTTTGAGCCAAATAGCCATAGCGTAGAATGTTATCTGACCTGATTCATCGGCCATTTTCTGAGTCCATTTTCGAACGGAGGTTTTATACTCCTTGAACGCAGTACCATCAGCTTTTGCAGTGTCGGGTATAGCCATGATCGGGATCACTTCTTTTTTACCGTTTGGAAGCGTAGGAATGTGGTAGTACTTCTTATCTCGTTCGAATAGGGTCCTTACGCCATTCTTTGACTCAACTGGTTTGTCCATGAGTTCGAATTTGGGTATGCGCGATATCATCAAGTCCAGTATCGGATCACCAGTCGTTTCGTCTTTCTCTAACCCGTCGGCCATCATCGAGCCATATTGCATATTTCGGCTGATCCTTTGTTTCTTTCCGTATAGGTATTGATCAGCGTACTTCTCTGGCGACATTTCAAACGTCGTCATTTGTGAGAAGCTTAGATAGGGTTTAGGCGTTAACATCGGCTGGTGGGGTAGTTAGTTCAGTGATCCTTTTCTCCACAGCTTCGTTGAATTGATTCTTTTGAGCAGTGGTGTATTTGTCCGATTTATTAATCTTTTCGTGGTAATCTTCCAATACTTCCACGCTTGCTTTGGATATCAAGCCCATAAGGGTTTCGAATCCTTTGGCGACCTTGGCACTTTCTGATTCTTCGGAAGTTCCTTTGTCCATTTCCTCTTGTGCATACATGCCAGAGAGGAGCTTTGGAAATGCTTTGCGGAGCGCAAGCGCTTCGGCGCATTTACCGAGCATCAGGTAGGGTCGGATGTGCCATTGGAAGCCCATCTTTTCGCCTGGGTAGTATTCAGCCCAGCGCGCGGTGGCTGTGAATGGGTATCGTTGGCCCTCGACGATCTTGTAGACCGTCACCTTTGCGGAGTTGGGGATCGTGATTTTCTTCTTTTCTTTCCCGTACCCGATTTCTTGCTCGCCGTCGAATATCGGATCTTCGTTGCCTGCGTATGCACCGCTTGATTCAGCAATGCTTCGGAAGCCATCGATTGACACCTGGATTGCGCGGACCTCTCGGCCACTCTTGCTATCCCAGCGTGGTACAAGGTGGACCTGCTTCAAAAACGGGTTAAGCTGGGCGCCTTTGCACACTTGGATGAAGAGGCGTAATTCGTCGTCTGACGCACCTTTTGCGATGGTATTCTTGATCAGGTTGACCTGACTTCGGTTCAGTTTCCCGAATACGTCCTGTGGTGCGATTTCCTTATTTTCAATGATCCTTTCAATGACCCGAATCTCTTTCTTTTCAGCTGGGGTATGTTCTACCTCTTCAGCTGTAGGTTCAGGGGTGACTTCGGGTGTAGTAGTCACCACTGCCTTTTCAATGATTTTTTTTGTCATTTTAATATCTTCCTGCGGCGACCGATTCCTCGTTGTAGACTTCTACACCTGGGATGTCGATGCCAGTTAATGCATCACGTCGGATCAAGACCATATCAGGCACAAGATACTTGCGCGGTACGGCCGACTCGTCGCTAATGCGGACCTTTCTAACGTTTTTAATTTGCACTTCTCCCACTGCGCCACGGGTGGTGTTTTCGACACGTTCAATCTCGACCATTTTTCTTTCGGCGGTTTCGAGTTTGATGGTGCCTTTGGCCATTCGTGCGGCGATCTTCGCTTCTTCTGCTCGGGCTTCCTCATCTTTCTTGCGCTTGTAGCCAAGTATTTTTTCTTTGATGATGCGCTCAGCATTAGCAAACTGATCTTCAATTGGTTTGAAGAGTTCGCGGATATTTCGCAGAGATTCGTTGAGGGGCTTTGTGATTGACTCTTTTCTATTTTTTATTTCAGAGCCAGTTTCTTTAAGTTTGCTCACGATATCGACTGCATTCACGTAGTCGTCTTGCGACTCGATCAACACTGATACGGCTTGGTTCTCCAGTTTGGAGACACGAGTTTTGATCAGTGTCAGTTCTTGGGTATCTACCATTTCGGTTATATTAATTTGTAATGAGCACGTCTATAGTATAGCAAGCGGTCGCTATAAGTCGAATGCTATAAGGGGACAACTATCCTGTCTTGATATACACGTCATACTGTTGCGTATTTCTACGTCTGCGGATCGTGGCATCGTAGATCCCATTCACTTCTGGTTTGGATGTCTTTTTCAGGTGCTCGCAGTATGCGAGGGCTTCTGCCTTTTTGAATGGTCCTCTATACGGCTTCTGCCATTTGAACTTAGTCATCTTCGTTTTCTTTAATCTGACAATGGCAATTCATGGTCCCTATCGGAGCCATGTGTGGTTCGTTCGGGTAGACCCGTTCCATCGTGGTTACTTCACCCGTTCCACCGCAGTCGGCGCAAACCTCTTCTACCTCGCATTCATTCTTACAACTGGCACAGGAGTATATCTCAATCGAATCGTGATGGTCTTTTGGGTTATCTCTGAAGTCCTCAACCAATGTTGATTTACAACACTCAGATACTTCTATGGTTACAATCATCGGACTGGTGCGTTAATTTCGATGCCGTGATAATCACACTGGGCTTTCTGCCATTCGGTTAGGTAGAAGCCGACAAACTGCTCGGAGTGGCGTTGCCATTTGAGGCACTCTACTCGTTCGTTTCGGCTTATGCCTACGATCACGATCGCGGTGAGCATGCCGATGAGAAAGGTCGTTACAATGATTTCTTTCATTATACTTTTTGGTTAGCTTTTAATTGTTTGGCGAGATGGGCTTTGATACCCCAGAAACACCATGTCATGGCCATGGCTCTTGTTAAGCCTACTCCTTTGATGTCTTTCCATGTGGCGACGTATTCGTCACCGATTTTTTCAATTCTCATCTTGATTTAATGATTCTAGTTTTTCTTCCATTGAGGTTGTGTCCTCTTGGATTTCGTCTTGAATTTCTTGATCCATTTTACTTGATTTTGTTAACGATGCAGGTTATGTCTGATTCGTTCCATGCGATCAGATCGTTGATAAATCTTTCGAAGTCAGGAGTCCAATTTTCAGGCCATTCGAGTTCAATCACTCTTTCTGTGAAGAGGTTGCCATTCTCGATCAGCCCGACTTTGAGGACTATCTTGTTTTCGCCCGATGGTTTTGGTTTTGCCATTGAGTTTTTATGTTAGCCGCGCCGAGGGTGATTCGTATTGATTTGGAGTCGCCCTGTTTGCGGTGATTTATAATTTTCGCTATTCGATTGTCAATGTACTGGTCTATGTACACCCTATCACAATGGCGACCGCTCGTCAAATCGTAAAGCTCGGAAAGGCACGAAAACAGCGCCAGAATACGTTGATATTTGGCGCTTTTTCGGGCGTTGTCCACACCAATATCACGTTCTCGGTTCCGCCCCCTATCCAGTGGGTAGGATCAACCTCGGGCAGAACGGAGAACGTGATCGTGTTTTATTTTGGTGGCAGACCTAGCTTTTTGGTACAAGCTGGAAATTGTTGAGACCATCTCACTTCGGGATCATCAATCATTCGGCGAACAATGTTTCGCTGATATTCGTAAATGCTCATCAGATTGTGATAGTCAACATCTTCGAGATCAGTCGGTGCCATTTTGTATTTGATCACAAAGTGTTTGAACGTACTGGGTTTGAATTGGAATGCGTAGTAGCTCGGGGTTCCGTCAAGGTCCTTGGGATTGACCGCATTGTTATTACCCCCACTTTCGCACCATTCAAGCGCAGAGATCCATGTCTCGCGTTGATGATTTGGTAGCACAATTTCTTCCGCTTCAATAGGTGGTGGGATCACATGATTCACCGCCCATACTATGATCGCGGTCAGAACTATAAGAAGGAACAGGTGGTGTTTTTTCATCGTATGCGAGCTTTCGCGCTCGCAGGACGTTTAGGATGTCAAGGTTGACTTGCTTCCTGACCAGAGGCCAGAGGCGGCAAGACCGACGATGATTCCTTGAACGATCGCTACAGGCCAAGTGACAGACGTAAGGGCAACGAGGCCAAATCCGAGAACGATCGATGCGAGAGGCGCGAACTTAGTTGGCAAGCCAATTTGTTTCACAACCTGTACGAGACCAATCACCACAGGGATGATGGCCATAATTAGGGGACTGAAATCAAATATTGTATTCATGTTTTTTAATTATTTATTAAATTATTAATACCGAGCGGTCGGCAGATTTAAGTATACCACAGACCCAGCTCGAACGGATCTTGATAGGGGACAACTATTTCCTAGCGAAATCCGCTATATATTGTGCCACAAGTGCTGTCAATTCTTTGAGTTGCCTCCATAGCCCAGCGAATTCAAGTGCGAAGATATTTTCCATATATGGAGTTGGGTTTATAGCACCGAAATATCCGTTGTTTTGAAGTATGTTTTTAACGACAGGTATTCCGTTTTCATAGTCAGTAATTTCTACAGGTTTTACTTCTAGGTGCAGGTGGTCGCCAGATGAATATCCTGTTGAGTCTGCGAAGCCTATTAAATCTCCGACGCTAATCTTCTCTCCGAAGTAAATATCGAGAGCGATGAAGTGCCAATATCTAATTTTGAATAGCTCATCTTTTCCTGTTTCAACGCAAAAGTATTTATCATTTGTAACAATTCCAACCCCAAGACCTCGAGCTGGGTCTGCTTCGATTTCTGTAACAATTCCGTCTTGACACGCGTAAACTTCTTGCCATCTTTTTGCTTGTAGGTCTAGTCCGTTATGGCCTTTCATACTAGAATAAACTGACCTAGAACCAGTTGGGCATACTGTCTCATTAAGAAATGGAACTTTGGAGAAAACTCTGTTCGTGGTGTCATCGATACACATTTTGTTTTCTCCGAACCCTTGATTGAGGATATATGGTTTAAGAGGTTGGAATAAGAATTTTTGTATTGTCATGGTTTTATTATACTACTTATTTTCTTTCTTTTTGCCAAATACTGATCCGCCAAGGCCGACACTTCCTGCTATTCCAAATGCTTCAGTCTGAATAGGTTTCCCATTAAATGCTGCCGTCTTAACTGAATTTAGATTCGTTATAATTATCTCCTCCCCTGTTGAATACGGGTCGAAGTATTTCACTCCGTCATATCCATTTCGTGACAATTCTTTTTCTATCTTTGACCCTGTATCAAACTTCTTTACAAAAGATTGCATTTCAACCTCGTCAGTCAAGTCGAATAACTTTGGATTACCTTTGTATGTGATGATGTTTTCGCCTCTTTCTGCTGCTATATTATAAAACTCATGCAGAGCTTTTGCATCCCTACCTACATAAAGTCCATTAATATTTGAAATACCAGACCGTAATCCTACATCCATATTCGCCGCTTTCTTTTTATCAAATAGTGAAAATGGTGCAGTTTCTTTAGTTGCATGATGGAATACTCCATCTTTTCCATCCTTTGCCCAGTATTGTTCTGCATGGTAAATTGCACTTTCTTTATCTCCAAAGGCTTTTTCTATCAATTTCATACCTCTTTCTTTTGTCTTTTGTGGTGTTGTAAACAATGCCTCTTTTGCAGAGTTTGCCTTATTAGATTTAGCTAGTTCGTCTGCAAACTCTGTACGGAGTTGAGAGGTGGTTTTCCTCGCTTGTCTACTTGTCTTTTCACCAAATTCAATTACAGGCAAATCACTTTTTTGAGGCTTTGGTTTTGATCCAAATTTGATTACAGGAAGTTTATCTTGTGGAATATATGGCTCTTGTGCTATACTTTCAGGTATGGAAATCTTACTCGCAATTTTAGTCGGTTGCTGGATATTGTTAAGGTCTTTCGGGGTTATCTCTATGCCTTGGGATCGTTGAGCTTGTATTCTAGCGATTTCTTGCGCTTCTACTGTTGATGGGCTTCTTGATGGCAATCTAATTGTTTCGCCACTGCCTATTTGTGTCCTAAATGCACCTGCTGCAGGAGCGGGCAATTGTGGAGGTTTGTAATTCATAACTTTCAGTAAGAATTTCTCAGCTTCTTTTAATACAGCAGGGTCATCAGTGATGTTTCTGATCAATTTCATTTTCATACTATTGCCTAGTTGCGTATTGGTGATTATGTCGGCAATTACTCCACCAACTTCGGATCCAGCGATGGCACCGAGCGGTCCTCCTTTGGACCCAGCGATGGCACCAACCACTCTTCCAACAACATTCGTAAGTCTTCCGCCTTTTACTATCTGACCTCTTATGGTCTTGTCTAGGAATTCTTCCATGCCAATGAGATTTTTGATCTCGTTGTTTATTACTTGAAATTCTTTATTTGTATCAAAAGGTAGGTTGTCGGTAATATCAAAGACCGTATCCCGTGTGGCTTTTTCTAGCGCGGCATATTCATTTGTTTTTGATAGTCCTTTTGCATCTCTTGCAGATTGTCTTGATTGCGCTCTAAATATATCTATTTCAGAAACAGAGAGCTCATCTGGTAAAGCATCAAGTTGTTTATTTATTTTAGATATGTCATCAAGTACGTCCGCAGGCGTTCCTTTTAGGTTAGATATTGCCTTTTGTCTAATAATTTCTTTTGATTTTTTTGGTGTAATTCTATCTAGTTCTGGCAATAATTTGGCCTTTGAATCCATTAAAATATCTATTCTATTTCTGACTGTCGCAACCGCACCATCAGGATTTATTCTTGAATTTTCAACATTCAAACCTTTGAAGATGTGTGGATCTTTAATGTATTTATCCACAGGGATATTTCTGCCTTCTGAGAGGATTTGGGTTTTTCCGATGATACCTTTCGTTTTTGAGAGAAGTTCATCAGATTCTTTGTTTATTGCATTTTGGAATCTTTCCAATTTAGGTGTGGCAAATCTTGATCTTATTCCTCCAAATGGTTTTCCAACACCACGAAGCACCGCAGGTATGGCGGCACCTGCACCAAGGCCGAATGCACCACCGATAGCAGTATCTGTAATTACACCACCCAAGTCTTTGCCCTCTTCTATTGATCGTCCACCCTCAGACAAAGCTCCACCTTTTGCGCCAATACCAGCGCCTTGTCTAATTAAAGCACCGAGTGGTTGTCTGGTTAAGGCCGCACCTTTTACTACTGGAATTGCACCTGGAGCTGTTGCCAACTTTCCAGCGACAGTTTGCACTCCTCGGCCGAATGCTGTTCTGCCAAGCACACCTGCTCCCACTTTGGGAATCGCGCCACCTACTCCAAGAGAAACTGTTTGTGCGGCTCGGCCGACATCTTTTAATACATCCGCTCCTGTTCTGACTGTTTCAGCCCTACCGAGACCGAATGGTAATTCTACCGCCTGTTCTTCTTCTGTGGCGCCACCTAATGCTTTGGCAAGTTGAAATGGTCGAGCCGCCAAGGTTGCAACAGGGCGTGCAATATCTTTGGCGAGGGTTTTTATGAATCCCTCTTTTTTAGGAACTGTTTCTTGTGAAACATCTACAGGTGTTCCGTACTTTGCGAATGGTGAAGTTGTTGGAGAGGCGGCAGGCTTCGCAACGCCACTTTTAGTCGCGGTTGTGTCAACCTTTGTGCCGTATTTTGAGAAGTCTATAGCCATTTTTTTATTGGTATTCGACTGTTAATCCATCGCGAATTGCTTGCTCAATACCTAACCGACCAGCCGATAGAACTTCACTTTTACCACTCTTCGGATCGGTGAGCTTAACTGTAGCATCGAGACCTGCTGACGTAGTGAATACACCCTTGATTTTGTTGAGTTCGGTTTTGAATGCCGACTCGCCTAAGTTCCTACCAAGAGCACTAGAAGCAGCTTCAAGTGTTCGTGCTTCGAAGTCGGAAATAGCACCTGATCCTTTGAGTTTCTGTCGATTTTCAAGAGAGAGGATGGCTTTCAACTGTTTGTATTGATTCTTCGTTGTGGCACCAGCTGTAAATGGGATTGTGCCAGTCTGAAGTATGCCAGATATTGCCCCTGGATTTTTGAGGATCTCATTGACCAAAGATAGGTTATCGAGAACTGCACCTTTGGCCTGTACTGTAGTGCCAGTTTTTTCAGATTCCTTGATCGCCACTTCACGAGATTTGAGAGCATGTTCGAGACCAAACTGACGTCTATCTTCATCAAATTTCTTCTCGGATAGTGCATACTCGCGTTCAGCATTTAGTTGAGCGATTTCAGTTTTCTTAAGAGCAAGGTCTTGTTCAAATCGTTTGTCGGCACGTTCAATTGTGAATTTTGATGCATCAGTTTCACGAGTAACTGTTCTGTCAGCACGATCGAGGGCAAACTTCGAAGCTTCGAGTGACGAGGTTCTTTGTGCTTGCATGCGTGATAGTTTTCTTTCAAGAGGTTCAGCGAGAACATTGGCACGTCTCTCAATTGAGCTAAGTTGGCCAGTGATGAATTCCAATGGAATCGTTTTGTCTTTAGTGCCTACAAATGCTTTTTTTGTAGACTCAATCAACTTGTCTATATCACCTTGAGTCGAGAGTTCTTCGGGACTGATTTGGATGGACTGCTGGTAGGCCTTTTCCGCGAGAGTGACAGCTTTATTGGCCTCATTAGATATCTGTGGAATCACAGGGGTTGGGGTTTGGAGACCAACAGGCGCCTGGGGTGTTGAAACGGGCGAAGTTGGTACAACGGGAGTCACAGGGGTGGTAGGCCTCACCTGAGGCACCACAGGCGCAGAAAAGGGGGTATTTGGGGCAGGTTGGGGTGCTACAGGAGCAGAAATGGGCGCCCCCGTCGGAGTGGGGTAAATAGGGGCTGATGGAGTGGCAGGTGGTGTGATCGCAGGAGTAGCAGGTTTTTGACCAAACAAACTAGCAAAGGGATTGGTATACCCTTTGAACATGTTTGATATCGACTGAAATGGTGATATTGGTTTTGTAGCCATGTTGGTTAGATTAGTGAAATGGTCAGGTTGGGATTTAATAATGGGCGATCTTCTCCGTCATCCAGCACCATCGACACATCATTCACTCCGTATGTTTTGAACAGGTCAGCCATGCCCTCGTTGACCATTCCTTTGAAGATATCCGCACGTGTATCTTTTTCTTTTGACCAGTAACGGAATGATGCGTAGTTCGATAGTAGATCTTGATACGCTTCTGGCAAAAGTGTCATTTGGCCGATCGTACAAGGAGCAGTACCGACAGCAATTGATAGACCACCATAAGGTCGCACCAGTGTCGCTGTAGTTGAATTTGTAACGGATCCAATCTCGTACCACAAACCGTCGCCAGTATTTGCGGTGGTACTGAATGTTGGGCGAATCCAAAAGCCAGCCATTTGGGTGGTCAGACCAGCTGATACTGTAAGGGCTTGAGTATTATTTGCGAGGGTGGTAATCGTGGTACTCGTGATGTCAGCAGTGTTGAGGTCAATTGCGCGGATCTTGGCATTGATCGAGATCACGTTGGAACTTGTCATAGGCCGTGGCCATAAGCCGAGTTCGCCATTGAATACGAACCAGTATTGAGGATAGTCAGACTGTTGGAGAGAGAAGTGCAGGCGGTCCCAGAATGCCCTTGATGGGGCTGGGACAGGGTTGTATCGAGAAGTACCAACCGTCACAAACACGCTTTCGACTTGATCGACATCGTAGGCAAGAGGTACAAAAGTAGTATTCGCAACTGTGGCGGCAGTGCGTAGACGATGGAGAAAAGGCCAGTCGGATTTGGCCAAGAGTCGGCGATGGAAGTCGCTCATGATTCCGCTTCCCCAGTCAAGATTTGCGGTGGAAGTATTTTTGGAATCTATGCCGTAGTCTGTTCTTAATTTAGTGTAGCTTTTCATTTGGTTTTATTATTACATATTTTTAAGCTTTTGTTGGAAAGACTGTGAAGTGATACTTAACTCCAGCGATATCGATTTCGATGTCTCTCTGTGTACCAGACAAAGCAGAAGCGGCCGCATTCTTGAGGTTTCTAATAACACCACCACTTGCACCAGTTCCTGTAAATATGAATTGAGTGACATTTGTTTCAACCGTGACAACTCCACTGATATCAACGAATAGACCAAATTGTTTTCCAGCAGGAGTGATCATGACGACCTGTTGTGAACCGAGTCCCTCGCCATTGCCAGACACTTGGAGTTCAACTGCTCCTGTAGTGTGTCTGATTGAGAATGAGCCAAAGCCCGAGTTAGCTATAGATGAATCAATAAAAGAAGCGCCTGTGAACGTGATCGGCAGGAAGAGTTTGACGGGAGTAGCATCAAGACCATTGTGTATGTGTAGAGTAAAATCTTGACGCAGGCGTTCGACCAACGCCCTCAAGTCTTGTACTTCTTTTTGTAATTGTTCGTTTTCGTTGTTCATGGGTTTAATCTTAACTCTACAATTTCCACATCACCGTCGGCTTCGACCTGGAGCTGGATATTTTCAAGATCAGTGAGGCCGATCCCCTCATTTTCAAAGTTGGTATTTACTCCGTCGGCCACGAAAGTATCAAGCGTAACGAATGCGCTCGAAGTAGTGAGTCGGTATCCCACTCGTACATTTCCAGCAGCCGCAGGTTTAGCGAGTACCACTTCGAGTGTAGACAAAGTGCCACGCTCTGTTTTGCTGGCGACTGGATAAAGCGCAGTGTGAGCTACCGTGTCAAATGCATCACGTAGAGTTGTGCCGACTCGATCAGCACCACCGTCATATCCCATAAAGTAGAAATCGCTATCAACAGAGATGGCCGTTACATTCTTCGAGCCAGTAGACGGAATCTGGTCGATCACCAGACGGCCGTCAGGGTAGAGCAAATACACTCCACTATTTCCTGTTGACTGTACCCCAGCTCCGAACATGAATACTCCGTTGCGATTGGCAACACCACCCCATGTGATTTGCGCGCTCGGTGGTAATGCCAGCGCATTGGAATTGTTGATCACGTAGTTTGGCAGTTTCTTCACATCGCGGACGAACGTGCCTTGGGTGTAGTAGATGTTGCCTTTTGTACCAGCGAGAATGTACATCAGACCACCATTATTTTTTAGTCGTTTGATACCGACCTCTGGTACTTCAAGAGGGATGTTGAATGAGGCAGATACGCGGTCCCAAGGATAGATTTTATTGGTGTTCCCGCCCGCAATCATGAGATTGAGACCGAGTTCTTCAAGCCATTCTGATTGTTCGTTGGCTGGAAGATTGAGAGCGTTGGCGTTGAAAGTATAAGTTGCTGCATCAGCTGGATTGAGTATCGTGCCGATATTTTCCGTAATGCTTCCAATAAATCTGCTGTTACAGAAGTACAGGACATCGTCTTTCCCGACTATGGCTTGGTGTTGGAGACCAGAAAATGCAGCAAGACTAATGAAGCTCGATGAGAATACGGATGCGGCCGTGAATAGGCTGGTGCTTGCAATAATTGGTACCTGCGGTGTTCGTGAAGTATGAGCGGCAGATCCATTAGAAAATGTCAGTGTCAGCGGTAGCTGGTTGACAGCTGTAAGTGTTATCGGTTGATTGAGCGTAGTGGCGGCAAGACCGCTCGCAATAGTGGATATTGTGATGAATGGAGTAGTTTGATGTGCCCTGCTGACTATGAACGCTTGCGCCCAGCGATTTACAATAGTGCCTGTGTAAGTTACCACGATTGTTTTGACTCCAGTCCCAGGGGCTACAGATGATCGGATATCAAATCTAGAATCTGCTGCTCCTGATATAAGAGCAGACATAGCATTTCCATCAAAAGTGACCCCTGTCACTTCACCGTTAGCATCAGTGCCAGCAATTCCCGATATCACAATTACAGCCATGTCGGCGAGACCAGTTGGGACTGTTATGTTGAAAGTGAGAGAAGATGTCGAGCTGGCACCCGATGCTTGCGCACTCGCGACCACCACGGGTTCTTCGGACCCAACAGGGTTAACCCGACCACCAACTTGTAAACAATTGGTGACTGCACTCGCGAAGTCAGTAGTCATGAAACTGACGAGATTTTGCCAGCTATTCGACCATGTGTAGTTGGGGAGTATTCTTGTATTAATCACGTCGACGGATCTATCTCTAAAGGCGAAGAGATAACGATTCAATTCGTCAGAGGATACATAAAGCGCCAAGCCATTACCAGCCCCGTCTGTTAGGGTGTTCCCAGAAAGGAGAAATGTGCCACCACCGTATGTTCCACCGAATGAGAGGGGTAGGTGCCACCAGACTCGAGCATTTGAGTCTTGTAAGAAGTATTGAAAGTTGTTGGCAGAATTGATGAAGTCTTTGGCGATGTGATTTATTTGGCCTGGATTCACGGAAGTAATCGTGTGCGTACCAGAGCCTGTGTCTGTAATGTCGATGACCGTACCAACGCCAGCGATACCGAGAGATGTTGCCACCTTGAATGTGGTTGCGCTTTCCCTGCGTATGAAGTAGATCGTGCTGGGGGAAAGTCCTGCTGGGAGTGTGCCAGTGGTAGAGAAAGTGACCGCCATGCCAGTTCGGGCGATAGTTCCCGAAGCGATAGTGCCAATATCGGTAGCGGCGACTACTGTGAATGTGGCAGAAAGAGAGTCGAATATAGACGACGGCTTTTTGCCGACTTTCAGTACACCTGGAAACGACTCGATGTCGGCATTTCGAAGCAGACCAATGCCAACATGCGGAGAGTCCGCAATTGCTTGTTGCCAGCCACTAATTATTATTGGTTTGCTACTCATGGTGTTTTTTTAGGGATTCGTTCCTCGATGATCGTTGCCAATTTTGTGATCTGATTGCCCATCATATTTACAGAGCTAGACAGGGCCTCAACCTTCACATCCACTGTGTGAATGTGGTTGTTGCTTTGAAGAAGTAGGCTCTCAAAGTTCTTCTGCATATCAACAAACCTTTTGTCGCTAGACTCGGTGTTCCACTTAAGTCGTTGCTCCATCAGGGCATCTGTTTTGTCTGACTTGATTTGAGGATTTTTGAAGTAGTTGTAGACTGTGAAAATGATAGCCAAAAGACCAAGTGAGAAGGTTATGTTTGGTGGTGTTAAGAGTGTTTCCATTTTTTTATGCGTTACCAGACAAACTTTTAATGTTGGCTATCAAGTTTCCATTTCTACTCTTAATGTTTGCCTTGAGGTTGCCAGAGAGAGACTTGAGGTTGGCTGGACCTGTGGCTGCCGCCACCATTGTCCAAGTTCCACTCGATGTAAAAGTGTGAATTGTATCAGCTCCTGAAGTAGTGATAGTTCCTCCAGTTGAAGATGTAGATACTCCTGTGCTTCCGTCTGTTGGGTAAGAGATTATGACAATACCTGAACCACCTGCACTTATAACAATTCCATCCCAGCCCGCACCACCACCACCCGTGTTCGCTGTACCATTTCCAACACCACTGCTTGCTCCCCCTCCAGCTCCACCAGCACCATTTATGTACCCACCACCCCCACCAGCATAAGTAACAGAGGCACCAGTTATTGAATTAGCTGTACCAGCACCTCCATTACCACCAGCACCACCCGTGCCGTTTGCCCCAACTGCAGTAGCACCTCCTCCGCCAGCACCACCAGATGAACTGCCACCCCCCGAACCTCCTGCA
>Ga0163152_10004832_pt1 | contig 16300 bp, 17 predicted proteins | sample OliLakLV19MP8IB2_FD_148635 | JGI IMG/M metagenome (GOLD analysis project Ga0163152, IMG submission 148635) | Freshwater microbial mat bacterial communities from Lake Vanda, McMurdo Dry Valleys, Antarctica - Oligotrophic Lake LV.19.MP8.IB-2 | ecosystem: Environmental > Aquatic > Freshwater >... | reverse complement strand
GGATGGTAGCGACGCTGTTTTTCGGGTGGCTGGCGTTGTATTTACCGGAGTTATTCCCGGTGGAGGTGCGGGCGACGGGCAGCGGGCTGGCGTATAACTCGGGCCGGTTCGCGACGGCCGCGGGAGTGTTGGGCGCGGGGCTACTGTTCAGCGCGCTGGGAGGGGACTATCCGCTGGTCGGAACGATTTGCGCGGGAATCTATGCGCTGGGAATTGTGGCCATCCGGCTGGTTAAGGAGCCAAGTGTTTGATACAACAATCGGTGTCATGCGTATTTTTCTATTAGTCTCGTTTTCGCTTATGGGGCAGACGCCGCTTGTTGTTGGGGGGAACTATGCCGCCAGTTTTGAAGCGTGGCTGACGCGGCAGGCGGAAGGGCATTGGGACCGGCGGGAAGCCGCGGTCGCTGGACTTTCAACCCGGGCGGAAATTGCGGCGCGCCAGGAGTATGTGCGCAAAACGATGGTGGAGACGATGGGCGGCTTGCCGAAGGAGAAGACTCCGCTAAATGCACGAGTGACGGGCGGGTTCGCACGAGATGGATACCGGGTGGAAAATGTTATTTTCGAGAGCCAGCCGGGGTTTCGAGTGACAGCGAATCTGTATCTGCCGACCGTGGGGCAGCCGCCGTATCCGGCAGTGCTGGGCGTGGCGGGCCATTCGGTGAACGGAAAGGCGTCGGCAACTTATCAGGCGGCGTTCATCGGGTTTGTACGGCAGGGGTTCGCGGTGCTGGCGTTTGACCCCCCGGGGCAGGGAGAACGGTCAGAGTATTATGACGCGGCTATCGGTAAGTCGCGGATTGGTATTGGCACGGCGGAACACACGATGGCCGGGCTGCAATGTTTATTGACCGGACATACGATGGCGCGCTATGAGACCTGGGACGGTGTGCGGGCGTTCGACTATCTGCTGACGCGGCCGGAGATCGATCCGAAACGAATTGCGATCGCCGGTAACTCCGGCGGAGGGACGCAAGCGGCCTATTTGGCGGCGGTGGAGCCGCGGCTGGCGGCCGTTGTCTCCTCCTGCTACATGACGCGGTGGCGGGAACTATGGTCCGGACCGGGTCCGCAGGATGCGGAACAGGTGTTGCCTTCTTTCATTTCTAAAGGGTTGGATTTCGGCGATTTTGCGCTGGCGTGGGCGCCGCGACCGTTCATAATGACGACGGCGATTCAGGACTTCTTTCCGATTGTTGGTGCACGGGCGACTTATAAGCAGAATCAGCGGTTGTTTGACTTACTCGGCGGCGGCGAGCGCGCCGGCTATTTTGAATTTGACGATACGCACGGATGGTCGAAACCGAGGCGGGAGGCGGCATCGCGCTTTCTGGGGCGATGGTTAATGGGAAAAGAGACGGATGGGCGCGAGGCGCCGGTTCGGGCAGACGAGGAGAGTCTGCTATATGCGACGGAGACGGGGCAACTGGCGACATCCGGAGGATCGGAGACGGTGCGAAGCTTGAATTTGGGGTATGCGCGGGGACTGCGCCGCGGCGTGGTGACACCGTCGATTTTGGGCGAGGCGATTGGCTGGAAGGGACCGGTTGGCAAGCCGGCCGTAAAGGTGTTGGGCGAGTCGGTGGCGGATGGGGTGCGGGTAGAAAAGTTGGAGTTGACGGTTGAGGGCGGCGTGGCGATTCCGGGACTGTTGTATCACGGCGGCAAGCGGCTGATGGTGTTCGCCAGTTCATTCGGAAAGGGCGCCGACGCGGACGTGTTGGCGTTGGCGAAGGCCGGCACAACGGTGCTGGCCGTCGATACTCGCGGGATGGGGGAAAGCTATACGGCCGCCGGCCGAACAGGGTACCGGCAGTCGTACCAATTGGCGGCACGGGCGATGTTAGTTGGCCGCAACTTGTTGGAGATGCAGATGAGTGACTTGTGGGCGGCGGTGAGTTACTTTGATGGACAGCCAGTAACGCTATATGCAAAGGGCGGTATGGGACCGGCGGCGATGATAGCGGCGGCGTTGGACCGGCGGGTGGCGGAGTTAGTGGTGGAACGGTCCATCGTGAGCTTTATGGACGTGGTGGAGGCGCAGGTTCATGCGGGACTGGATCAGGCGGTGGCGCCGGGAATTCTGGCGCGAGCGGATTTGCCGGACGCTCTGCGGTTGTTGGCCGGACGACGGGTGACGCTACTATCGCCGACGATGCCAAACGGACGGCCAATGCTGATGAAAGAGGCGCGGGCGAGCCTGGGCGCGGCGGCGGATGGTGTACGGGTGGTGCTGCGCGGTGAAGGATGGACTTGGGGTGACCGGCTGGCCTTTCTTGCGGGAGTATGATCGTAGGATTGGAATCTATGGCAAAAGAATATGTCGATTCGCGGAATGGCGGCTACTACGTCGCGGGAACACGTGTCTCGCTTGATTCCATTGTGCAGGCGTTTCAGGAAGGGATGTCCGCGGAAACGATCCAAGGGGAATTCGATACGCTGACGTTGGCGCAGATATACGGGGCGATTGCTTATTACTTGGAGAATCAGGATTTCATTGATGACTACCGGGAGCGGCAGGAACGGCGATTTGCGGCCATGCGTGAAATGGCGAAGCCGCTCCCACCCGACTTGCGGCATCGACTTGAGGCCGCGCGTGAGCATCTTAAGTCCGGGCGCACCGGGTAGTGAGACCGCGTTTTCAAGCCGACAACGATTTGCGGAACGCGATTCGAGTTGGCGTTCTGCGACGAGAACCATCCATTGATTTCCAGAGCGCTCATGCAGCGAGCCTGGATGGAATGCCGGACCCGGCAGTATTACTTTTGGCGGCGGAGCAGGGTGGAATGCTCATCTCTCACGATGAGAAAAGTCTGCCAGGGCACTTTGGAGATTTGCTGGCAGCCGGGAACGAATGCGGTGGTGTACTGATCGTCCCGCAGGGGGCGCCGATTGGCGCTGTTATCGAGAGCATCGCGATGCTGTGGGCCGCCTCGGACGCGGCGGAGTGGAAGGACCGGATTGAGTGGTTGCCGCTTTAGAAGCCGGCCTGTTCTGAATCGTCTCGCAAACCAGCCGGTAAAGTAACTAGCGCAGCTCGCGAATGCGCATACCGCGGAACCAGGCATCGCCGCCGTGATGGGTGAGGACGATGGGGTAGGCCTTTGCCTTGTCGTTCTTGAGTTCGTCAAGATGGGAAGGTTTGGGAATGTCGGCGCGGGTTTGGGCCGTCATTGCGGCGCGGAGTTCGGGGGATTCGAGATCGGCTTCAAGAACCTTGACGCCGTTAATCCAATGCTCAATGTGGCGGCCGTTGACGACGATTTTGGCGCGGTGCCAATGGTCAGCGGGAGTTGCCGGGAGATTCTTCGGAGCTTGGTAGAGATACAGCGCGCCGGTGCCGTGGCTGGGTTGGAGATTGGCGGCGTCAATCAGTTGCAATTCAAAGCCGAGAGCCTTTGGAACCTGGGGATCGATGTAGCCCACGCGCGGATTAGGACGCATTCCAAAGACCAGATACTTCACGCCGCTGTTGGCGCCTTTGGCGATCTTCCATTCAAATTCGCATTCGAAGTTACGATAGCTTTTTGCGGTGGAGATGTCCACAGCAGGCGCGCCGGGGATCGAGTGAACGGCTCCGTCCTCCAAGTTCCAAGCGTGCGCGGGGAAGGTTGGCTTGCTTTGCGTGCGCCAAGTTGGGCTTTCCCACAGGCCGGGTTGCGCGGCGATTACGAGCGAGCAAAGACCAAGACTACTTTTCGTCATAGCCGCGTAGCTTGCGAACCCAGATGTTGCGGTAGCGGACGGGCTCATTGTGATCCTGGAGCATCAGCGGTTCTTCACTCCCGTGCGCCTTGAATGGGGCGACGACGCGATGGGCCATGGGGGCGACGACTTTCTGATGGTGATGGAGCAGAACGCCATTGTGCATGACGGTGACATAGGGATTCTTGACCAGTTTTTCACCCTCAAATTTCGGCGCTTCCCAGAAAATGTCGTAATAGTTCCAATCGCCGCGCTTCTTGATGGCATTAACGAGTGGCGACCACTGACCGTAGATGGCGCCGGCGCCACCGTCCGCGTAGGTTGGATTTTCCCAGCTATCGAGAACCTGAATCTCATAGCGGCTCATGACGATAACGCCGCTGTTGCCGCGCATTTGCGAGTTGCCGAGAATCTCCAGCGGCGAGGCCCATTCGATGTGCAACTGCATGTCGCCGAATTTCTCTTTGGTGACCGCGTCACCGGCGCTATTGGCCACTTGCATGTAGCCGTTTTCGAGCTTCCACTGCGCGGGCGCGGCGCCGCGTTTGCCGTTAAATATCCACTGATCCAGGTTCTTGCCATCAAAGAGAACGATGGCGTCCGAAGGAGGATTCGCGGGCAACGCGCCGGGCGTGATCTGGCGGGGCGTTGGACGGTCAATGTCGTGGACCTTCCACTTCTGTTCGGGGATGACAGGCGTATCGGAATAACCAACGGGTTGATTCCAACGGCCATCGCCCCCCTTCTTCTTTTGCGCTTGCGCCATGAGGAGAACGGCGGCGGTGGAGACGATGCCGAGAACGAGGAGTTTGCGCTTCATAAAGGGCTTACTTTATCACAGGGGGTGCTTAAGCGCCTTGGGTAACGCACCGTCTCGCTGACGCTCGCGGCTCAGTAACGCTTCGCGGCCGTTTCCGAGCCACGACGGTCACGGAGTGTTTTCGGCCGCAATTCGCGAAACGGTTAGGCACCCGATCACAGCCGCCTATGATGGTAAGGATACGCATGGAGAACATAGAGATAGCTCGGGTACTGGCGGAGACGGCCGACCTGATGGAGATCGCCGCGGAGGACGGCTTTCGCATTCGTTCGTATCGGAATGCGGCGTCGGCGATTGAAGGCCACCCGGAGCGAGTCGCGACGATTCTGCATGATCCGGCGCGGACGGTGACCGATATTCCGGGGATCGGAAAGGGCATTGCCTCGGTACTGAAAGAACTGGACGAGCGGGGCACGTTTGCGCGGCGCGATGAATTGTTGGCGAAGTATCCACCCACAGCGCTGGAAATGCTGCACATTCAGGGGCTGGGGCCGAAGACGATCGCACTGTTGATTGAGACGTTTCGCATCTCGACATTGGATGATTTGAAGCGGTTGGCGGAGGAGCAAAAGATCCGGACGCTGCCGCGCTTGGGGGCGAAGCTGGAAGAAAAAGTGCTCCGCGGTATTGAGCAGTACCGGAAATCGGCGGGGCGGTTCCTGTTAAACTTCGCGCAGCAGACGGCGGATGAATTGGCGGCGTATTTGTTGGCGGTCGAAGGGGTGTCTAAGGTGACGCCGGCGGGTTCGTTCCGGCGGGCGAAAGATACAGTGGGAGATTTGGATTTATTGGTTACGGGGCCGGGCGCGGCGGCGGCGCTGGACCGGTTCGCGGCGCATTCCAAAGTGCAGGAGGTACTCGCGAAAGGGGAGAACAAGGCGAGCGCGCGATTTGGGATTGAGGGAATACAAGTGGACGTTCGGGCGCTGCCGGCGGAACACTTTGGGGCGGCGCTGCAATACTTCACCGGGTCAAAAGAACACAACGTGGCGCTGCGGCAGCGGGCATTGAAGATGGGAATGACACTGAATGAATACGGGCTGTTCACGCTGGAGGGGAACACGCTGGTGGCGTCCGAAACGGAAGAGGACATTTACGGGAAATTGGGGCTTAAGTGGATTCCGCCCGAGATGCGGGAGAACCAGGGCGAGATTGACGCGGCCGAGCGGGGGCTGCTGCCGCCGCTATTGGAAGTGGGCGATATGCGGGGCGATTTGCACATGCATACGCGCGAGTCCGATGGGCGGGCGACGCTGGAGGAGATGGCGGAGACGGCGCGCGGACATGGGTATGGCTACATCGCCATTACCGACCATTCGAAGGCGTTGGCGATGGCGAACGGGTTGAATGAAGCGCGGACAATTGCGTTTGCCCAGCGGGTGCGGGCGATGGATCAGGAGGCGCTGGGGATTCGTGTGATGAGCGGAATTGAATGCGACATTTTGAAGGACGGGCGGATGGATTTGGACGATGAGGCTTTAGCTTCGTTGGACCTGGTAATCGCGAGCGTTCACAGCTACATGAACCTGGCGGCGGAGGAGATGACGGATCGCTATTTGCGGTGTCTGGAGAATCCGTTTGTGAAGGTGATCGGGCACCCGACGGGCCGCGTGCTGCTGCATCGGGACGCCTTTGTGTACAACTTCGAACGGATCGCAACGGAGGCGGCGGCGCGGGGGGTGGCGATGGAAATTAATGGGAGTCCGGAACGACTGGACCTGCACGCGACACTGATCCGGATTGCGAAATCGAAGGGTTGCAAGTTTACGATTTCAACCGATGCGCACCACCCCAAGCATATGGCGAACATGCAATACGGCGTGCGGATGGCGCGGCGCGGATGGTTGACCCGAGGCGATGTGTTGAACACGCTGCCGTATGAAGAATTCAGGAGTTCGTTGCGGAAATGAAAATTATTAAGAGCGAAGAGTTGCTGCGGACGCCGATTTTCCGGGTGACGATGGACAAGGCGATTGATCCGGAGGGCTTCGAGATTGACCGGGCGATCATCAAGCATGACGGGAGTTCGGTGGTCATGCCGATCGACGAAAAGGGCCGGGCATTGCTGGCGCGCCAGTACCGGCTACCGGCGCGCGACTATCTTTGGGAGATCCCTGCGGGCCGGATGGACCCGGGCGAGACGCCGTTACAAGCGGCGAAACGCGAGTTGAAGGAAGAGACGGGTCTATCTGCGAAGAAGTGGACGAAACTGTTTAGCCTCTACATGAGTCCCGGCTTTTTGGCCGAGAAAATGCATATTTACGTGGCCCGGGATTTGAAGCAGGGCGAGACGAATCTCATGGGTGACGAACGCATTGAATCGCGCTGGTTTACGGCGAAGGAGATGAACGAGATGATCAAGAGCGGAAAAATAATAGATGGGAAGACGATTGCGGCGTGGCTTTCCTGGCGGACGCTGTTCAAGTAGGATTTCAGGATGAGACTTTTTCTTGGATTACTTTGTGTTGGATTGGGATTGGCGGCTCAAGTGCTGGTGATCGGCGATTCGATTTCGATCGGCTACACGCCGGCGATGACGACGCTGCTCGCGGGCAAGGCGGACGTGAAACACCATGCCGGCAATGCGGCGCATACAAACAACGGAGTGGCCAAGCTGGATGAATGGCTAGGCACGGAGAAATGGAAAGTCATCACATTCAATTTCGGATTGCACGATTTGAAGATCATGGAGAACGGGCTGCACCAAGTGGGGATTACCGAGTACGAGAGAAATCTGGACGCGATCGCGGCGCGGCTGCGGAGGACTGACGCCCGGCTGCTCTATGTGACGACGACGCCGGTGCCGGAAGCCATAGTGTCGCCGCCGCGCAACCCTGGCGACGTTTTTCTCTTCAATGAAGCGGCGTTGCGGGTGATGACGAAGCACAAAATCCCGGTGGTGGATCTGTACGCTTTCGCGAAGCCGCGGCTGGCGGAGATACAGGGCAAGGCCAATGTGCATTTCACGAAAACGGGGTCGGCGGCGTTGGCGGAAGTAGTGGCGAAAGCGATTGAGGAGCAGTTGAAACAATGATGACGGTTTCCCTTCCGGGCACGGACCTGCGGGTATCGAGGCTGTGTCTGGGGACTATGACGTTCGGCTCGCAGGTGGATGAAGCGGGCTCGCTGGCGATGGTGGATTTGGCGCTTGATGCCGGGATTAACTTCTTCGACACGGCCAATGTTTATAACGCCGGCCGGTCGGAGGAGATCATGGCGAAAGCCATGGCGGGGCGGCGCGACAAGTTCGTGCTGGCGACCAAGGTGCGTGGGAAGATGGGCGATGGCCCCGACGATCAGGGGCTTTCGCGCGCGGCCATTGTGAAGCAGTGTGACGCTTCGCTGCGGCGGTTGCGGACGGACTGCATCGACGTCTATTACATGCACATGCAGGATCATGCAGTGCCTGTTGAGGAATCGCTCGCCACTATCGACTCGTTGGTGAAGGCGGGAAAGGTTCGGTTTCCGTCCGTTTCGAATTTCGGCGCGTGGCAGATTCTGGAAATGCAGCACATGGCCGCGGCGAATGGCTGGGCGCCGGTGCATATTTGCCAGCCGATGTACAATCTGCTGGCCCGAAATATTGAGGCTGAACTGCTGCCGATGGCGAAGAAGCACCAGGTATCCACCTTTGTGTATAACCCGTTGGCGGGCGGCTTACTGACCGGCAAGCATACGCCGAATGAAGCGATCAAGGGCAGCCGTTTCGATGGCAACAAGATGTATCGGGATCGCTACTGGTTTAATGAGCAATTCGACGCGGTGGCGGAGTTGTCATTCGCGGCGGGAGAAGCGCACAGAAGCCTGGTGAGCATCGCGCTCAATTGGATTCTGCATCACACTGCGGCGACGGGACTGATCCTGGGCGCTTCGCAAATGCGGCACTTGACGGCGAATATCGCGGCTTGCAAGGAGGGTCCATTGGATGAGGCAACATTGACGGTATGCGAAGCGGTATGGAAGCGGCTGCGCGGCGTAACCCCGGAATACATTCGATGATTAACGCAGCGCACTCGGCCAGTTCGCAATCACATGGGCAGCTAGTTTTTCGCCGCCACCTGGAAGGAGGACCAGAAAACTCTTCCCATCGCGTGTGACATCGTAACTCGGAATCCCTCGAAACTGCCCTGTCGCCGGGCCGTTAAACAGAGTCGCCGGTTGTGACAGAGAAGGCTCCGTACCCGCATCTCGCATCGTAACGGCCATGATTGCGCCACCGTTCGCACGGTAAAACAGCTCCTTCTCATCCCCCCGCCACCGCGGCTGGCTTCCTCCATCCCGGCTCACTTGCCACTCCTTGCCGCCAGCGAGATTCCATCTGCGAATGTACACCTCGTCCTGGCCCGACCGATTGGAAGTATAAGCGAACCAGCGCATCTTCGGGGAGAATTAGTCCATCAAGTTCATCCGCCGGGCCATGCAGAAGCGGACGCGTCGAGATCTCTCGATCTAGCGCGAGTATCCAAAGATCGAATCCAGTTTGCGGATTGTTTTCGGTAAATAGCAGGTACCTCCCGTCCGAAGAGTAATCTGTAGGAATCCGCGAAGGTCCCGGGGGAAGCATTCGAATCTCGTCCCCTGTCTCCGCGACATTCTTTGCATGGAGTTCGAATGGGCCGCCCCCGCCAGAAAGAAACACAATGGTACGCGCGTCGGGCGACCAGACAGGGTGAGCGTTCCGGCCGCTCCTCGTCACCAGGCTTGAAATCACATCCCGCTCGAGGTCCGCTGTCCAAAGCATGGAAGTGCCAAGATTGGCGTCCGTGCGCGCCAACGCCAGCCGGAGATCATCCGCGGCCAGACTCGGTGAAAACCAAAGACCTGGCCTGCCCACCACACGCACGCCGGTCCCGGTTCGGTCCACGAACGTGGGTTGCACAAGCGACGTGTGGCCCGTCCCATAATGAAGCATTCCGGTCTTTGAGACGGAAAACTCGGCAAGTCGAATGTGCTCATCGAAGCTGACCCCGCGAACGATCTCGCGGGGCCTTTCACTCAGTTGCCGGCTGCCTTCGCTGAAGGGTTGCGCCAGTAATCTGCCATCCCGTACAAACACAAGGTAGCCCGAGCCGCCAGGCCGGGCCGGGACGAACACTGCCTGCGATGTCCCTTTCAGCAACGGCTCGCCCACGACGTTCGGATTCGCGATGTCGCCCAGGTAGACGCCCGTCCGATCCTGCCTGGAACTGCGGATCATATATAAGAAGTGATGGCCGTCAGGCAGAAAAGATGGCCATAGATGCGCATATTCTCCTTTTGACCGGTCGGGATGCGTAACCGCCCTCGGTTCTCCTCCACGCTCAGTTATACCGGCCAGGGTTCCGCCTCGACTGCGCTGAAATAAGATCAACCCGCCAGAACTCCAGGCTCCGCGACGGCCGAATTCGGCGTCACATACAGTCTTCGGCTCTCCCCCGTCTACGCCGACCGTTCTCAGTTTGCCGTCTGCAAAGAATGCGATCCGTTGGCTGTCCGGCGACCAGAAAGGTTGCCGGCCGCGCTCCGTTCCCGGTAACGCGATCAGCGCGGGAGCATTTAGTCGACGAGCCCAGAGTTGACTCCGGCGACCGTCGGAGAGGGCGAAAACAAGCCATTGTCCGTCCGGCGAAATCGAGCCGCCGCCGCTTTCGGGTCCGACCTCAAAGTCCTGACCCTCGGGCAACGCGACGGAGAGATTTATGGCCCCTTCGTCACGCTCACGCGGCTGATTCATAACGAGGTATCCAGCCCCTGCAAGCAAGATGGCGGCGGTAACCCAGAACAAAATTGTCCAGGTCCGGACGCCGCTCACTGGCTTACTCTGGCCGAATACTTCTGGGTCTGGGCCTTCTTGCGTTCGATCCCCGGCGCCGGCTGCGTCGACTAAGTCACGGCGTCCGCGGCGCCAAACATCCAACTCTGTCTTGTAGGCGTACACCGTGCTGCGCTTGTCGTGGGCATGCCGATGCACTGGAAGGCTCTCGGTCTCCGTTATCGGCCTGGACGCCGGGAACGCCTACAGGAGCGCATAGGGACTCGTGCTGCCTGAACCGCGAACGTTGGACGGAAGGTTTAACACTTTTTCTGGGGTCAGCGTGGAGGAGATCGCTGGGTTGTCGGTGGCAATCACACCCGCGGACGTGGTGACCTCAACGACTTGCGCGACGTCGCCAAGTTGCAGATCGGCGTCTACGCGCAACGTCTGGCGGGCAACCAAAGTAAGGTTCGTGGTGGTGAATGCGAGGAAACCGGGCGAACTTACCGATACCGAATACGGGCCGGCTTTCACATTCTGAAATTCGTAGATGCCGTTGGCATCGGAGACGATATCTCGAGTGGAGTTTTCGGCGGTATTTGTCAGGCGGAAACGGGCGTCGCGAATCACCGCGCCGGAGCCGTCTTTAATTTCTCCGAGCACCACGCCGAACGTCGATTGCGCAAAGTTATTCGCGGCGAACATCATGAGAAGCACTGCAGTATTGAGTGGGCGGGTCATATGTGAACTCAGGCTAGCATCTCCGCATTTCGTTGGCATTACACGCCCGAAACGCGATGGACCATGTTAACCAGTTTGCGGTACGCCACGTCGTCCCGCCCGGGAAAACTCAGCCATTCGCCGTCACGCCAGGAAGAATAAAACCACCGCGCCAACAGCGCCAAGTGTTCGGCGCGTTCCGCCTGGGTCACTAGCCGCGGTTCCAACGCGTGCAGGAGTTCCCGCAGGCGGCGGTCGAGCGAAACCGGCTTGCCGTCGGCCGGTTGCAGACTGAAGTCGACGGGCGACAGCCACGCGCCGTCGAACAGGAACAGCAGCGTCACCGCATTTGCCTCCGTGGACTTCAGCACCGCCACGCCGTTCATGGAAGCGGCGCCCGTCGCCAGTTCATCGCGCGACCGCCAGACACTTTGTATTTTTTCCAGGCGGCGATGCTGGCGCGCCGCTTCTTCAAACTGCATATCGGCACTGAAATTGTCCCGCATACGCTCCACAGTGTCGGCCAGGGACCGGCCTTCGGTGGATAGAAACTCGACCAGACGCTCCACTTCGCTCGCATACTCATCCCGCGTCACGGCGGCCTGGCAGGGCCGTAAACATTGGGCCATTTCGCCATAGATGCAGCCGGGATGCTCGGGCGACGGCTGCAAGTCCTCCTGGCACCGCCGTACTTGGAACAAGTCGAGCGCGGCCTTTTCGAACTCCTCGGCGGAGGCGCGCGAACGGAACGGCCCGAACGCGACGCCGCGCCCCGTTGGCCGTGTTGTCACCTGCATGCGCGGAAAATCGTTCCGCTCCAAAAGCCGCATGTACGAAGGCATTCGCAGGTTGCACAGCTTCAGGTAGTTCCGCGGATGATGTTCGCGGGCCAATTCGTAGAAGATCAGCGAAGACTCCAGGCGCGACGTGGTTGGCCAATACGAAAGATGTTCAACCAGTCCACGCAGATTCAGCGCCGCGCGCCGCTTGCCCTCAGCCATCAACAGTCTTCGCACCCGGCGTCCCAGCACCGCAGTCTTGGATAAATACGGCTGGCCGCCAGCGGCGGTTAGCAGGAATACCGCGGGCGAATCGGGCAGCGCCGCCAGCAACGCATCGAGATCGGGACCCGGCGCCGGGAGCGGCAGTGCAATAGGCTCAACGGCCATAAATCGCGTAGTATTCTCGCTCGGTGAGCGGGGGAACTTCTTTGATGGCCAGGTTCTCCGCCACATGCGCCGGGTTGCTCATGCCCACCAGGGAGACGGCCATACCGGGCGTAGAGCGGGAGAACTGAATAGCGCGCTGCGCCTCGGCGCCGAGGCGGCCCTGGTGGATGGTGGCGCTGCCGATTACGGTTACTCCCAGTTCGCCCGCGGCCTGCAACAGCGACGTCCCGCCCTCCTGCTGGCGCCGGGTGAACGCTTCGTGCATCGCCAAATTGAACGGCAATTGAACAAAGCGAAAGCGATGTTCCTGACCGGCGATTTCCTTCGCGATCGCCACCAGCCGGTGCAGGCTCATTACATTCTTCTCAGCCCGGAATCCATCCCAAGTCGCGACGCCGTAGAACCGCAACATCCCGCGCGCCGCCATTGCTTCGCAGCATTCGAACGCTACGCGCATTCGCAAGTAAAAGTCCTTGGCGTCTAACTGCGTTTCCGGATTGTGCAGATAAAAAATGTCGATCCGGGCAATCGCCAAGTTGAGCAGACTTGCTTCCAAATTCGCTTCCAAAAAATAGGGAACCAAGCTATGTCCGCGCCGATCGATGAAATATCCAGCCTTCGTACACAAAACAATGTCTTCCCGATTCACGCCCGCGATCGCCCGGCCAATAGCGCATTCGGACCGCTCCCACCGATAGTTTCGCGATGTATCGATCACATTAATTCCGCCGGCGATAGCGGCGCGAATGGCGGCTTCGTAATTCGTGTCGGTCGCGTCATCGGGCGCGCCCAGATACGTCCCGATGCCCAGCGAACTCAGCCGCATACCCTGCGCCAGCCGGTAGAACTGATTTTCCATCCCTTACTCGATGAAGCCGAACTTCCGCAGCGCCGCTTCCGGTTCCTCAGCGTCAAACCGCTGCAGCCCAGCTTTCATGCGCCCGTGTTCAAGCACAACGCCATACGGCGGATCGCCATGCGGAAACAAAGCCTTCAACGACACATGATCGGGCGAATTCTTGCCCTTCAATCCGGTTGACTCCATGAAGTAATGCGCGAATTGCGGTACCCGCGTCGCCAGGCCGACGATCTTCGCGTCCTTCCAAACATGCTTCGACATGCGCCGCGCCGCGTCGTTGCAGTGCGAGCATTCCGGATCGTAAAAGTACAGCAGCACTTTGCCCTGTTGCAGCGAAAAAGGCTGGCTATCAACGGTAATCGAGTCCGGCGCCTTCGTGCCCGATTGGCGCGATTCCGTGATGCCGTAAGCCACGCCCGCCAATACCAGAATCGACCCAAAAATAAGCCCCGCGCCCTTGAATCCGCCGCTCCGGTGCGCCCACCATCCGGCCAGTATCGACATCGCCAGCATCGCCCCATCGCTCCAGAAAAACGCCGGACCCACCGCGCGCTTCAGCCACGGGAAGCACGAACAATCGATGCCTTGCAGCGCCGTATAGTTCCAGCCCATGTAAACCATGAACACCGCCAACAGGCCGGAACATAACAGCGCGCCCCAGCGCCGGTATCGCGGAACCATCAGCAGGATGCCGCCAAACGTTTCCGTGATTCCCAGGAACAACGCCGCCGCGACACCGAGCGACGGCGGCACCAGGGCCTGCGTCATCCGCGTTGCCGCGCCCAGATGATCGGTCAACTTCCACAATCCGGCGCCAATGAAAAAGACGCCAATCAATACCGCGCAAAGCCATGCCACGCCATTTTTCCACGCGGGCAGTTCAACGAAGGCGGCAGCAGGAGAGGCCTGTGCCATACTGTCTTGCATGTTCCCCATTCTAGCGATGCTTTGGATGGCCATGGCGGGGGAGCCTGCCGATCTGGTGGTGCAGAACGCCGCGATCTACACTGCCAACCCGGCCCAACCGCGGGCCAAAGCCATGGCAATTCGTAACGGACGCATTATCGCTATTGGCGATGACGTGCGCGCACACGTCGGGCCAAAGACTCGGGTCATGGAGATGAACGGCGCTCCAGTCACTCCCGGACTGATCGATAGCCATGTCCACATGGCCGGCCTGGGACAGATGATTGAGACCGCGGATTTGCGCCACGTGAAGACGGTCGCCGAAGTGGCGGCCATGGTCCGCCAGCGCGCCGCGCGGCTTCCCAAAGGCGCGTGGATTCGGGCCCGCAATTGGGATCAGACAAACTGGGGCGGCGAATTCCCCCTCCATAATGCTTTGACGGAGGCCGCGCCGGAACATCCTGTTTTTCTAACCCGTGTGGACGGCCATGCCGCCTGGGTCAATCGCAAGGCTATCGAGATCGGCGGAATCGACGATAAGACGCCAGACCCAATGGGAGGCAGGATCATTCGCGACTCCGCGGGCCGTGCGACCGGTGTTTTGATCGACCGCGCGCAAGGCTTGGTTGGCTCCAAAATTCCCGGCGCGACCGATGATGAAGTTATCAACCGACTGCGAGCCGCCGCGCGCGAATGCGCTCGCCTGGGATTGACCAGCGTGCATGACGCGGGGACCGGCGAACAGGAGTTGCGCGCCTACCGCAAACTGCTGGCGGCGAAACAACTGCCCGTGCGGATTTACGCGATGATCGGCGGCGACGGACCCATGTGGGCGAGGTTCCTCGAAACCGGGCCGGAAGTCCATGAACGGCTCACCGTGCGCAGCATTAAGCTGATGGCCGATGGCGCAATGGGCTCCCGCGGCGCGGCGTTCTGGCAACCGTACGCCGACGATCCCGGCAACACGGGCCTGATGATTTTGAAGCAGGAAACAGTGGAACGGGTTGCCCGGCAAGCCGTTGAAAAAGGATTCCAGGTGAACACCCACGCCATTGGAGACCGCGCCAACCGCATGGTCCTCGACGCCTACGGCAAGGTACTCGGCGAGAATAGCAACAAACGATTCCGCGTTGAACACGCGCAGGCCATCGCCCTGCCGGACTTCGCGCTGTTCAAGAAATTCGGCGTAATCGCCTCCATGCAATCCACGCACGCGACATCGGATATGCGCTGGGCGCTGGCCCGCCTCGGGCCCGATCGGGTGACGGGCGCCTACGCGCAGAAGCGCATGTTGAATGCGGGCGTCGTGGTCGCCAATGGCAGTGACTTTCCGGTGGAAGAGCCCAACCCGGTGATGGGCTTTTACGCCGCGGTCAGCCGGCAGGATGCGCAAGGCCAGCCGGCGGGCGGTTGGCGTCCGGAGGAACGCTTCACGCGCGACGAAGCGCTGCGAAGCTGGACATGGGCCGGCGCCTACGCCGCGTTTGAAGATGATTGGAAAGGAACGCTCGCCGCAGGCAAGGTCGCCGACTTCCTGGTCCTGTCAGGCGACATCATGACGCTGCCGCTGGCGGAACTGCCAAAGGTGAAAGTGCGCATGACTTTCGTCGCCGGGCAGACGGTGTTCAGCGATCGATGAATTGGCTGTTGCTCGCACTCATCGCCGCCCGCTTCGCAAATGCGGAGCCGCCGCGAATCGTGCTTATTCACGAATTGGTGCGCTTGGAAGCCATGGAGCGTAAGTCCGTAGTGGCGTTTCCACTGCAGCAACAGGATGCAAATCTGGAGGTGAAGTTCGCTTCCAAACGCGGTGGCGAAGGCGTCCGGCTCACTTTGTACGCGACTGGCGCCAACGTGCCTATTGCGGGAACAACCTACGAACTCACGGGCACGCTGCGGACGCCACTCGCCCGCGAACGCCAGTATCGCGTGGAGGTTGAAAATCTCCGTCAACGTCTCGGCCACGCGCTGGTGGATGTGGAAGTCACTTTAATCTTCGGAGCGCATCCGGACGCTCCAGCCGCTTCATCGGCGAAGACGCTTGACCCGCGCCGCCGCCTCTACACCATCATTGCCAGCCTCTCTCTTTTCGCGATGATATTGGCCTACTCCGCCATTCGCCTCACGCCGCCCATTCTCGAACGCTGGCGAGCGGGCCGCTAAACAATATGAACATTCGCCCTTACTCACCGGCCGACCGTGACGCTTGCCTGGATATATTCGACTCCAACGCCCCCGATCTTATTTCCCCCAATGCGCGGCCCAGATTCATGGAGTTTCTTTTCGCCCCGGCCAGTTCCTTCATCATCGCCGAACACAATGGCGAGATCACGGGCTGTGGCGGTTTTGAAATCAACGGTGTAACTGCGCGCCTGTATTGGGGAA
>Ga0163152_10004829_pt1 | contig 16310 bp, 9 predicted proteins | sample OliLakLV19MP8IB2_FD_148635 | JGI IMG/M metagenome (GOLD analysis project Ga0163152, IMG submission 148635) | Freshwater microbial mat bacterial communities from Lake Vanda, McMurdo Dry Valleys, Antarctica - Oligotrophic Lake LV.19.MP8.IB-2 | ecosystem: Environmental > Aquatic > Freshwater > Lake... | reverse complement strand
GCGGGCAGGCTTTCCGCGAGGCGGGATTTTATGGCCGCGAGCGCGGGATCAGCCGCGCGATTCGTGAACTCGTTCGGATCCGTTTCCAAGTCGTAGAGTTCTTCGAAGCCATTGCCGTAACGGATAAACCGATACCGTGGATCCGAGACGGCGTGGGAAGGGGCGGTCTCTCGGGCGAACACGAAGGAAGTGAGCGAGAGGCGCTCGCGCGTGGTCGTCGGATTCTTCAGCAGCGGGACGAGGGAGGCACCGTCGCACTGCGCGGGGATGGGGAGACCGGCCAGTTCACAGAGAGTGGGATAAAGGTCCGTGAGCGTGGCGGGCTGGCGGGTTTTCACGCCGTCGCGACTGACGCCGGGTGCGTGAATGAACAGCGGCACCCGCGTGGTTTGGTCCCACAGCGCGAACTTCTCCCAATTCTCTTTCTCGCCGATGTGAAACCCATGGTCGCTCCAGAGCACGATGATCGTGTTGTCTTTCAGCGGCGAGGCGTCGACCGCATCGAGCAGGCGCCCGAGCTGGAAGTCCGTATAGCTGATGCTGGCCAGGTAGCCTTGCATGAGCTTTTCCCACTGTTTGTTCTCCACGACCCATTTGTGCCAGCTGGCGCGATTGTGCTCGTGAGCGTCGGCCAGGTCGTCGGGGCGCGTAGTGGGAAGCTTGATACCGGCGAGCGGATGGAGGTCGAACCACTTCTGCGGTACTTCGAAGGGGATGTGGGGGCGGAACAATCCGACCGCGAGGAAGAGCGGCTTGTCCTGCGGCCGACGGAGCTCGGCAACGGCCCAATCTACGACCTTGTGATCACCAGTTTCCGTGTCGGGAACCGTGAGTGGCTTGGCGCCGAAGTGCTGACGCTCGCCGAGGGGGCGGCCGGGAGTCAGTCCCGTCTCGGCGTCAGGGACCAGCCGGGGCCGCGGCCAGTCAGGCGCGATCGGATCCAGCGGATCGCCCCGATAGCTATCCCAGGCCGCCGGATCATTCTGCGAATCGCCCGGGGTCCATTGCAACGTGTGAAAAATTTTCCCTCCGCCCGCGGCGCGGTAACCATGATTGCGGAAGTGCTGCGAAAGCACCACCGCGTCTTTAAGCACCGGAGATTCTTCGCGCCAACGCGGCCCGTGCGCGCCGAAGAGGTTGAGATAAATGCCGGAGCGGGACGGGTGCACGCCGGTCATCACGGCTACCCGTGACGGGTGACACGCGGGCGCCGCGCAGTGAGCATTGGCAAACGTGACGGCGCGTTTGGCCAGGCGGTCGAAATTGGGCGTCTTCACGCCGGGGTGATTGTCCAACGGCGAGATGTAATCGTTGAGATCATCGATTGCGATGAACAGGACGTTCGGTTTTGCGGGGCGCGTGCCCTCGGCTGCGCACAGGGTAAGAGGGGCGAGCAAACCAAGCAGGACGGTGGCGATGCGTTTCATCGGGAAGCTTTGGCGCTTACTTATTGCCACCGTTCGCGGGCGCCGCTTGGGCGCGGCGCCGGGCCTTCGTACTTGGTTCGTCACTACGCGCCGGCGAAGGTGGGGTCGACTTGAGGTGGGTGTCGAAAAACAACTGGTCCGGCGCCACCACCGCCGTGGGCAACCCGGGCGACTGCAGAGTGGCGTCCCAGGCGATCAGACGCTTTTCCAGATCCGCTGCCACCTCGGGGAACTGGGAGAATAGATTGGTTTTCTCGCGTTGGCCAACAGGGGCGGTCAGGTCGAAGAGGTAACGCTCCTGGTTACCCAGCAAAATGAGTTTCCATTTGCCGGCGAGCACGGCCGATTGCGAGCGCCAGCGCCAGAACAGCGCCTCGTGGGGCGAGCCGGTTTTCTCGCCCAAGAGGAAGGGCATGAGGTTCACGCCGTCGAGCGCACGATCGGCGGGCAGACCCGCGAGCGCTACTGCCGTCGCCGCCACGTCGAGGCTGATCACGGGGGCGTCGTACGTCTTTCCCGCCGGCAGTTTGCCGGGCCACGCGGCGACGAACGGCGTCCGAATTCCACCATCGGTGAGCATGCCTTTTTCCCCGATGAGCGGCGTGTTGAGCGAGCCATTCCACGCGGCGGGTCGCAGCGGCGCGCCGTTGTCGCCGATGAAGAAAATGAGGGTGTTCTTCTCGTTGCCCTGTGCCCGCAGCTTGGCGCGGATCTGACCAATGCCGTCGTCCATCGCGGCGATCATCGCAAGCGCCTGGCGGCGTTGCAGCGGCAAGTGCGCGGGCGTCTGCGAAAACCACGGCTCGGGCGAAGCGAGCGGCACATGCGGGGTGTAGTACGCGAGGTAGAGGAAAAAAGGGTCGCGCGCGTGTCGGTCGATGAACGAGAGCGCCGCTTCCGTCTGCCACACGCAGCGGAAGCGGGGATCGGTGAGCGTCTTCGGCGCGTCCGGCAACTTATTGCCCTTCAGATCATGCGAGGCGACAAAGCTGTTCATCGATCCCGTGAAGTACTCATCGAAGCCCTGCGCCAAGGGGTGAAATTCCAAGCCGCGGAGATTTCCGCTGGGTGATTTTTTCTTCTGTCCGGCCCCTTTGGCGGCAACCGGGTCGCCTTCACCTTCGCCGCCGGGGCTGCGCTCGAGATGCCACTTTCCGACCTGACACGAAACATAGCCCGCGACCTTGAGGCGCTCGGCGAGGGTGAGTTCGGCCAGGGGCAGTGGGCCTTTGCCGTTCTCCGTGACGCCGAAGCGTTGTTGGTAACGCCCCGTGATCACGCCGGCACGGGAGGGCACGCATTGCGGCGCGGTCACGTAGCCGTTGCTAAAACGAATGCCGTCGCGCGCCATCGCATCGAGGTTCGGCGTGCGGATATCGTGGTCGGTGCCCTGCGCGCCCAGGTCCGCGAACCCGTGATCGTCGCTGTAAATGAGAATGATGTTGGGTCGCGTGGACTCAGCCGGGGCGGCACCTCTGAGCGCGATGACAGGTGCCACGGCGGCCATGAGCAGGGAGACGAATAAGCGCGGAATTTTCATGGCGGAGAGTGGCGCGGAGGCGTGACGAATCGGGAATCGAATTAAATTGAACCTAAATTCCGCAGCAGAGGTAACCACGGAAGAGCACTAATAAACACTGATCAAATAGATCCAGATCGACGGGATAGACTTTCCTTTCACCTACCGGGTGAACGGCCTTCATCGCGCGACTCGGTTTGCCTCAGCGGTCATCAGTGAAAATCAGTGGTTCAACTAAGTTTTTTACGTTGAACGGGATTAAACGCGGTCGGGCGGGCCAAATGGACCGACGTTACTTGGCCTTCGCGGCCTTGCCGCGGGCTTTCGGTGGTGGGGGCGTGGCCGTGGCATCATAGGCGGGGTTCTTTGTCGGCAGCAGGGGAGCGGTGGCGCGCAGGTGCTCGTCGATGAGGGCGTTGAGTTCACGGACGCGGGCAGGTTGCTGTGTTGCGAGATCCTTGGTTTCGCCGAGATCGGTTTCGAGGTTGTAGAGTTCGTATCGATCTTCCTGAGACGGGCCGTCATTAAAGTAGCGAATCAACTTCCAGGGACCGCGGCGGGCCCAGACGCCGGGAATGTTTCCGGTCGCGGGCGTGTAATGGGGGAAATAACAGAATAGCGTGTCCCGTGGCGCGCTTTGACCGAGCAGCGCGGGCACCTGGCTCACCCCATCAAAGCGCTGGTCAGGTGCTGCCTTGAGTTGGAGCATCTCCAGTAAGGTGGGATAGAAATCGACACTGTTGAGAAACGCCGCCGAGGTTTGACCGGGAGCGACCCGCCCCGGCCATGTGACGACGCACGGCACGCGGGAGCCTCCTTCGAAGAGCGTTGCCTTGCCGCCGCGCAACGGACGATTGCTCGTGGGCGGAATGTCGCCCTCAACGCGGTTATACATGTTGCCGCCGTTGTCGGAGAAAAAAACGACGATCGTACGGGCGGAGAGTTTGAGCGCGTCGAGTTTGTCGAGCAACGTCCCGACGGCATCATCGAGGCTTTCGACCATCGCACCATAAACGGGCGAGCGTTGGTCGTCTTTGGGATTAGCCTTCTTGCGGTACTTCTCGATCAACGCCGTCTTCGCATCAAACGGGGCATGCACCCCGAAGGCCCAGAAGTTTAGAAAGAACGGCCGGTCGCGATTGGTTTCGATGAACTTGACTGCCTCGGCCGCCATCCGGTCATCGAGGTGTTCACCGGGCTGACCGGTGAAATTCAGGACTGCCGGAAATTTCCACGGGGCCACGAAACTCCCCGCCGGGCCGGGGCCGTTGTAATGCGGCACATCCACGTCGAAGCCATGTTGCAACGGACTGTACGGCTCGGTCCCCAGATGCCATTTGCCAAAATGCCCGGTCGCGTAGCCGGCGCTCTTGAGCGTTTTGGCGAGCGTTTGATAGCGGGTGTCGAGTCGCGTGGCGCTGACGGGCGTGCGGGCCTTGGCGGTGGGCGCCGCGAGTGGCGCCAGCGTGGCTGCGAGTTTGGCCTCGGGCAGATGACCCGACGGCGTGGTGATGCCGATGCGACCCGGATACAGTCCGGTCAGAATGCTGGCCCGCGTGGGCGAGCAGAGCGGGTTGGCAGAATAAGCGTTAGTGAAGAGCATTCCGCGCCGGGCGAGTCGCTGGATATTCGGCGTCTCGTAAAACGAGGTGTGGCCGTAGAGCGTGGTGTCACTCCATCCGAGATCGTCGGCCATGATGAACACCACATTGGGTTTGGCGGCGGTGGCGGGTGACGCCGCACGGGCGGAGACAGCGCCGGCAAACAGCAGAACGAGGGCGAGGCGGATGAGGGTCATGGAAGTTCGGCGGGCGAGGAAATGAGCGCGTGGAAAAGGTCTCTGCACGGATGGCGCAAACGTCGATTGACAAGCGAATTTCGCCGGCGTCCCGCTATAATGTCACGTGGGTTCGCACCTGTGCGTGCAAAGGAGGGGGTGGCGAGCGGGGAGCAGTTCACTCCGAGTATATTAGCGTTCACGGATCAATCAGTTCACCGCGTTCGCCGGAGTATTTCTCCCACAAGGTATCAAGCTGCGTCGTGATCTGCGCCTCGGTCCCCACGACGAGCCAGTAGCGATAGCGGTAAGTCGACTTCGGCCCCAGGTTTATACGCGAGATCGGAGCGACGTGCATACAGGGGCCCGCGGTGGGATCATCGCTGGTGCCACCGGCATGCGGTCCGAAATTCCATGGCTGCGTGGACGATGGACTAAACACCGCGACGCCCTGGCCATTCGGCGCAAAGAACGCCATCGAGTGGCGCGGTGGAGTCGCCTTGCCCCACGGCGGACCGGGCGGCTGCGATTCGCCCCGCCACTTGCCGTCCCCGAGATAGCTTTTGATCGTGTTGAAATTCCGCGTGAAGTAGCATGCCGGAATCTCCTGCGGAGACAGTTTGGCCGGTCCCCAGCGATCTCCGTGCTCCCGTTGGGCGATGAACTCGCAACGTACGCTCACGACATTTGGCATCGTCGGCTCGAACGTAGTCCACTGACGCATTACGGCGGCCGATTCCTCGTCCGGCATGTCCCAGAGCTTCGGCACGGTTTCCGCATGGAGGGTGTGGCCGCCGGTACGCTCGAATGTCGTTACGCGCGCCCAGGAGGAGACGCCACCGCCCTGGATCGGATTCCACGACCACGGGCTCCACGATTTGCTTTGGCCATCGGCTTGGCGATCGAGCCGCAGCCCCGCGTAATAGGACTGCTGGATCAACCGGCCGGGGTCGGCGAGGTTGACCATGTTTTTTGGATACGCGGCCCAGGAGAGCCAGGTGATCGCGCCGCCTTTGGCGCGATCGATGCCGATCTTGACGCTGCCGTTATCGAGCGTGAGCAATTCCTCGCCGCGCGGTCCGATGTTTTTCGTGGCGGCACCGGCCGATCCACCGAACAGGATGACGGTGGCAGCGGCGAGGGTGAAGAGCGGGCGGGAATGCATCACGTCAATATAGAGGCGAATTGGAATGAAAGCGGCAGTGGGACAGTGCGGTTCACTTCGTCCGTTTGCCGTTGGCCTCTGCCCAGGAGAGATATTCCTGAATAGTATAGAAGGTTTTTGAGCCGTAGAGTCGCGCGCCCTCTTCGACGAGTTCCTTGCTATTATAACTCCACGCATCGCGTTTGCTCGCCATGAGCGAGGCGAGCTTGCCGTCGAGTTCAGCCCGCAGTTTTCCGTGCGCGGGATCGGCCGCGAGATTGGTCATCTGCCACGGGTCACGTTGATTATCGAAGAGCACCCAAGGCGCGTCCTCATACCGGGCATAGGTATAACGGTCCGTGATCAGTCCCCGCCACGGAGTCGCGATTTGATCAGGATTGAAGGGGACGAAAATCTGCAGGAGCACGGCCTCGGGTCCGGCGGTGGTTTGTCCCAGCGCCACGCGTGAAAGGTCGGCGCCTTGCATCGCCTTGGGCACTTCGAGTCCCGCGAGCCCAAGCAAGGTCGCGGGCATATCAATATGACTGAATAACGTCTCGACCTCGCGCCCCTGCGGGATGCGCGCCGGCCAGCGGATGATCCCGGGAACGCCGGCGGACTCCTCGTGCGGCTTGCGCTTCCGGCGCATGCCATGCGAGCCGAGCATGTCACCGTGATCCGACGTAAAGAGGATGATCGTATTCTCGTCCTGACCCGTTTCTTTCAAGGTCTTGAGCAGGCGGCCCACTTGGTCGTCGATCGCGGTGATGGCGGCGTAGTAAGCGGCGAGTTCTTCCTTGCCGCCGGTTCTGACATAGGTGCCGCCGGGCATGTCTGGACGACGATAGTTTGCGGGGACCGCGTTGCCGCCGGGTCGCGACTCGCTGTTGGGCTGCCAGTTTTTTCGCTGGGTGAGTTTCTCCGGATCGTACCGGTTCATATACTCATCGGGAGCGCCATAGGGATCGTGTGGCGGTCCCATCTGCACCATGAGGAAGAACGGTTGCTCGCGTGGCTGCGCCTCGATAAACTCCACCGCGAAATCGCAGGAAGCTTCGGGTTCAAATTTACGCACGAGGATCATCTCGGGCGTATCGCGGAAATAATACGGCAGGAAGTGCTGGTGATGGCATTCATAGGCTGCCCAAAAATCAAAGCCTTGGCGGCGCGGTCCCGGCGGCACAAAGCCCGGCTCGCGAGGGCCACCGTCGAGATGCCACTTGCCGACGAACCCCGTGCGGTAACCCGCCTCCTTGAGAATTTCGGCGATAGTGGTCTCCGACTCCCGCAGACGAAGATCATTCGCGATCATACCATTCACGTGGGGGTACGTGCCGGTGAGCAGAATGGCTCGCGCCGGGCAGCAGACGGGAACGTTGGCGTAGGTGCGTTTGAAGAGAACACCTTCCCGGGCCATCCGGTCGATGTTCGGCGACTGGACGTCCGGATTTCCGGATACGCCCATGGCTGACGCCCGCATTTGGTCGGGCAGGATCAGAATGATATTGGGCCGGGCGGTGGACGCCGCGCTCGCGACGGTCGCCGCGAGGAGACCGGTTACGGCGACCAGCCACGACCAGACGGGTGATGCGCTTAGGAACATGGGACGGGATGGATGAGGGTGGCGACGGCGGGTGACTCGCCTTAGAAGGTAAGCCGGGTCTGGAAGAAGGCCTGCAGGGGAGGATTATACATTCCGAACCGCTCCAGATAGACCGAGTCAGTGGCATTGTTGACGTTAATGCTGAATTTGGTGGGCACGCCTGCGAACGTCGTTTCGTAGGCCGCGAAGAGGTCGAGACGGTTCCAACCGTTGTCGTAGATCAGGCGATTGGCGTAGGTGCCGAAATCAGGAATCGGCCCTTCGCGACGAATCACCAGCGCGCCTAGCGACAAGCCCTTGAGTGCGCCCCGCCCAATCGTATAGCGCGCGGTAATCGAGAACGAGTCGGGTGAAGTCTGCGGCAATTGCAGACCGATATCGGTCGTCCGCAGGCTTTCGAGAATCTCTGCCTTCGTGTGGGCGTACGAAAACACAAACTGCCACTCAGGCGTCGGAGAGAAGAAGGCTTCGACCTCCACGCCCTCGCTGCCCTCGAGGCCGGAGAGGAGCCACTGTGGCTGCCCGGGAGGAGGCGGAAAGAGGGGGGAAGGCTGCGGAATATTGGAGCGCTCGATCTTGAAGTACGAAACGGTGCTGGAGAGCTTGCCTTCGAGCAGCTCGGCCTTGAAGCCGAAGTCGAGACCATTGCTTTCCGACGGAGGGAAGTCGACAATGCGGCCGAGACCGGCATCGAGCCGGGATGGGTTCGGAACGTAGGATTCGCTGTAAAGACCGTAGACGTTGATTGCTTTCGTCACCGCAAAACTACCGCCGATCTGCGGCGTGGTCCGGTTTCCGCTCGCCCCGAGGTCATCATAACGCAGCCCGCCCAGAACGGTGAGCCGGGATTCAAACGCTTTCATCTGATCGATCAGAAACACGCCACGATTGGTGGTCTTTGCCACAGTTCCGCCCTGTCGCAGATCGTTGCGGGCGCGCAACTCCGCCCGGCTGGTGGTCAACCGCACCGTGCTCGGCGGATTGAGCGGATCAAAGGCGGCGCCGGGATTGGCGAGCCGCCAGGTATTCGTAAATGAACTACGCTCATCCTGCTGGAAGCCGGCGATGAGATTGTGGACGGTGGGCCCCACGACGAGGTCGCGGGCATTGAGATCCAGGTAATAGTGGCGTTGGGAAGATTCCAATTCTTCGATGTTCGCATTGGGCACGAAGCGATAGCCGGTGAGAACGCCCCCGGTCAGCACCGGGTTCCCAATGGCTCCCACGTAATTATACATATCGGTCGAACGCTGCACATCCGCCGCGGTGGCCTTGGCCGTGAACTTGCTCCCGAAACGCTGGACGACACTGACTTCAAAGGCGTCACCACGCACCGTGGAGTCGTCATCCGGGGTGATGGTCGAATAGAAGCGATCGATGACCAGACGTCGGGTTGCGGCCGCGTCAATCGGCAGAGCGGGCCGCTGAAAAGCGTGGTTGCGCCACTGGTACGTGTACTCGAGATCGACCTTGGTGGACTCGAACGGCCGCCAGGTCAGGGCCGGGGTGAGGAATACCTGCTTGGACTCACCGTAGCGCAGCCAGCTCTTGGATTCTTCATAGGAACCGGTTAGCCGGTAGAGCAAAGCGCCATCAGGGAGAATTGGCCCCGTCGAGTCGAATTCGCCGCGGTGGAAGTCCTCGGAACCAAATTTAAAACCCACGGATTGGCGGCGCACAGGCAGGGGTTTCTTGGTGATGATATTTACCAATCCACCCGGATCAGCGAGGCCGTAGAGCACGGTTTGCGGCCCCTTTACGACTTCCACCTGTTCGATATTAGAGGAGTCCGTGAAAATATTATAGGGTACACCATTCTTGAGATTTAACGTGGAGTTGAATCCACGGATCATGAAGAACTCTTCATAGTGGCCCTCGTTGCGGCCACGATTGGCGACGCCGCCGACCTGCTGAATGGCCTGTTCGACGGTGGTTCGTCCGAAGTCCGCCATGAATTCTTTCGTGACGATATTGATCGTCGCCGGAATCTCACGAACGGGCGTGTTGATGCGCGTCGCGCTCAATGAGCTCGTCGCCGCATAACCCTTCGTTGTCTCCTGGGAAACCACGAAAGGATCGAGTTGGACGGCAGGGTCACCGGCAGCTGGTTGCGCGGCGAGGGCGAAGAGCGGCGAGGTGGCGAAAACAATCGCCAGGGCTGGACGCAGACAGGCAGGGAGCGCGTGAATCATGGGGGGAGGGGTTTATCAGTTCCGGCAGGGGTAGACGGAGAAACTGTTACAGGAAACGATTCCTTTTTTGAGCCCGCTTCAAGAAAAAAACTCCGTCTTGAGACGCAGCGCTGCGAAACAGCGGTACCAGAGGGTGAAAAGGGGACAGGAATTCAATTGGCGATTCCCGGCGCCGCCTGCCCACGGTCGCCTCGCGATCGCGGGGGAACGATACGGACCGAATTCGATCGGATTTGACTAACGCGCGACGGCTCGGGCCCCACGCGGACGACAACAGAGGTCCGCGAACAATTGCTGTGCTTCGTCCCAGGTCGAGTCACGGGCCGGCTCGACGGTTTCAACTTCGGACGACTCACGTGCGACACGTCGGATGTCAGCGAGCGAGTCCAGTTCGCGATTGGCGCGCGCCTGGACGAGCACGTTGCCAAGGACCGTGGCCTCCACCGGACCGGCGTGGACGGGAAGTTTGCAGGCGTTCGCCGTAAACTGATTCAGCAGGCGATTGCGGGATCCGCCCCCCACGATATTCACCGCGCCAACGTGATGGCCGGTGAGCTCGGTGAGCGAATCGAGGACAGCGGCATACTTCATCGCGAGACTTTCGAGCACGCAGCGGATGACTTCGCCTTCACTGACGGGGACGGGTTGAGCGGTCTCCCGACAGAATTGAGCGATCGCGGAACGCATGCGTGCGGACTGAGAAACGAGACGTGATCGGGATCAATCAGGCAACGAAAGGGCGGTGCACCTTCGGCAGCGAGCACGAGGGCGGCGTAATCGCTGGTGCTGCCATCTTTCGCAAACGAGCGCCGGCACTCCTGCACCAACCAGAGCCCATGATATTTTTGAGCAACCGATAGGTGCCCTCAACTCCGCCTTCATTGGTGAGATTAAGCAGATAGGCGCGAGGCGAAAGATCGGGCGCGGGCAGCTCCATGCCGAGTAACGACCAAGTGCCCGAACTCAGATAGGCGATTTGGCCGTTACCGGTCGCCGGACCTGGCACTCCGGCCACGGCAGAACCAGTGTCATGCGTCGCCGGGGCGATGACTTCCACGCTTGCGTGAAGGCCGGTCCGTTCGCAGATCTCCGGGAGCAGGCGACCGAGCCGCGTTCCGGGCATCACGACCTCGGGCAGCATCGCGGTAGGCAGGCCGAGTTTTTCCAGCAGATCGACGGACCAGGTTTTCCGGGTGGGATGGAAAAACTGCGTGGTTGTGGCGTTCGTAAATTCGCCGACCTGAGCTCCGCAAAGTTTAAAGTGCAGGTAATCCGGAATCATCAAAAGGCAGTCGGCCGAGGGGAGAAGTTCCGGCGTGCGTTCATGGGCAACGAGGAGCTGGTAGAGCGTGTTGATCTCCATGAACTGCACGCCACTCGTGGCGAAAATCTCTTCGTGCGATATCCTCGCCTTGACGCGTTCCAGCATGCCGCGCGTGCGGGAGTCGCGGTAATTCCAGGGTTCCTCGATCAGATTACCGGCGCGGTTGAGCAGGACGTAATCCACCCCCACGTATCCGCGCCAACTGATACAATGGAGTCTCCGTAACGTTGGGCCGCCAGTCCGAGTCCCTGTTCGATTTCGCTCCAGATCCGGGTGATGTCCCAGCGCAGAGTGCTGTCGACCGTGGCGATTCCGGTGGCGAAGCGGTGCACTTCGTCGAGGTGCATCCGCGCGCCATCCCAACGTCCGGCCATCACGCGGCCGCTCTCCGCTCCGCAATCAATGGCGAGGTAACATTTCTCCGTTTTCATCGACGGTGGACAGAGTGAAAAACGCCGGAGGAGGCGGATGCGTTCATGACAGAGGCGGGAAGGGCGAGGGTTGCGAGCGGAGGTGCAGGTGGGGGCGTGTGCGCTGACAGGTTAGCGCAGCTGCAAAATCTCTTCGGCCTGCTGGCTAACCGCCCGGAAACGCGCGGCATTGGCGGCCTGCTTGAGATCTTCGTCGTATGTCGGAATCATCGCCTTCATCCGGGCGTGGCCCGTCGGATTATCCAATAAATGCGGGAAGCATTTTTTGATTACCTGAAGCACAATATTCACTGCGACCGACGCTCCCGGTGAAGCGCCGAGCAACGCGGAAATACTGCGGCGCGAATCCGTGATCACTTCGGTGCCATAGTGCACGATGCCCGCCTGGCCATCGGTCTTTTTGATGGCCTGCACGCGAATGCCGGCATCGATCAGGCGCCAGTCCGCCTCCTGGGCGGCGGGGTAGAAGACACGCAGCACCGCGATGCGGTCCGCCATGCTCTGCGTGCCTTGCTGCACGAGATAGCGAACGAGATCCAGATTGTGGATACCGATGTTGATGAGCGTCGCCAGATTGTCCGGACGAACCGAGAACGGCAGGTCGGTGACGCTGCCTTTCTGATGGAGAAACTTCGTGGTCCAGGCCGCAAACGGCCCGAAGAGCAGCGTCTTCTTTCCATCCAGCATGCGCGTATCGAGGTGGGGCACCGCCATCGTCGGCGCGGCATCGAGGGCTTGTCCGTAAACCTTGGCGCGATGCTGCTCGATGAGGCGCGGGTTATCGCAAATCAGCCACTGTCCCCCGATGGGAAATCCGCCGAGGCCCTTTGCTTCCGGAATACCCGATTTCTGAAGCAGGGGCAAACTACCACCGCCGGCACCGACGAAGACGAACTTCGCGCGCGTCGTGTGGACCTTCTTGGTCGCGAGATTTCGGGCGCGGATTTCCCACCCTATATCAGTTTGGCGGAGACCGATCACGCGATGGCCGCTTGCGATCGCGCATTCGTCCTGGGCGGCGAGCCAGCCCAACAGTTGCCGCGAGATCGCCCCGAAATTCACGTCGGTGCCGCCGTCCATTTTGGTCGCGGCAATCGGCCCGTCATCCCGTCCCTCGACCAGCAGCGGAGCCCAGCGCGCGATCGTGTCACGATCAGTCGTGTACTCCATCCCGGCGAAAAAATGATGCGCCGACATGCCGGCATGCCGCGCTTTCAGGAAGTCAACCTGCGCCTGCCCGTGCACGAAACTGAGATGAGGCACCGGGTTGATAAACGCCCTCGGCCGCTCCGCCATTCCGCTCGCGACGGCATAACTCCAAAATTGCTTCGAGTGTTCGAATTGCTCGAAGATCTCGATGACCTTGCTCACGTTCACGGACCCATCGGCTTCGCGCTTCGGAGTGTAGCTCAACTCGCAAATCCCCGCATGGCCCGTGCCCGCATTGTTCCAGCCGTCGGAGCTCTCGCGCGCGAGCCCGTCGGTCACTTCAAAGACCTGGCAACTGAGGCGTGGCTCCAAGCGTTTGAGCAAACCGCCGAGGGTCGAGGACATGATGCCGCTGCCAATGAGAACGACGTCGACGTTTGCGAGTGGAGCGGAAGGAGTCATGCAGGTGAGCAGGAGGAAGGAGGATTCAGCTGGGTACTGGAAAGGAAGGGAAGCCGGTAAAACAATAATTGCAGGAAACGTTTCCCTTTCTTGTTGTATTCAAGGTCAAACCTTGTTGCTTACGCCGACTTGTCGGCAAGTCGGCGCCCTCACGTTCCTGCGACCCCGGCATTCCCCGCTCTTCTGTTTCATTCCTTGCTCACTTCGTTGTCCTCGTGAAGTCCGGTACCGTTGAATCGCATCGCTCCCCAACTCGGCCGGCTCAAGTGGGCCGAGGGCGCTTATCCTACGCCGCTCGGTCCAATCAAAGACCGTCACGAACGTCAGCCTGATGGCTCCATCAAGTCCCAAATCAATGCGCCCGCCGGCATTGTTGTCGTCCGTGAATAACACCCCTTTTTCTTCCTGAGCATGCGCGAGTGCCCTTAAATTAGGCGCCTGAGCGACCGGTTTTCGCTTTGGTCCCTTTGGCTTTTTCAATGAATTCCCCGTTCCCATTTCTCCTCGCTCCTCGCTCCCGGATGCTGCCGTTGCTGGCCCTGCTGCTCGTTACCACGCCGGTACGCGTTGCGGCGCAGTCGGCCGCTTCTCCGGTGACGCTAACCGCACTGCGGGTCGAATATCTCGTCGCTCCCGACAATATTGAAAGTCCGGCGCCCCGCCTGTCCTGGCGCCTCGAATCGACCCAACGCGGAGCGGCGCAAACCGCTTGGCAAGTTCGGGTCGCTTCGAGCGCGGAGAAACTCGCGCGCGGCGAAGCCGACCGTTGGGACAGCGGTCGCGTGGCCGGCGATGCCACCAACCAAATCGTGTATGCCGGTCGTGTGCTCGCCTCCCGCATGGAGTGCTTCTGGCAGGTGCAGGTCTGGGATGAATCGAACCGCGCTTCCGGCTGGAGCGCGCCGGCGCGCTGGACCATGGGACTGTTGCACGCGGAGGACTGGCGCGCGCAGTGGATTTCCTATCGCGACGACGAACCGCTGCACACCGATCGCAAGACGCTGCATCTGCCCGCGCCGCGGCATTATCGAAAAGCTTTCTCGGCGCCGAAGACAGTGCGGCGTGCCACGGTCTATGCTTCGGCGCTTGGGATCTATGATCTTTATTGCAACGGCCAGCTCGTCGGTGACGCGCTGTTCCAGCCCGGCTGGTCGGACTACCTCCAACGCGCCTACTACCGCAGTCACGATGTGACCTCGCTCGTTCGCGAGGGCGGGGCCAATGCCCTCGGTGCGGTCGTCGCCGAAGGTTGGTATTCTGGATACGTCGGCTACGGGCTGCTCGTGGGCTATGGGCCGAACCAAGTGGGCCGATATTTCTACGGCAAGACGCCTGCTTTCATGGCGCAGCTCGAGCTCGAGTACACCGACGGTACGCGTGAAACGATTGTCACGGACGAGAGCTGGCGTGTGACCGATCGCGGCCCGACTCGCGAGGCGGACATCATCATGGGCGAGGCCTACGATGCCCGGGCGGAGTTGGGTAACTGGTCCGCGCCTGGATACGATGCGAACGGCTGGGCGCACGTGGTTCTCGCCGCGTCTAATCCCAATATTAAAGCGGTCTATTCCGATGCCGCCGGCCAGCGCGACATGAACCTCGGATTCGTGAAACCGCCGAAGCTGCAGGCCTACTCCGCGCCTCCGATTCGGATCACCGAGGAGCTGCCCGCCAAGACGGTGACCGAACCGAAACCAGGGGTTTACGTGTTCGATCTCGGCCAAAATTTCGCAGGCTTGGTGCGCCTCGAGGTCAAGGGGGCCGCCGGCACGACGGTGAGCCTGCGGTTCGGTGAGATGTTGCACCCGGACGGAATGATCATGACGGAGAGCCTCCGTCGCGCCCGCGCCACGGATTTCTACACCCTGCGCGGTGATGCCGCCGGGGAAGCGTGGAGCCCGCGCTTCACGTACCATGGTTTTCAATACGTCGAGGTGACGGGCCTGACGCAGAAACCCGCGCTTGATGCGATCACCGGTCTGGTGCTGCACAACGACACGCCGCTGGCCGGCAGTTTTGAAAGCAGTGATCCGGTGCTGACCCAGTTTGGCCGCAACGCGCAGTGGACGCAGCGGGCGAACTTCGTCGAAGTCCCGACCGACTGCCCGCAGCGCGACGAGCGACTCGGCTGGATGGGCGATGCGCAAGCGTATGTACGGACTTCGAGTTTTAATGCCGACGTGGCCTCGTTTTTCACCAAGTGGATGGACGACGTCGTGGAGGCGCAGCGCAGCTTCGGCGCCTATCCGGATTATGCGCCGTACCCGATGGCTCACGGTGGCGCGGGCAAGACCTTTGGTACCGGCTGGACCGATGCCGGTATCATCTGTCCTTGGACGATTTGGAAAGTGTATGGCGACACCCGGATGCTCGAACGTAATTGGATTTCCATGACACGCTTCATGGAGTGGCGCCACGCGAGCACGACGCCCGAGGGACTCGGCACCAGTCTGGGCAATCCGTGGGGGGACTGGCTCAATGTCAACGAGAGCACGCCGGTTGAGTATATCGACACCTGTTACCACGCGCTGGTCTGCGCGATGATGGCGGAGATGGCGGACGCGCTGGGGCGTCCGCTCGAAGCGGCGACGTATCGTTCGCGCCGGGCGAAGACCCAGGCGGCCTTCACGAAAACGTATCTCAAGACGGATGGCACGCTCGCGGTCGACACTCAGACCGCTTACGTTCTCGCCCTTTCCGTGGGCCTAATTCCGGAACCGCAAATCTCGGCCGCGGCCCTGACGCTGGTGGCAAAAATTGCGAAGAACGACCACCGCATGGCGACGGGATTCCTCGGCACCCGTTCCCTCCTGCCCTCGTTGACCTCAAGCGGTCATCACGACCTGGCGACGCGTTTGTTCCAAAGTCGGAAATTTCCGAGCTGGGGTTACGAAGTGATCAACGGCGCGACCTCAGTGTGGGAACGCTGGGATAGTTACACCAAGGAGCACGGTTTCAATGGTGCGAACGGAAAGCAGAACGCGGCGATGAACAGCTTCAGCCACTACGCGTTCGGCGCGGTCATGGAGTGGGCCTATCGCGTGCTCGCGGGGATCGATACCGACGGCGCGGGTTATCGCCGCATCGTGATCCGGCCGCGTCCACCCACGCCCGGAAGCAATCCCGACGAGAAGCCGATCGACTGGGTGAAGGCGCATTACGACTCGATCAATGGTCGCATCGCCAGCGCGTGGAAACAAACCGACAATGGTTTCACGCTCGACGTCACGATTCCGGCGAACACGACGGCGAGTGTCTTCCTGCCGGACGCTACCGCGGCGC
>Ga0163152_10004823_pt1 | contig 16325 bp, 12 predicted proteins | sample OliLakLV19MP8IB2_FD_148635 | JGI IMG/M metagenome (GOLD analysis project Ga0163152, IMG submission 148635) | Freshwater microbial mat bacterial communities from Lake Vanda, McMurdo Dry Valleys, Antarctica - Oligotrophic Lake LV.19.MP8.IB-2 | ecosystem: Environmental > Aquatic > Freshwater >... | reverse complement strand
CGCGCAAGGAAAGTGAGCGCGCGCATTTTTCCAGCCTGCGCCGCGCCGTAATCCTTCACGTAGTCAAGGTATTGTGGCCGCGTGGGGAAGATAGGGATAGCAGCGATCGACAGAGGGCCAAGTTTCGCGAGCGTTCCGAGGCTGGGCTGGACCTCACATGCTTTTTGCGATTCATCCTTCGGCGGGATTGGCTTTCCTTTCAGGCGCGGAGGCTTTTTCGCGGGGCACCAGAGAACGAGACGCTTGAGATCTTCGCCAAGCGTCGTCTCTCCGTCGGAATCGAAGACAAAGGCTCCCGTGAGCCGCGGCGAACTTTTTGCCTTTTCGGCCGTGAGGACCTTCGCAAGCGCAATCTGGATTCCACTTCGCCACTGAGCCGAGCTCTCCTCGTCGTGGTGGTAGGCCAGAGACACCACCATGTCCTTTCCAGCAGCGCGCTCCTCGTTCAATTCACGCGAGAACGCATCGGCGAGTTCGCGCGCCGCGCCTTGGGAATCGAGCCCGTCGAGGCACACCTCAGTCCCGTCGTCTTCCACGAGCAAGCGTTGCTTCTGCATTCCCAGATGCGTGTCGGAGATGGTCTTCGCGCAGGGCCGCGCTACGAACTTCAACGCCTTGTTTTCAGTGATGGGACTCGCAAGCGCATCAAGTGCCACGCCGGTGTCGGCATTTCTGCGCGCGAACGCATTCGCAGTAAAAGCTCCATTGGCGCCTTGCGTCGTGGCGCGCGCGCACACCACGCTCGCATCACGCTGCGCCTGAGGCACTTTCGCCGTGTTCCATTTCGCGCGCGCGCTTGCCGCCAGCGGCGCCTCGCCCAGCGGTGCAAATCCCGTGCAATCAAGCCCGGCACCGTAGAGGAATGGATTCGCCGCATCCGAAATAACGGGCAACGTACCCGCACGCTGTTCCTTTATCTCCAGAGTGCGCACGAGCCCCAGGCGCTCCGCTTCAAGATTGGACACCATGGGAAAGTTGTGGCGTCCGCGCCACTGAACGAACTCATTGCGAGCATCAAACACGCCGTAGGCAAGGTAACTGCGCGCGATCCAGGGTTCGCCCGCATCGACGTACGAAGTGGACGATGGCACTTCAAGCGCCGTTTCCCCGTCTCGGTGGTAGCGCAAGCGCATGCCTATTTCTCGCGGACGGCGTTTCACGCGAAGCGAACCGCTTCCGCAAAGCGCAAGCCGGCCGCACTCAACCTTGCGGTGCACGTGAACCGATGGGAGCTTCGCAAGTTCAGCCCACGCGAGGTCCCCATCGTCGCTCCGGTAACTCACCTCGAGCGTGCTTGTGTCGTTCAGACCCTGTTCCGTAGACACTTCGTAGAAAAAGAAAAGCGTCTGTTCAGACTCGAACCACGTGGCGTCGGAGATCGAAAAACCAGCCCCGACATCGGTGAGGCCGACCTTGCGGCACGACGACGACAGGAATGTCACTGCTACGAAGGCGAGTGCGCCGAGCGCAAAGAGCGCACGTCCCGCGCTGTGCGCTCGGTGCACACGGTCCGCTTCAGACCGCTTCTTCAAGGCGGAGCCTCCCCCCGTGCAACTCCGATCGCACCGCATCCGAAAGTGCACGGCGCACACGTTCTCGGATGGCACGTGACTCGCCAGCCGAAGTTTTGAGTCCGCCCACAAGAAAGCTCTGTACGACTGCGCCAAGCGATCCTGGTAGGTCGGTGAGCAGAGACTTGCGCAGTTCTGGCGCCAGGCCGAGAGACCACACGGCGATGTCGCGCGCGTCGAGCTGAAGAAAAATTCCATTGCGGGCGTCCGAGCTGAGCGACGAGAGCATTTCGGGATAAAACAAGCCATCGCACCATGGCGGCGTCGCACCTTCAAATCGCAACTGCTCCTCGCGCACGAACGCACGGCGTGTTTCTTTCGGCAACAGAGGCAGAAGCGCCGACAATGCCTGGCCGCACTGCAAGTCGCGACCGTGTGAGACTCCCACAAGCTTTGAGTCCTTGGCCGCATCCCCTGCAGGCGCCACAGGCACGGCCTCCCCCCGAACGGCCGCGTTCACCACACGCAGAACGGAAGTGACTTCCGCTTGCGACGCGCGCGGTGTGGCTGAAAGGCTTGCAACGAGTCCGATGCGCTTGTTCATTGGCAGCAACTGCGCTGTGTCACTCTGGCGCCACGCGGGAATGACGGCAAACAGAACGGCGCCCAGCCGGTCTGTCGTCTGGCGGATGATGTCGGCAAAGCCTTCGGAACCGAACTGCTCGCGCAGCAGACGCGCGAGCGTCACGAGTTCGTCGCCCTCCTGTTCGGAGACGTAACTTGCCACCAACGCATTCGAAAGGATTCCCGCGAATTCTTCGTCGGAGGGCAACGCCGCAATCGAGATGCTCGACATGAAATCCGCAAGTTCCGCGCGCTCGAGCGCGAACTCCTCGCCCGAAGGCAGCACCCGTCGAAACTCTTCCTGACTGCCAAGAGCAAGCTTCGCGATGGAGGCAAAGTCCTTTTCACGCAACCAACGGCGCACCACGCCCTCGAAGACGAGAGGCTCAGCTGTCATGCGCGATTTCCACACACCGGGGGTGCCGTAGCTGCGCAGGATGGCGTCGGAACTCGGACCCTTCGAACTCTGGCTCTCCGCGTTCTCAACGCCTTCACCTGTTTCCTTGCCGTTTCCTTGTTCATTTTTGTCTTCTGTCTGCGACGTCGCGTGAGCGTCGGTTTCCAGAAGCGAAGCCATGAGTGCCCGCTCCTCGGGAGTCTCACGGCCCAGACGGCGGAACGCCCAGATGATAACGGCCACCGCAGTGGTTCCCAGAAGGATGGCGATCATCCAGGAAAAGTGCGGCAGCAGCGATCGCCACAGTTCGCGCAACGGGTCGCCCGCCTCTTTGGAGGCAAGCTCGGCCGCGCCGGTCGGAGTCGCGCCAGGGGTGGCTCCCACTGTCGGCGTCGCGCTGGGAGAGGGCGTCGCTGCGTTCGCAGGCGTAGGAGTCTGCTTGAGTGTCGAAGGCAGCGCAGGGAGCGGCTTCGATTCGATGCCAATGGTCGTGTAGCCGCGCGAGAGCTTCTGCTCCAGGCGTTTTGAGAGCGTGGCGATGTCTTTGGCGGGCAATGTGTTTTCATAGGCGTATTCGCACCGGGCCGCGGTGAGGTACTCCTGTGTGGGCCCCTGCGCGCCGGGAGCGGCCTGGCCGTCTCCAAGGCCTGGCAACGCGGCGTCCTTCGCACGATCGACGCTCTCGTGCGACAGGTAGACGCACCCTCGCGGAAAACATTTTTCAGCAGGGCAGTCCTGCGCCAGAGCAAGTTCGAACTGGTTCTCGAATGATCGAAGCGACGCCTGGATGGCCGCCGGCAGCTGTGAACGTGGGACGCCCGAAGTCACCTCACCCGCGGCCGACGCCGTGCTTGCCATGGTTGCTATCGTTGCCAATATTCCTACGGCCAGCGTCATCGTCATTATTTTCAGAGTGTGTTCCTGCATCAAAAAATCCTCACGACGACGCGACGCGCGCGGCTGTTGACTTCTTCGGGTGGCAAGCCTTTCGTTTCGGCTTCCGGGGGCGCTTTGGTGTCGGCGTATGCTTCCACTCTTATCCGTTCCGCGCCCACGCCTGCGCCTTCAAGCCGCGCGCGCACCTCCATGGCGCGCGCGCTCGACAGCTCCCAGTTCGAAGGGTAACGCGGCGACGTGATGGGTGTGGAATCGGTGTGCCCTTCCACTGCGAGCTTGTATCGACCCACATAACCGGCCACGCGCGAGAGGAGTTTCGACAACACCGGATCCCATTCCGTGCGGATGGCCGCGCTGCCCACGTCAAACACGACACCCGAGTTGAGCGAAAGTTCCAGCCCATCGTCGGTGAGGCGTGTGCGCACCGTTCCTTCCAGTTTGTCTTCGCGGATCTTCGCGTCGACATCGCGTTTGATGTCCGCGAGCGATCCACCTTGAGTCTTTCCCGAGAGACTCTGGCTCATCTGCTGCATCTTCACCTTGGAGATGTTCGACGCCGAGAGAAGCATGACGAAAAAGATGAGAAGGTTCGTGATGAGATCCGCGTACGAAAGCAACCAGCCTTCTTCACTTGCCTTGCGTCTGCGTTGCATGGGCTCACGCCTCCAGCGAGGACACGAGATCTTTCACCGTCGCCTCGCACCGGTCGATGACGCCCACACGTTCGTCGAGCAGCCCGCCGAGGTAGTGGCCAAGCGGTCCGGCAATACCGGCGCCAAAGGCCACGCCGTAGAGTGTCGCCGTAAGTGCAAGTGACATGGCGGCTCCGATGTTTGAATTCTCAGCACCCATGTTTTGAAACAGCTGGATCATCCCGGTGATGGTTCCCACCATTCCAAACGATGGTCCCAGCTTGGCAAGCATCTCCCAGTTGTTCATGGCGGGTTGGATGCGCTCCATGGCTTCATGACGCAGTTCCTGAAAGTGCTTTTCGGCCGCGTCGCCCCCTCCCCGGCGCAGCAGAACGCCCAGGATTTCCTTTGTGGACGCGAATCGCGACCTGTCGCCCAGGTCTACGGCCTGCGCACGATTGCCCGATTTCCAAAGCGCCGCGATCTGTTTTCTTTCCGCCTCCATGGCCTCTGTTTCGACGGTCATGCGCTTGAGGCCCGGAATGATCTCGCGGACGATGACGAGCGTATTGAGGGCAGCGCGCGAGCGTGAACCCAGCAGCACCGCGCCTGCGCAGCCTGCGAGAATGATGGTGAGCGCGTGCAGGTCGAAGAGTTTCACCTGTGTCATTTCGCGCGGGAGGAACCCGAGCCAGACGACAAAAACGAGGATGCCGACACCAATGACCTGCATGATTGTTTCCTTACGATCGCGGGGCCTATGGAGGCCCGGGTGCCTGTGCTCTGTCCGCCTGGATTCGTCGGATTCCGTTATTTCTGTTCTTTGCGCAGCTGCTGAAGCTTTGCCTTGACCTTCGGATCGCTTTCCACTTCCTCGGCCTTTTCGTAAATCTCGATGGCCTTGTCGCGTTCACCGACCAGCAACAGGATACTCCCCTTGGCGCGAAGGAATTCCGGATGGCTTGGATAGCGTGCCAGAACGCTTTCAGCGTACTCCAGAGCGAGCGAATAATTGCCCGAGCGAATGGCGTCGTTCATGAGCGCGCGCGTGCGTGAGAGGCTCACGTCGGGCGCCTGCGGATTTTCCTTCAGGCCACGTTCCTTGTACGCCTCGGAAAGACTGCGGTCGGCTTCGGTGGGCGGAGGCGCCACAACACTGCGCGGCCTGTTCTCCGCTTTTCCGCCCGACGCACTGGCAGGTTGCCCCGACTGTGACACCGCTCCTCCATGTTCCACCACGATGCGTTGGCCCGAGGCGAGCAGTGGAACGTCGACTTCCGTAAAAGTAACGCCATCGTTCCAACGAACCTTCATGACGCCCTGGTTCGCAAACACCTCGGGCTTCAGAGGAGGCCCATTCTCCGCGAGCGACTCGTTCTTCTCGATGGGCTCGTCGAGAAGAAAATTCGCGTAGTTGCGGCTCGCGCAAGCCGAGAGCAGGCCGAATGCGAAGACGCAGATGAGAGGAAAAGCGCCGCTGGTCGGATCCGATTGTCGATGCTGCTCTCGCATGTCGAAATCCTCTGCGGCGTGACTGTTGTCTTTGAGCCGCGCACGGGTGTTGGTTCTGGTGCGGGCGCACATCATGGGATCACCGGGAGCAGACTCATGTTGTTCGCCGACAGGCCCACTCCGAAGCGGCCTTGTGGGAGCTGCAGGAACACGAATCCGCCGTAGTTTCCAGAGAACAAAGGAATGGGGACGCGCATATAGCCCACGGCCGAGACGATGGGGTCGATGAGATCCCCGCTCTGTCCTTTGGACAGGCTCTTTGCGATCGATGTCGGAACCGAGAGCATCACCTTTCCACCAAGGAGCGAACCGTAGAGCTTTGGAAACGCGCGCGCGTAGGTGGGTCCAAGTCCGAGCACCGGTGACAACAGCGAGAGGGAGATGCCAGTGAGGTTTTCGTTCGTGGCGCCCCACTGTTCCATCCAGTCGAGCGCGATGTGCTGCGACGGGTACATTCCCACATCGACGAACGCATGCGTGAGGCTGTCGCCGCGTCCGCGCCGCAGCGCGTCCTGCGAGATGCTGTAGTTCTTTCGGCTGCGCGTGGACCATTCGAGTGTGCTCGTCACGACATCGGCATAGAGCACGCGTGCGTCGGAAAGCGACACGATGCGCACGCTCACGCCGCCCTGCGCCGTTTCGTCTATCCACACGGCTGCACGCGCACGTTCGCCCTGGCCGCGCAAGCTTTCGTCAAGCGCGCGGAGTTCGCCTTGCGTTTCCGGCCCGGTTCGGGTTTCCAGGCGACCTGTGCTCGTGCGCACGTCTGGCCGGACGCAGGCATCGCACACACGGATCTGTGAAGCTCCGACCACCTGCGAGAGCGACGCCACGACCGCTGCACCGTAAGCCGCCGCCGAACGCTCAAAATACGGCCGTGCGCTCACGAGCAAGAGGGGCAGCATCTCATTTCTGTCGACGAGTCCGTCTTCGAGACGCGAAGCGAATGTCTCCTCGAAGCGGAGAATGGCATCGCGTGTGTCTTCCACCTGGGCGTCCGCGCTTTGGGGCATGATCGCCAAAACGCTGGCGAGCATGATGACCATCACAGACGCCAGTACGCTGCCAATAAGGCGGAACCTGTTGTGGGACGGTGCTATCAAAACCACAGTCCGGCCTCCAGACCAACGCACCGTATGGACATAGGCCCCAAAGAAACATACGAGCCGAGAGCCTTGTTGTTCGCCGTCGGCACCGCCTCGCCAAAAAGCATGGCACTGAAGCGATTTTTGATACGCAATTCCATGCCCACACGCCATGTGGCCACGGTGGCGCGTGGCTCCTTGCCATCCAGCTGGTTCTTGAGTTCAGCTGCAGACGTGGGATCGCGCAGAAAGGGGCGGACATTTTGCCCTTTCATATCGAGGATGCTGCCGCCCGCCACTAAGTAAACATCAGGCCGCGTCAGGCTGCGCGTGGCGCCCGACACAAGGCGCACGGCGTGAGCACCGACGCTCCAACCTTCGTGCAGCCCGCGCAGAGAAGTGAGACCGAGCGAAACGCCTCCTCCCCACTGCTGCTCCTGCGTGAAAAAGGTTTCAGCTCCCACGTCGAACCAGACAAACGGCGAAGGCGCAGCCCCATCCTTTGGCGAGGCGTAGATGCGCGCAGTGGCACGGACAGGAAAAAAGAATCGATCGCGTCCGCGCAACAGATCGGTGTACTCGCGGCGTGCTTCGGACGCGCTCTTCAGGTTGCGCGGATCACGCAGAAGCGCCGGTGCTGCGGTTGATGTGGTCACGGTCTTTGCGGCGACAATAGGAAGGCCCTCTTCGAGCGCCGTGAGCTTGGCGCGCAGAACGAGATTCGAACCCTCCGCCTCGAAGTCGAGGAATAGCACATGCTTGACGTTTGGATTCGGCGCGATACGCGCGAGCGCACCGGGCAGCTCAAAGCCTCGCGCGAGCACCGTTCCCTCGGGCTTCGACTGGACAACCATTCCTGTGCAGGCTGGACAGTGTACGGGCTTCAAATGAGCGCGTGGCTGGCGCAGAAGGAGTTCATAGAGGTGATTCTCAAGCAGTGCCTCAAGCCCGGTGCCCAGGCCGTAAGGAACGGACAGCCCTCCAAGCACCACCGGTGTGTTTGCTTCGAACGGCGGGGCCTCGTTCCACTGGAACACGAGTTCATCGAGCAGCGAGGCCGCCACGAGCTGCACCTGCGACGCAACCTGCGCGCGCAGTCGTTCTGCGCCAGCCTCCTGTGTCTCCGTGGGATCCTGCGCCTGCCCCACCGATGGCAGCCAAGCCATGGAAAGCACCACGTGTGAAACAAGTGCGGCTGCGCGTGCAACGCGAGATGATGTGCTGAGTTTCATAGGAGCCACGTCCACGCGTTTTCGAAACACACACCCGCATGCAGCAGTGTTTCCTTGCGATCAACGCTCAGGGCCACGAGCCATGCCTTTCCCTCAGCAGGGAGGCGTGTGCACAGGTCTTTGTAACCTTGTTGCGGTGGCAACTGCGAAAGCGCCACGAGACTTGCAGCCGGAATCTCTGGCAATTCGCTTTCGACGCGCTTTTCTCGAGAGCGCAGTTCGACTTCAAGCGCAAACCGGATCTTTTGTGCCACTGCGTGATCATCATGCTGCGTGAGAGCGGCCCAGCGCGTTGCACCGGGAGCGAGTCCCTCTGCCGCCGTCACGATCTGCGCCACCTGTGGAGTGAGCCCATCGAGCTGAGCGTCGATGCGCGCGTCGCGCTCGCCTGCCGCGAACACCGGCGTTCGGCACCGAAAATCCTCAATTTCCATGTAACTGCCGCGTGGACCAACCTCGCGCAGCGCCCCGGGTCTGTCGCGGTCGAGTGCTTCACGTGAGGCGGGTCCGCATTCGTAGCGCCCCGACTCGCGCTTCGACATCAGAAATCCCGGCGACGGATCACTCGTGCGTCCCATAAGAAAAAGAAACAAAAAAGGAATGAACGGCACGAGGATGATCATGGCGCCGCCTCCGAATCGGACCGTGCACCGTCCGCTGGTGCACCGTCCGCTGGTGCGCCATCCGCTGGTGCGCCGTCCGCTGGCACGTCAGTCCCCGGCAACTCTGTTCCCTTAACCTCGCGTGCGAATCCGCGGAACGTGTCGCTCGCGCGGGCGTTGTAGACGATCTGCGCAAGGTTGCCGTAATAGTCGCGTGAAAAATCTCTGCGCACCATGGCTTCGCCAGCCTTCTCGCCTTCGCTCCGTACCGCGACATTGAAGAGCTTGTTGAGTGCCCAGTAACCCGCGCCCCAGTACCAAACGAAACGCGCCTGAAACGTCTTTCGCGCCACAGGGGTGCCGTCGGCGCGCGTCACAAGAATGTTCTGTTCGATGGCCCATTCCTGCTCCACCGGGAAGAGCGTGAACAGAACGATGCTCACCGGCCACATCCACTGATTGCGGAAAAGGTAGAGTCCCTTCGCCGCGAGAGTGATCCGGTAGTCCTCTGCTCCGCTGGTTTCGTCGTCCAGAATTTTAGCGCCCTGCGCCTCAAAGGTCCGTCGCACGCGTTCGCACAGTCGGTCGGCCATGGACGCGTTCACGAGCTCGCTCTCCGTGCACGCGACGCGCAGGGTCAGCCCCGAAAAATTCACCTGCTTGTAGTCGATGGCGTAGCCGCGTTGCAGACCGCCAAGCGGTTGGTAATGGGTCACCGTGATGCAGCCACTGCAAACGAAGCAGGCACCCACTGCGGCACCTGCGATGGCACCTGCGACGGCACCTGAATGCGCCCATGCGGACGTTCTGTGTTTCGTTTTCAGGAGGATCTTCGAGAACCTCACAACGGCTTCTCGCAGCACGTCCATCTCCCCGGCACCTTTTGCCTGGTGCTCGGGTCGAGCTTAAGGGAACACGTCAGGTTCTCGCGTCAGGGGCGTCAACGGCTTGGCCCCGCGCGACTGACGCGAGGTTTCCGCGCGCATTCCGAATGCATGCGTCAGTCGGTCAGTGTCTTCGTTTTTGCGCACGAAACCTTGTCGTCGCTCAGATCGATGAAGAAGAGGGCATCGCGACCCGCAGCCACGGTTTTCAGGCACAGCTCTCCCACATCGAAGTGGCGCACCGGGGCAAACTGCGGGCGCCCCGCCGGATCCGTGCCGTCCACCACGACACGCAGTGCTGCCTGGGCAGAAAAAATCCGTCGAACAATTTTAGGGTCCTCGTAGCGCAGCACCAGAGAACTCGTGAGGTCCGCCTTGGGGACTTCCCTCCACAAGGTGATGAGTTGGTCCGTGCGCGTATCGTGCAAAGCGATCTTCACCTTGTCAGGAAAACCAGCTGTTTCGTTTTCTTCCAACGCGAAGCCCGCGCGCATTTCCCAAAAGGCATCGACGCCATGCTTGTAGGTGACCTGCAGATCGGAACGCGTGCCCTCCCCTGCGGAGGGACGCAGCTTGAGTGCATAGTTGTCGGAAAGCGAAGAGGCATCTGTGAGTGTGTCGACGAAAAGATTTCGCACGAGAGAAACGCCTGCAGGATCCAATGCCGTATTCGCGCAACGTTCATCGGCTGTCACTGCCGCCACACCCTTTTCCGTCAATGCCTTCTTCAGCCCGGCAGCCGCGATTTTCTCGACCTCGAACTCCCACACGTCAAACTGAGCGAGCCCTGCGGTATTCGCCATCAAGCTCAACTTTGTTTCGGTGGGCAAAGAGGATCGGGCGTCGTCGTTGAGGCGCAATCCATTCACCTGCAGGGCTTTTTCGTAGAGTAACGCAAGGCTCGATGTTTTTGCCACCTCCGACACAGAGGCATCGAACACCTTCGCGCACCCTTCCGAGGGCGACATCCAGGAAAACACCTTCAGTCGTGTTTCGGATCCAACGGTCCCCAACCCCAACAGTTCGCCCCTCATGGGCGTTGTCGGTGCTTGTGGCGCCGTTGTTCCCCCTCTGCCCTTGGGGACGTCCTTCTTTTCAGGAACAGGTTTCCCTTTCGTCAATCCGCCATCCGCGGCAGGGGGTGGAGCCTCCTTTTTGGATTTCGAAGAACCACACGCGGTCATTAGGCCGAGCGATGCCACACAAGCCCATAACGTAACACCGACCAAAATCTCGACAGGACTGGCGCCGGGGCTTTTGAGAATTTTCATTGCAGGCACCTAAAATATCACAGAAAAAAATCGAGGCGTTGATCGCTCGTGGCAGGATTTCGGCCAATCACTTGCGCTGCATAGCAAAGGAAATGCCACCAGAAAACGAAAAAACCCGCCGCAGCGGGTTTCAAGCGAACACTCACAACGGCACGTTTCAGCCGTTCATCATGTTGAGAAAATCATCGTTCGTCTCCGAGCGCTCGAGACGCTGCATGAGGAACTCCATGCTCTCCACGGGGCTCATGGGGTGGATGACCTTGCGGAGCACCCAGAGGCGGTTGAGCGTTTCGCGGGAAAGCAGCAAATCCTCGCGGCGTGTGCCCGATTTGTTCACGTCAATCGACGGAAACACGCGGCGCTCGGCGAGTCTGCGGTCCATCACGAGCTCCATGTTGCCCGTGCCCTTGAACTCCTCAAAGATCACTTCGTCCATGCGGCTGCCGGTTTCCACCAGAGCCGTGGCGATGATGGTGAGGCTTCCGCCCTCTTCCACGTTACGTGCCGCACCGAAAAAGCGTTTCGGCTTGTGGAGTGCGTTCGCGTCGACACCACCGGTGAGGATCTTGCCCGATGGAGGAACCACCGAGTTGTACGCACGGGCGAGGCGCGTGATGGAGTCGAGCAGGATGACCACATCTTTGCGGTGCTCCACGAGGCGCTTGGCCTTCTCGATGACCATTTCGGCCACCTGCACGTGGCGCGTGGCGGGCTCGTCGAACGTGGAGCTCACCACTTCGCCGCGCACGCTGCGTTCCATTTCCGTCACTTCTTCCGGACGCTCGTCGATCAGAAGAACGATGAGCACGACGTCAGGGTGGTTGTGCGAAATGGCCGCGGCGATGTTCTGCAACAGCACGGTTTTACCGGTGCGCGGTGGTGCCACGATGAGCGCGCGCTGCCCCATGCCAATAGGCGAGAGGAGGTCGATGACGCGCGTCGACAGCACTTCCTTATTGTATTCCATCTTGAAACGGTTGTCGGGATGGATGGTCGTCAGGTTGTCGAACAGGATCTTTTCGCCCGTGAGATCTGGCGGCTCAAAGTTCACCGACTCGACTTTCAGGAGCGCGAAGTAACGTTCGTTGTCTTTCGGCGGCCGGATCTGCCCCGTGACGGTGTCGCCCGTACGCAGGTTGAAGCGGCGAATCTGCGAGGGAGAAACGTAGATGTCGTCTGGTCCCGGCAGGTAATTGTAGTCCGGCGCGCGCAGGAATCCGAATCCGTCAGGCAGTGTTTCGAGCACGCCTTCGGAGTACACAAGGCCATTGCGCGCGGCCTGTGCCTCGAGCAGAGCGAATACGAGATCCTGCTTGCGCAGGTTCGCGGCGCCTTCGATGCCCATCTCGCGTGCCATGTGCACGAGTTCCGAGATGTGCTTTTCCTTGATGACCTTAAGGTTCATCACCGGCACTTCGGAGTTGAACTCAGGCTCTTTGTCTTCAGCCGCAGGAGGAGGAGGCGCTGGACGCTTGAAGCCCTGGTTGCCCGGGTTTCCACCCATACGGTTGGGCGCCTGAGACATCGCCGCGTTGTTGCTTCTCAGAACCATACCGCCTTGACCACCACCGCCATGCCCGCCTTCGCGTGGTCCGGCTTCACGTGGTCCGCCCTGGTTGCCGCGGTTGCCTCCACCCTCGCCCGGAGGACGACGCACGGAGGGACCGAAATCGCCTCCATTGGGACGGCCGCCCATGCCGCCGCCGTCTTTGCGCATCGGCGTGAACACACGGCGTTCGTCCCGGCGCGGCGGAACATAGGTGCTGATGTTTGGACCGCCTTCGTCAGCGCCTATGGCAAGTCCACCTCCTGCGGGAGCGGCGCTTGGGGTAGGTCCGCCTCCGGCAGGCGCATCGGAATCACCACCGGCGGGTGCGGCGTCCTGATTTTCTTCGCGACGCACGAAACGGCGCGTGCGTTTGCGCCCTCCGGCATCAGAGCCACCATCATTGGAACTGTCGTCAGCAAATTTGGAATCATCGGTCATGTTGGGGGATCCAGTTGCTCGAAGGGGGGTGTGGCAAAAGGCAGGAGGCGAGACACGAAGCTCGGGCACCCGAAAGCCATGCCGGAACCAAGGTCGGGCGATAACAGGGGTGCGACGCGAGGAAGGACTGTGCATCCTGCGCACAGGGACTTGGCACGGCGAGGAAGGTAACCCGAGGTAGGCTCAAAAATCAACTGTGCACCGGGTCTCAGCGAATAACTTCGCGGATCCGCGAGATCGCCCATTCCACTGCGGCTTCGGAAATCACCAGCGGCGGCGCAAATCGGATGGTCGTCGACCGTGTCTCTTTCGCAAGAAGGCCGCGCTTGACCAACTCCACACAGTACTTGCGTGCCGGCCCGGCCGAGGGCGCTATTTCAACCGCGTTCAGCAGGCCCCTGCCACGGACTTCTGTCACGAGCTCGCTGGGCAGCGTGCGCAGTCCCGCGCGGAATTTCTCGCCGAGAGTGAAAGCCCGTTCGGCGAGTTTTTCGTCCACGAGGATGTCGAGCGCCGTCCGCGACAGCGCGCATGCGAGCGGATTGCCGCCAAAAGTCGACCCGTGGTCACCAGGCTGAAAGAGCCCGAGGACCTCTTCCGTCCCGACCACGGCCGAGATGGGGTAAAATCCGCCACCCAGGGCTTTTCCGAGGATCACCAGGTCAGGCTTGCACGACTCGTATTGGAAAGCGAACAGCTTTCCCGAGCGCCCAAGGCCGGTCTGGATCTCATCGGCTATGAACAGCACATCGTTCTTGCGACAGAGCTCATAGGCTTCACTCAGGAATCCATCGGGCGGAACGATGACACCGGCTTCGCCCTGGATGGGTTCGAAAAGGAACCCAACCGTATTGGGACCGATGGCTTTTTCGAGCGCCTTCACATCACCGAACGGCACGACCTTGAAGCCGGGCGTGAACGGGCCGAAGTTTTCCTTGTAGTTCGCCTCTGTGGAAAAGCCGACGATGGTGGTCGTGCGCCCGTGGAAATTTCCCTCGCACACGATGATCTCGGCCTGGTCGCGCGCCACCTTCTTTTTGAGATAACCCCATTTGCGCGCAGCCTTGATGGCCGTCTCCACCGCTTCCGCGCCAGTGTTCATGGGCAACGCTTTTTCCATTCCGCACAGAGCGGTGAGCTGACGCAGCCAGGGGCCCATCTGGTCGTTGTGGAACGCACGCGAGGTGAGTGTGATGCGGTGCGCCTGCTCCGCAAGCGTGGCAAGCAGACGCGGGTGGCAGTGCCCCTGGTTGACGGCACTGTAAGCCGAAAGGCAGTCGAGGAACTTCTTCCCCTCCACATCCCACACCCACTCTCCCTCACCACGAGCCACGACAACTTCGAGCGGATGGTAATTGTGCGCGCCGAAGGTCTCGGCCTCGTCGATGTAGCGCTGCGACAGCGTGCCGATTTCCATTCCTGCGAGTGCCATGGCCGTTTTCCCCTGTTGGAACTGTCTGACTTCTGTTTTAACTCAACCGGTCGAACCTACACCGGAGCGGATTCATGACGCTTGCCCCGCCATCCCAAGACACGTGTTGGATCCACATCAAGGACGTTTATACGTTCCTGCACCTGGGCGCCAACCCCCACGAACAACGCGTGGGACAGAACGTCCGTCTCGATCTGTCCATCCGCATCCCCTACCGCGGCACCGACGATGCGCTCGCACGCACGGTGGACTACGGCAAAGTGATTCAGCGGGTACAGGAATTCATCGCCGGTCTCGGCCAAGTGAATCTGCTCGAATATCTTGCCGAAACCATCCTTGATCTCATCGGGAACGAGTTTCCACGCGTGGAAGCCGCGCGTCTCGTGATCCACAAGGGTTTCGTGCCCCTGCCCCGCTTCACGGGAAGCGTCGCCATCGAGGCTGAAAGAAATTTTTCCAAGCCAGCCGGCCTGAAATAAATACATCTCCAAAGTTCAAAAAGAAACCCCTGGACCGCCGGAAAAGCAGGCCAGGGGAGTTTTTTAACGTCGCATTGTGAATCTCGCGCCGAGATTCAGTTCTCGATGAACGCCTTGAGCTTCTTGGAGCGGCACGGATGCCGCAACTTCCGCAGGGCCTTCGCTTCGATCTGACGGATGCGTTCACGCGTCACGTCGAAGCTCTGTCCCACTTCCTCGAGCGTGTGATCCGTCTTTTCGCCGATACCAAAACGCATGCGCAACACTTTTTCCTCGCGCGGCGTGAGCGTGCTGAGAACCTTTTTGGTCTGATCCGAAAGGCTCTGCGACGCCACGATGTCAACCGGCGCGCCACGTGTCTTGTCTTCGAGGAAGTCTCCATAATGGTTGTCTTCCTCCTCACCGATAGGCGCCTCGAGAGAAATGGGCTCGCGGGCGATCTTCATCACCTTACGGACCTTCTCGATGCTCATATCCATGCGCTGCGCGATTTCCTCGGGGGTGGGCTCGCGGCCCATCTCCTGGACGAGGTAACGGCTTGTGCGCACCATCTTGTTGATGGTCTCGATCATGTGCACCGGGATACGGATGGTGCGTGCCTGATCCGCAATCGCACGCGTGATGGCCTGGCGGATCCACCACGTGGCGTAAGTCGAGAACTTGTACCCGCGCCGGTATTCAAATTTCTCGACGGCCTTCATCAGGCCGATGTTGCCTTCCTGGATAAGGTCGAGGAACTGCAGACCACGGTTCATGTACTTCTTCGCGATAGACACCACGAGTCGCAGGTTCGCCTCGATGAGCTCACGCTTGGCGTCTTCAGCCATGCGGTTTGCCGTGGCCACCACCTGGTACATGCGCGCGATGTCTTTGCGCGGCAGGAAGCACTGCTGCACGCTGCTGGCAATCGTGTTCTGCGCGTTCAGGATGGAGCGCTTGCACGACTCCCAATCGCGTTCAGCAAGGAAATTGACTTCTATCGGGCGTGGTGCGTCGGCCGCGGCATAGGCAAAGAGCTTCTCTTCGTCCATGCGTGTGCGGTACTTCACTTTCGAGAGCTCTTTTTCCGCGTCGGCCACCGACTTCGCGTGCATATCGAGTTCAGTGACGATCTGCTGGATGATGCGCCGGTTGATGTTGATCTCTTTGACCACTTCGAACATCTGAACGCGCGCTTCTTCTACCGTCTCTTTTTCCGCGGCAGCCATACGTTCGACGTTCTGGAAGCCATAGCGGTCCTCGACTTCCATCACGATGCGCGCCTGCTGCAGGAACGTCTCCACGAGCGCGCGAACGCGCTGGGTCTGGCCTTCGTCGGTCGCCTGGTCCTGCTCGTCGTCGAAGCCCTTGACGAGATTCTTCGCCTTGATGATGCCATCAAGAAACTTCTGCCCGATTTCGGAGACGTGTTTCAGGCCGAGACGAAGGTTGACGAGATGCTCCAGGAGCTTGTTCTCTTCCGCTTCGATTTTCTTGGCTATCTCGACTTCGCCGTCGCGCGAAAGGAGCGCGACCTGCCCCATCTTGCGCAGGTAGATGCGCACGGGGTCGTTGCTGCGCCCCAGTGAGGTGTCGAGGTCTTCCTCGTCGGCCGCGTCACCGCCGAATTCTTCGGCTGCAAGGAAGTCGTCATCAGGAAGGGGCCCGCCCTCTTCACCGTCAACTTCAAGTTCGGTGCCGAGCTCGTCGATCTCACCTTCAAACTCCGAGACTCCCTCGCCGTCTTCCACATCGGCGTCGCCCTCGGACGCTTCCATTTCCTCTTCATCGCCGTCGCGGC
>Ga0163152_10004815_pt1 | contig 16354 bp, 17 predicted proteins | sample OliLakLV19MP8IB2_FD_148635 | JGI IMG/M metagenome (GOLD analysis project Ga0163152, IMG submission 148635) | Freshwater microbial mat bacterial communities from Lake Vanda, McMurdo Dry Valleys, Antarctica - Oligotrophic Lake LV.19.MP8.IB-2 | ecosystem: Environmental > Aquatic > Freshwater >... | reverse complement strand
ATTCCATCCAAAAAAAAGTTTAAATGTTTTCATCAATAGGTGTTTTGGAAATATTGGCGCACGAGGTCTGAATAATCTGTGCTGGTGTGTTCGCTGAGGATGCGAAAGAAATCAGCGGCAGTGACGATCTTGCCGCGCCCCTGTGCGAGATAATCCTGAATGAAAGCAAAGAAGGCTTCATCGCCAATGCGCACGCGTAAATCTTCAAGAAAATGCGCGCCTTGAAAATATGCCGCGTTGGTATACGGACGAAATCCCTGACCATCATAAATTGGAATATCCACAAAGCCTTGGGGTTTGTAAAAATCGATTCGGTATGTCCACCACCAGCTTACAAGATTCGGATGGAGATTTTCGTAATAGACTCTCTCAGAGTATGCGGCTAGCGCTTCGTCCACCCAGGGCTGCAAAGCCTGATCATTTGCGACCTGCTCGAACCACCATTGATGCGATGTTTCATGCACGGCTACAAAAGTTAAATAATTGGCAGGTGTTCCGTCGTACAAATTATAAAAGTCACGGCTGAGGTAAAAGAAAGCTGAATATTCCATGCCATCGTTGAAATCGCCCATGACGAGTGAAAGCGTTTTATGTGTATATGGGCCGTAGCGTTGGCTGAAAACTTGCAAGGCTTCGGCGCTGGCTTGTAATGCGGCCTGCCCGCCTGGTTCATTGAAAGCGAAGTAATAGCTTGAAACTGTAATATCATCCATTTGCAGGCTCGATACCTTGAACTCGCGGCTGGCGGACAAAGCGAACGCGCGCGCAGATGTAATCGTGTAGCGCGTAGAGTCCTTCTGTTGTTCGGGGAATCCGCTCGCTGCAACAATCGGCGCAGTGGCTGGGTCTGTAAATGTGAGATTCACTTCATAATCTGCCGCGTCATAAACGAGATGCTCGCCGTAATACCAGGGTTCGTGCAGCACCCACTCGCCGTCAATATACGGAACGACAAATGGATACCAGTTGGTGAGATTCATCTGGCGGGTTGTATAACCATAAATCCGCGGACGTGAAATATTCGGGTCTTCCTGTTCTGCGAAGGGGAGAGAAAGTGTATATTGAATATTGATCGTCAACACGCCTTCTGGCTTGGTGAAGGATGAGAGCGCAACATCCAATCTTTGGCCTGCGATGGAATAGGTTGTGGTGGGAGTCCCGTCAATGGAAATGCTTGCGAGAGTGAAACTATCCTGCCAGAGATTGGGGACGATGGCGAGTACAAGTGTATTAAGTTGGTTGCCTGTGTGATTGGGATAGAGAATGGTCTCATCCACTGTGACGGTGTGCGCGTCATAATCGATGGTTGTGTTTAAGGTGTAATTGGCGCGTTCAAGCGCAGGGACAACTGTCTGCGTGGCGGTTGGCGCAGGTGTTTCAGTTGGTAAAGGTGTGATCGTGGCTGCTGGTATGGATAAGTCAGTCGGTGTAAGCGTTGCCGAAGGGGTGATGGATGATGTACAAGAGGATAAAAACGAAAGAAGAAAGAGGGAAAGAACGATGAGAGAGGAAATGGTTTTGTTTCGCATGAACTGTATTCTAACAAAAAAACCTCCCACCGAGTAATTCCAGCGGAAGGTCTTTTTGGCAATAAAAAATAACTAACTTTCAATGGCCTTTTTGAGCACAGCCAAAGTGCTTTCGTATGACCCGATCATTTGTTTCTTCATCATATCTTCCATACCGGGCATGGATGGCATCCCTGCAGGTACAAGCACAGCGTCCATTTGCATGATCAACTTTGTGCCGTCACCATCCTTTTCGAGAATATAGGTGTTGGTAACATCGGAAGCAGGCGGCGCGGCGAAGGTCTTTGTGGACAACAGTTTATTTTTTTCAAAGGCAATGATCTCGTTTGTCATTACATTTGATATGCCGTTGCTTGTGGTTGTGATTTTATATTTTGTGCCAAGTTTCAGCGGACCGTCAACTTCAATGGCGGTGATGTATACACTCATCTTTTTCATGTTGTCAAGATTGGTAATATATTCAAAAACTTTTTCAACGGGCCTGCCGATCTTGATGGATGTTTCAAGGATGGTCATATTAATTCTCCTTTTTGTCAATTGGTGGATAACGATAAAGCCATTATACAGACTTCATCCGTTTCCACAAGAATGTGAGCAGGAAAAACGCGGTGGCCGTAAGTACTATGGCCGCGCCAGAAGCGATACTTAAATAATATGAAAGATATAAACCGATCACGCCTGATAGTGCGGCAAAGAAGGCGGAAAATGCCATCATTGTTGGCAGGCGTTGGGTGAGTAAAGATGCTGTTGCGGCGGGAGTAACGAGCATCGCAACCATCAAAGCCACACCGACCGTTTGAAGGGAGACGGCAACTGTCACAGCGATCAGGCATAGCAAGAGATTGTTGAGCAAATTCACAGGCAGGCGAAGCGTCGCCGCGAGAATAGGGTCAAATGAAAGTGTGAGAAATTCCTTGTAGAAGGCGGCAATCGTCAGCAGGACAATCGCGCCAAAGATAATGATCAGCCACAAACTTTGTACGGATACTCCCAGCACATCGCCAAATAAAAAGTGACTCAAATCCACCGCGTAACTGCGGACAGTGGAGATCAGCGCAATGCCAAGCGCAAACATCCCCGCAAAGATGATGCCAATTGCCGTATCTTCCTTGATCTCTGCCTGCTTGCTGATGGCGCCAATGCCCAGCGCAGCGACGACGGCGGTACCCAGTGCCCACCAAAATAGGGTGTCACGCGCACCGCCAGTGATGAGATATCCGATTGCAATGCCGGGTAATATCGTGTGCGCGAGCGCGTCGCCAAAAAATGCCATGCCGCGTAATACAACGTATGTGCCAACAACGGCGCAGACAATTCCAACCAAAACAGCCGCAATCATTCCGCGCTGCATGAATTCGTATTGAAGGGGAGCAAGAAGCCAGTTAATGAACATGATCGTGCTCTCCTTCGTCACAGCACGAATCGTCCAAAGCCAGCAACCCTTCACGTCCCTCCACTGTTCGAAATCTACCGCCATATGCGGATAATAAATTATCCGAGTGCAATACATTTTCAGGATTTCCAAATGCCACGATCTTTTTGTTCAACAACATGATCCGATCAAAATGCTTTGCCGCTTGTTCAAGGTCATGGGTGGCGACCATCACGGTGACTTTTTGTCCCCGCAAAGTATCCAATAAATTAAGCAGGCCCTCCTGAGCGGGTGTGTCGAGACCGGTTAGAGGTTCATCCATCAACATCAACTCAGCTTCCTGTGCCAGCGCGCGCGCGATGAACATGCGTTGCTGCTGTCCGCCGGATAACTGGCTGATCTGTCGCTTTGACAGATTGTCGATCTCAACAGTTTTAAGCGCGTGATTCACAAAATCCCAATCTTGCTTCTTCGGCCAGTTTAGCGGTCCCAACTTGGCGGAACGTCCCATCATCACAACATCCGCCACATTGACTGGGAAATTCCAATCCACCTGGCTGCGTTGTGGAATATATGCAATGCAGCTGTGAACTGTCGGCTGAGACCCGGAGATGGTAACTTCGCCATCATTGGGCTGCAAAACACCAGAGACAACTTTGAACAAAGTGCTTTTCCCCGCGCCATTCGGGCCCACGACAGCAATGCGTTCGCCAACATGCAGGTGAAAGGTGATGCTTTCAAGCGCAACACGTCCGTTATAACGAACGGACACATCGCGCACATCGAGAATGGGCTTGTCTTTTTGATGGTTTCTATGTGGATACATGTTTTTTGCTTTCTGGCATGATATGACAACCCCGCGGGTATAAAAGAGGTTGTTTGGATAAATTCTCCTTAATATGGTATAAGTTGTTTTTGGCGCTATCCCATATTAAGGAGAATACCATGGAATACCTAGATAACCAGATTAAAACAAGGCTTGAAGGAAAATTGAGCAAACTAAACGAACATCGCCCTCTGCCAAAAGAGGTTATCAGTAAACTTAATGAACAATTTGCCATCGAAATGACGTACAACTCCAATGCGATTGAAGGGAACACGCTTACCCTTCAGGAAACTGCATGGGTAATTCAGGATGGCATTACCATAAAAGGCAAACCTATGAAAGATCACCTCGAAGCGCGCGATCACTACAATGCGCTTACCTATCTTTATGATTTGATTGAACATGATACGCCACAAAAAATCTCGGAAATGCTCATTCGTACAATTCACCAATTGGTTGTGCGGGAAACAGAACAGCAAACAGCAGGCTCATATCGCATTGGAAATGTTCTGATCACTGGAGCAACCCATACTCCGCCTGACGTTAGTGCCGTGCCAGGTTTAATGCGGGGTCTGGTTGAATGGATGCGTAGCAATCAAAAAAAAATACATCCAGTTGAATTTGCTGCGATTGTACATCACAAATTGGTGAATATTCACCCATTCTTTGACGGGAACGGCAGGGCTGCTCGTGTGGTCATGAATCTTCTTTTATTACAAGAAGGGTATCCACTGGCAATTGTGTTAAAAAACGATCGAAAAAAATATTATCAAGTACTTGCCAAAGCAGATACAGGCAATCTTCGCCCATTTGTACAATTTATAGCCCAGGCAGTTGAGCGATCATTAAATGTATATTTGAAGATTATTGCCCCATCAGTTAAGCGAAGTGAAAAATATTTGGCATTATCTGAGATCGCAAAGGAGACACCCTACACGAGCAAATATCTTAATTTACTCGCAAGGAAGGGGAAAATTGAAGCTCATAAGGAAAAACGGAATTGGGTTACTTCGAAAGCTGCCATAGAACGTTACATAAAAGAACGCAAACGTCAAAGGAACCTGGGATAGTTTTATTTCAACGCTTCCACAATTCTTGAAACATTATGCTTCATCATGTCAATATAAGTTGCGGCGGGCGGACCCTGCGTTAATGATTCCAAGTGCAGGTCATCCACAATCATAACGCCTGTTTCATCCGCGATCTGTTTTGCAAGCGTATCGTTATCGGCTGTATCCAAAAAAATGGCGGGTGCGTTGATATTTTTTATTTCGTCTATCAATCTTGCCATTTCCTGAGCAGAGGACGCGGCGTTACTGCTAAAACTTGGAATCACAGAGCCTGCTATTTCAAAACCATATCTTTCAGCAAAATAGCCTAATGCTTCATGGTTGGTCACCAGCAAACGTCGTTCAATAGGAATAATGTTTACCTGCCCAACGATCCATTCATCAAGCTCTTTTAACTGGACAATATAACTTTCAGAATTTTCTGTATAAATATCCACGCCATCAGGGTCAACTTTGATCAAGCCATCGCGGATATTTTCCACATAGGTGATGACTAAATTTGGATCCAGCCACATATGCGGGTCAACTCCATGTTCACTTCCCGCATCTTCTCCTGGACTTAGACCTGCTGAGGCCTCGATGACCAACGCCTCCCCTCCGCTATTCTCCAATAAAGGTTCGATGAATTGTTCATATTCCAAACCATTCAAGATAAGCAAATTGCTTTCCGCGATCTTCGCCACATCTGATGGGGCAGCTTGATAGGCATGTGGGTCTGCGCCAAACGGAAGGAGCGAATCTACCTTGACACGGTCGCCCGCCACATTTTGGGCAATGTCTGCCAGGAAAGAGGTAGAGGCGAGAACTCTCAAAGTGTTGTCACTGCTTTGAGATGCAGACCCACAACCCGTTAAGAAAAGAGCCGAGAGGGTCAAAATCACGATAATGGAATTGATAATCTTTTTCATTTAGAACTCCTATTTTTTATCCCCCACCGTTTGATGAGGGATGGATTGATTTTCCAGGCAAGCGTTTTAATTTGTGCGGCAGTTCGCGCACAGGCCGAAGAGTTGCAGCCAGTGTTCACTGATCTGGTAACCCGTCTTTTTTGCGATGGATTTTGTGAGAATGTCCAGATCATCCCCCTCAAAGAAGGCTACCTGTCCGCAGTTTTGGCAGAGCAACAAATGCTGGTGACCGTGCCCGGCGGAGATGAACGCCTGGCATCCCATCGGCTGATGTACGCGCTGAATAAGATGCAGTTCTTCGAGTTTCTCCAGTGTGCGATAGACAGTGACAAGTCCCAACGCGCGATATTTTTTGCGGGCCATATCATAGACTTCGACAGGTGTTAGGGCGCGAAGCGATCTTTCGACGATCCCCACCACCGCGCCGCGCGCCTTGGTAATGCGATAGCCATTCTCATGCAATTGGGCGAGCCATATATCAGCGGACATAAGCGCTCTCTTTGGTAATGAAAATCATTATCAATAATTATAAGAGAGGAAAAGCGATACGTCAAGAGGTCTATTTATTCCAAACCCACTTTGGGTTATATCCTTCTGCACCCGGATTGATGATCTGCCCTGTTTTTATGTTGAGCATCTCCAATCGCGATTCAATCGGAAATGTATCCAACAGGTAAAGATCATAAAGCAGATATTTCCCATCAGGCGACCAATTCAAATTACCATGCAATACTGCGGGCGCATCTGTAATGGCGTGCGCATCACTGCCATCGGCGCGCATGATCCAAATCTGATCACCGCGCGGATTGGCAAGGTCACGCCGCACTACTGAGATGAATTCGCCGTCCGGCGACCATGCTGCAAGGATGTTTTCCATGCTTTCGTTTGGATTTAGATTAGTGATCGTTTCAGCAGCAAGATCATAAAGAAAAAGTTGTGTTATGAATTGATCGTGCTTGATAATAACATCCCTTAGCAATATCGATTTACTGTCCGGTGACCATTGCGCTGCCACTTTGAGAGTGTTCTTTATTATACGATTTTCACCGCTTGCAAGATGATACAGCCGAATGCCATCCGATGCGGCATAGCTTAACCATTCTCCATTTGGCGACCAGCGCGGATTTGTGCCCGGCAGGCGGTCTTCTTGAAATACTGATTGAGCTTCTCCGGTTGCAATGTCAAACCACCACAAGGATGACATGCCTGTCGTCGATCCGTCTGCGCTGACAGCCATATGTTCATAAATGACACGTTTACCATCTGGTGACCAAACCGGCCGACCACACTCTGCTTCCTCGCATGAAGCCGCAAGCCGATTTTCTGTGCCGTCTGTTTTCATTATCCATAAATTATATTGAATCTCTTCGGTTTGCTCGAAATAAGCGACTTGTTTTTGGTCTGGCGATATTGCGAAATCAACCACACCTCTGGCGGCATTTGTTAATTGACGCGGTTCACTGCCCTTTGTATCCACCATTAACAATTGCTTATGATCGGTTTCATCAGTATTGAGATAAATGATCTGCGCTTCATTTATGGACCCCTGACCTGTTGCCGCTATCGATGGAGATTTACTCCCTGTAAGCTTTGTAACAGCTCCATACGTTAACCCAAATCCTAATAGCAGAACAATCCCTGCGCTGACAACAGGCATAACAGGCGCGAACTTGTTGAACGAATCCATGCGGGTGAATAAACGACTGCTATTCACCATCAACAAGCCGATGACGATCAGCACGACCGCAAGGCCAAGGCTGAATGAAATAATTAACGTCAGTCCCAGCAGAATACGGTTGATCGCGATTGCAACCAATAAAATGGCAATCGCATCCGGGCAGGGGACGAGTCCGCCGCTGATGCCGAGGGTGACAAGCGAACGCCATGTAATAGCTTCGGGTATCTCATGCGAGTGATCGTGTCCGTGTTCATGATGATTTGCGTCATACAAATGATGGTGAGCCTTATCTTGAACTCTCAATGGCGATTTGGCTTTTGTTGTAGAGATATTTTTTATGGTTTTCTTGGTCTCAGCGGCTGGGCCGCGCCATTGCTGAAATCTTTGCCAGAATAAATATAGTCCCAAACCGATAATCATCAAACCCGATACAATTTCGAGCACAGGAATAATGCTGGTTGGCAGTATGTATTGTGATGCCGCAAGTGTAAAAAGGCCAATGAGAAATACTGAACCGGTATGTGTCAACGTGACAATACTGCCAAGCGCAATAGCGTGCCATGTTGTGCCGCGCGAGCCGACAAGATACGCGGCAACGACCGTCTTGCCATGTCCCGGCGTAAGCGCATGGAGTGCGCCCAGCGCGAGCGAAATGCCGAGTGCAAATATGTAAAACAAGAAGGAAAAATTTTCTGTGCGAACAAGGTTAAGTAAAATTTCCTGCGGCGAGTTCTTAGCCAATGCAGGAACCACTTGTTCAGATGTTGCAGTCACTATATCTTTTTGCTGCCCGGCGGGCAGGGATGGAATGCCGCTATCCCATGTAGTGAGCAATGTACTTTGATCTGTAATGAGATTGCGGTCTTGAACGATGTCAATGGTTATGGTTTGATTCTTTTGTGCGGGCAGCAGGAATGCAGTGTTCTCAATTGCAGAAATATAGAACCAGTTGATGGATTTTTGTGGTTCCAGTTCGTTGTTCAAATATAGGTGTTGGACGTTGGCGGTCTGTGATAGTTTGGCGGATAAAGTGAAGGTAATAAATTCCTGCCCTGCTTGAAAACTTTGCAAGTCTGCGGGCATTTTCACGGAATCCATCGACAGAGGCAAAGGCTTATCGTCGAGCGTGGCAGTCAGCAGGGCGGCGCGAGCGCTTCCCCACGTGTCCGCTTCAAGCTCAGTGAGAGTCCCATCCTGATCCGCATCCGCTTGGTACCATAAAAAACCGCTGAGCATGGGGCCCGGTTTGACATCCCAAACGATCTGCAGGCCTGATGGTGATATCGAGGTATTTAAAGTTTGGGCATACATATCTGCAGGGTGCGCACGCGCACTGGATGTGCCTGCAAAAAAGAATGAGCAAACAAGAAATGGAAAAATAAATAATCTTATTTTCATGGAATTAAAAGCGGCGCGATGAAGCCTTGGCCGCATCACGCCGCTCCTGTGGTTTGCAAAATGCTATTTTTGCTTATTGATCCTGCCAGCGCAGGGTATGATACATAATAGATGCGATCAAAAGCAGGCCGGTAATTATTCCGGTAAATTTGCCGATTGGTTTGCGTTTTTCCTCAGGCAGGCTGAGTTGGTTTGCATTAACTTTTGCGCCCACAGCCGCAGCCGCGGGGATGCTTGCACAGAACATGCACATAATATGCTCCTTTGTATATAAGTAGTCATTCATAAGTAATTATAATTCCGTCATTGCGAGCTGCGTTTTTTGCAGCGAAGCAATCTCAGATTTTGAGGGGGATTGCTTCGTCGGAAGACCATCCTGCTCGCAATGGCGGCGGCTTTTTTTCTAAACTCTTTCGACGACCTACTTAGTTGCGATTATAAGTTATTTATTGCTTTAGATCATTATTGTGGCGGCGCGCCTTCGATTGGATAGCCCTTCGCATACCATTCACTTAAACCCCCCGCCATGCTGACCGCGTTGATCCCGGCGGATCGCAAGAAATCACGCGCCTGCTGGCTGCTTACGGCGGAATGGCTCACCACCAAAATCTCCCTGTCTTTTGGCAATTCATTAACGCGATTATATAATTGATCAAGTGGAATCAGGGTGGTGTTGGGCATATGATACTCATCCCATTCTGCGGGCCAGCTCACATCCAAGACAAAAGTGCCAGTTTGAACCAATTGATAAGCATCATCCACGCTGACTTCATGCGCAGAGCGGTTTTCACTTTGTCCTCCAGCCGCTGCGATCAAATAGATAATGAATGCCACAAGCAGAACAACAGCCAATTGACCCGCAGGCTTGCGCAGAAATGGAAAAAGCGGTTTGCGTGTGCTGAAGTTTTTACTTGTATTACGAGGCCTATATCTCATACTTCCACCTTAAAATGATTGAACTGCGGTTTCAAGGTCAGTATGAATATCAAAAGACTGCTTTAGTCCCACCACATCCAGTACTTGCTCAACAGTTGGTTGTGGGTTGAGCAATTTCACATGTTGGAGTCCAACGCCGTCGCGTTGTGGGTTAATGGCACGAAATGAAGGGCGGCCAGTTTCTTTCGATAGCATGGATTGACCAGAGAAGATCAGGACAACCGTGTGCAAGGACATCAGTCCCGCACTGCTCACGTACGGAACTTTGCCCAAGTCGATCAATAGATCGCGCACACCCTCATCGTACGATTCCTGCGCTTTGTTAATGACGTCTGTGTAATTGGACGCATCCAACTCGCCTGTTAGTTGCATGACCGTCACTGGTACGCGGCCTTGTTGTTTTGAAAAAGAGATATGCATAGGTTCTCCCAGATGGTAAAGGTAATGCCATTTTACCTGAAGTTGAATTCCTCATAATGGATATTGTCTGCTCTGACGCCCGCTTCCTGGAATTTCTTTTCAAAGGCCTGAACCATCGGGAGCGGCCCGCACATGTAAACATGGTGTTCGCGGATATTTCCTCCCGCATTCTTGATAATGTCTTCAATGGTCAGTGAACCATGCACGGCCGAAAAACGAATGTAAGGCTTCAAGCGCGGATGTTTTTTAATAATATCTTCAATTTCATCCACAAATACGGATTCTTCCTGATGCCGAACCGTGTAGTAAAAATCCACCTCGTGGCGCAAATCAGTTTCCAGGTCACGGAGGAACGAGAGAAAAGGTGTCACGCCGATTCCGCCGGCAACCCAGATCTGTTTCTCTCCGCCGGTCTTGTAATCGAACATGCCATATGCACCTTCAATGACTGCATCCGCGCCTGCTTGTAGATGGGCAAAAAGATCGCGTGTGAAATTACCACTGGCCTTAATCGTAAGGCGCAAAACATCCTCTTTAGGAGCGCTGGAGATCGTGAAAGGATGAGATTCGTTAAGCAGTTTTTCTTTTGGAAATCGTACGAACAAAAATTGTCCGGCGCGTTGTTCTTTGATCGGGCTTTTCTTTGCGCGCAAGACCACCTCAGTGGTTGAATTATTCGGGTGGTTCACGGCTTCCACAGTGTAGGGCACAAATTTCTTAAAGAATCTTCCGAAGACCTCAGTGTAAAGATAGGAGCCTATGCCGAGAAAGACGAATATCTGTGTCCAGTTGATCGCAACTTTTGCGCTCGGAGCATTTACTGAAATCGAATGCAGGTAGCCAAGAAAGAAAAAGATGCCAATGTAGCGATGCAGTTTCTTCCAATTTTCATAATCAGGCCCTGTTAACTTATTCAAAAATGGAATGCGCGGCGCGAGAGTTGGCAAAACGATTGCGATGATGCCCAAAAAGGCGATGATCCCAAGGTAGTTTCCGATGCGTAAATTTATAATCGTAATAGGAACGGTCAATACGTGAACGAACATTAACAGAAACGCGCTTGTGGATGTTCGTCGATGGGTCATATACATCTTGTCCAACCCGCCAAAGAATTGTTCGGCCCATTTCGGACGTGTGGAGATGAAGAGCGAGAAAGACATCAACATGATCATTGTTGAGCCAAGTACTTCCCCTGCGTAGGCGCGTGGATAATTATGAGTGGGTTCCTGGATGGGCGGAAAAAGGATCCAAATAATAACGTTCACAACGACAAGGCCAATCATTGTAAGATTACCAAGGTTTTTTTTCATGTTGCCTCTAAGATGTTGGTCATTTCAAATAAAGTTATTTGGAATTATGAATCAACAGCGATGCAGTGACGAACTGCATCGCTGTAAAAAACTTCAACTAAAATGAATCAATGGCTTTTTGTTTATCTGTAAATACTTCAAAAAACGCCGAGAAGCCAACCATATCCAAAACACTGGTGATCTCGGGCCGCGGGTTGAGCAGCTTGAGGTTTTTTTGCACTCCGCCGTCACGGCTGCGGTCCATTGATTTAAGCGCAGACCATCCCTGCTCGGGGTCGGGTAAACTTTCACCGCGCGTCATTAAGGCAATCGTATGCAAAGAAACCAGCCCGGCGCTGGAAATATAGGTTAATTCGCTAAGGTCCAGCAATATATGTTGTGCGCCGTTCTCATATGCTTCGCGCGCTTTTGCGATCAGATCCTGATAGGTTTGGCCGTCCAAATGACCGAAAGGCTGTATAACCGCAATCGTAACGCGTCCCTGCTCTTGCGAAACTTTGATTTCCATACGTGTTCTCCTTCTGCTAGGCGATGCCCAATTATAAACCTGCTTTGCGTTCCAGACGCGTGAGCCGATGATCTATTTCATCAAGCCAGTGTTTGCGTATATAAACGGGAAGATTGGCCTGTTCGGCTTCTTTACGCGCAGAATTCGCCCATTTGATCGAAGCCTTTATATCGCGCAGTTTATGTTCATAGTATTTTGCCAATTCAATATGGGCATAGATATGACCCTTGCCCGCAGCCTGTTCCCACAACCGAAGGGCCTGATCGACATCCCCGCGTTTTTTTTGCAGGATGGATAACCGCTTCACTGCCACGCCGAAATCTGCTTCTTCCAACCCAAGTTCGAGTCCACGCTCGAACAGGCGGGCGGCTTCATCCCAATGGTTGAGGTCTTCATATAGTTTGCCGAGCGCAATGAAATCCAATCCATGTTCCACGCGGCCGTTATACGGGTCAGTAATTAATTCGCTGACATGGGCAAGCAATGCCGCCATTGCCACCACGTCCATTGCGTTATGATAAAACACGCCGCCCAATGGACGCGCGTCACCGGTGCGTAAATAATCAAAATATAACCAGGGAATTTCGTAACCCGGCACCTCATCCGATGTTCGCGTAAAACCTAATATATGCTCTTCGAGATATTTTAATGCGCGTGAGGGGAGTCTATCCCGCCATAATCGCCGTGCAAGAGGCAGCAGGTCCAGATGCGCGTAATTTTTGAATGGCACAGGGATTCGATGCAGCGAATAACGAGTCGTAAGCAAAGGCGCGTCGAAGGCTTTGCCGTTAAATGTGATCAACGCTTCACACGGCGCCAGGAATTGGATCAACGCCTCAAGCATGGCAGGCTCTTCTGAAGGATCGCGCAGGAAAAATTGTTGCAGCACGAATTTTCCATCTGTAAACCGCGCCGCGCCAACGAGAAAAGCATACGTGCCTGTGCCGCCTGCCATGCCGGAAGTTTCAGTATCGAGGAAGGCGAACTTGGAGATCGGGAGCTGCGAGATCCGTGGATCGTTTGCCCACTGAGATATTAATGAAAGTGGGAAACTCGAAACAGGAGAGACTTTTCCGTGCAGGTAGTCCTCTCCAAAGGTTTGTTCGGTAACAAATGCCTCACCGCGAGGCGTGGCGCGAAATGTCCCAGCCACGACAGAGTCGATCGCATGGCTGGCAGGCTCAGGCGGGGGCAGGTGCGAGGTCCCGACTTTAACGCCGAGTGATTTCAATTTATCCGTTAGCGACTGCATGGAACCTATTTTATCTCTAATCTTCTCTCCACATTCTAAAAACTGCGTTATTTGTGCAGATCAAGTTCCCGAACTTTCATTCAGGGCAGTGTTAGAAAAATATAAAAATAAAAATCAGCAACTATTGACTTTTGGATAAACCTCATTATAATGGTTTTAATAACCTTGCAAATATGCAAGGCATTACAAGATTAGATATATTTTTTTTAATCTTAAATATATGTAGATTTGGAAGTCGGCATCCCGGCTTGGTTTCTAAATTGAAAAAATTATTTTAATAGATGAATTTGTGAGCGATTACTTTGATCATTTATTGAAAAGGAGAAACAATAATGGCTAGCAGAATCCAGGAATTGGCTGAAAAGATTGGCATGTCTTATGATGAGTTCATTGGCGAGATGCGCAAGCGGGGCTGCAGCGAACCTACTGCCATAAAAATCTGGCGCGGTGACTACGAGAAATTTGATGATTTCAATGATAACGATATGTACCTGAGCAATTTACGCAAGGCTGCTTTCGTGTTGAGGGTTGTAACCGGAACGTTGCTTCCGAAATGAAATTTGAGGTGTAGCCCAGAAACGGATTGTATTTTATCGATCCGGCCTACGCCTTGTTTTTTTCGCTTGGGGAGATAATTTCTTGAAATTTGGCGGATTTTTGCCAAAAATCGATAAAATTGTCCATTTTCAACTATTGACATTTTTGCAAAGAACATTATAATTTCCTTAATCTTTGCAGATTTGCAAGGCCTTTCAGAAGTGTAAGCATTTTTTTATCTAGAAATATAAATGGATTTAGAAACTGAAACATATTTCAAATTTATAATCAGGAAATTAATCTAAAAAATTAATTTTAAGATAGCTTAAAAACAACCTGCCCACAACGTTCAGATCGCTGCAGAAGAGGAGAGTTGGAAAACAATCATTTTGGTGGTAGTTCTTAAAGTAATATTTTTTTAAGTAAAAAAATAAATCAATTTAGAAATCTGTATAGAATCTATTATTTAAATTGAATAATAAATACAAGATCATAAAAAAAGGAGATGCGTACGATGAAAAGCAGAGTTCAGGAATTGGCGGAAAAAATCGAAATGTCTTGTGACGAGTTTATCGGCGAGATGCGCAAGCGCGGATGCAGTGAGCCAACTGCGCTGAAGATCTGGCGCGGCGACTATGAGACGTACGATGATTTTCAAGATAACGATATGAATCTAAGCAACTTGCGCAAGGCATCTTTTGTGTTGAAGGTAACAACAGGAATCCTTCTTCCAGAATGACAATTTGTACTTCACTGGCAGGGAGCTAATCCCCCAGATTTTTCTAATTAATCTTAAGGAGAATGAGAAATGAATACAAAAGCTAGTAAAAACTCTTTGTTGTATCGGATAGCTGCAATCTTTATGATTGTAATGCTGATGCTGGCTGCCATGCCGGTAGCTTCTGCTCAAGCCGCACCGCTGACAGCAGTGGGCGTGGGTACGGATTTCGGCGTGGCGAACGTAGCTACAGGAACCGCCGCCATGACCGCTATAACAGGCACCTATGCAGTCGGCGCGGGGGCAAACCGTCTCTTAGTTGTGGCTGTACTATGGGAATCACAAGGGCTCGGTCAAACGACAGCCTTCACATCCGGTTCCTATGGTGGTCAGGCCCTGACCTCAGTTACCTTGAATGGTACCGATGCAACTCGAAACCGTGTATGGGTCGGATATTTGAAGGAAGCGGGTATTGCGGCTGCGGCCAGCACAACATTGAACTTGAATTTTGCCAACTCAACTATTCCTAATGGCTGGGTTGTTAAAGCTGCCTGGTTCAATGGTATTAATCAAACTACGCCGATCAATGCTTTTGTTAATGGCGGAAATGAAAATCCTGGTTCGGCCACACATAATTTTGGCGGGAACCTGGCTGTAATTAACGGCGGCCGCGCGATCTATTTCGAATCGACCAATCAGAATATTTTTTACTCAGCCCCAGCTGGATATACAGCTAATTTTGAACAAAACAATTCCAATAATGAGATGCGTATTACCGCCGGGTCCAAAGTCATTGTTGCAAATGGAAATGAAAATCCCACTATCACACAAAACATAGCTACAAGATATGTAGTGACTGCTATTTCGTTGAACCCTTTCTCAAACGTAGCGCCTACTGTTACAACCCAGGCAGTCACTGGCATTGGATCAACGACTGCCACCGGTAACGGCAATATCACCAGCCTTGGAGTTCCTAATCCGACTCAGTATGGTGTTGTCTGGGATACAGCGATCAATCCTACAGTTGCGTTGGCCACTAAGACCACGCAAGGCCCGATTGCTGTAACCGGCGCTTTCACGAGTTCCATCACTGGCCTTATTCCCAATACGTTGTACCATGTTCGTGCTTATGCCACCAATACAGTGACCACATCGTATGGCGCGGATGTCACCTTTACCCCCCTTTCAGTAGCGCCTACAATCACAAGCGCCAACAATACGACCTTCAGCCTTGGATTACCCGGTACTTTCACGGTGACAACTGCTGGTGCCCCTGTACCTACACTTTCCATGACCGGCACCTTGCCCACCGGTGTGACCTTTACTCCCGCCACAGGCGTTTTGGCTGGCACACCTGCAGCAGGTACAGTGGGTTCCTATCCCCTGACCTTCACTGCAACCAATGGCACATTGCCAGATGCCACGCAGGCTTTCACATTGACCGTAAAGAACGCACCGGCAGTTGCTTCCAACGGTATCAATTCAGTTCCGGATAGCGGTAACGGCAGCATTAGTAATAATGAAAGCATTCTCAATACACTTGACATCACCCAGTTAATCGTGAAGTTTGATCAGAATGTGTATGATCCCGCTGGTAACACTGACCTGAAGGATGTCACCAATCCTGCCAACTATATGCTTGTGCTTGGCAGTTCAGGCGGCACGTTCCAAACCGTAAGTTGTCTCGGAGGTGTTGTCGCACCGGATGTGGCGATTGCGGTGAACAGCGTAACCTATAGCAATGGCGGCGGAGCGGGTCCATTCGTTGCGACCGTGAATATCAATGGCGGTCTCCCGCTGAATGCGAACGGCTTCTATCGACTGTATGTTTGCGGAACCACATCCATTGTGGATGCGGCAAACATCAACCTTGAACTGGCTGGAGACGGAAC
>Ga0163152_10004812_pt1 | contig 16356 bp, 12 predicted proteins | sample OliLakLV19MP8IB2_FD_148635 | JGI IMG/M metagenome (GOLD analysis project Ga0163152, IMG submission 148635) | Freshwater microbial mat bacterial communities from Lake Vanda, McMurdo Dry Valleys, Antarctica - Oligotrophic Lake LV.19.MP8.IB-2 | ecosystem: Environmental > Aquatic > Freshwater >... | reverse complement strand
TCTCCATGTCCGGCCAGCACCCATTCGAAGGGATAGTCGAGAAGTTTTTTAATGGAGCTCACCAGCACATGTTTTCTCCACACCAGCTGACTGGGAGCACTAAGCCTCTGCTGTGCGGAGTCCCACCAGAGATGGTCCCCTGTAAAGAAGAATCGGTTCTTGTAGAGCAAGGCCATGCTGCCCGCCGTGTGGCCTGGCACGGGAATGATCTGAAACTGCGGCATGACTTGGATACTGTCAGCGCCCTCGATGACCCATTCTGCATTCGGAGCCGCTTCGATGTCCGCCCGATGAATGATCCGTTTCGCGCCAAAGTGTGCGGCATACTTCTCCGTATCGGCCACATCATCTTTGTGCGTGAGGAATATATAGGCGATGCCGCCCTTGCGTTCGAAGGCCTCGACAAGATGTTTGAGATACCGAGGTGAATCGACGAGCCAGTTGCCCTCAGGATGTTCGATGAAAAAACTATTCGCGCCAAACGATTTCTCAGAATTAAAACCGCAGTACGACACCTCGCCTTCCAGTTGAACCGGGAAGCTCGCCATGGCATCTTTCATCTGCAACGGGTCGCTGTGCTCAGTGCCGATCGAACCGACCGGGCAGGCAAGAAGCGCTTGATAGGCCTGACGAGTGGGCCCTTCATCGGTTGGCTGTGTGGTGACTGCGGAAAACTTGCCGACTTCCTCGAAACTTGTCGGCGCCAACTGACGGCACGTATCGCAGTTGATGCAGGTCGAATCGACAAAAAAATTTCCTGCAACATTGGAGTCGAGTCGTTTTTTCTCATCGGCCATGGCAGAACCCCTGTGGATCAATGCTTACCAGGATGCTGTATAAGTCTACCGACACAAGAAGGTTGAGGTTCAGGTTAAGGCTGAGATAAAGAAAGTCTGCTCTTCGCTAAACCTTGACCTCAGCCTGCTAAAACCTTCTTAGACTCCTTCGCGCGATCGGCCCCCCGCCAGAGATACCAAGCTGCGGCCGTGCGGTAGGGCTTCCAGCGCTCCCCGTATTGCCGCACGGCGTTTGGTGTGGGCATCGAGCGTCGTCCATAGGCGATGCGGAACCCGTTGCGCACGCCGAAGTCGTCGACCGGCAGGACATCCGGCCGCCCCAATTGGAAGATCAACAACATTTCGACCGTCCAGCGGCCGATCCCACGGACCGCAATGAGCCGTGCGATGATCGCCTCGTCGTCGAGCTTCCGAACGATGGCCCCTGCCGGCACCGTGCCATCGAGTGTCTTGGCAGCCAGATCGCGGAGCGCCGCAACCTTGGCTTGTGAAAAACCCGCGCCACGAATCGCCTGTTCGTTCATCGCGAGCAGATCGGCTGGTTGTGGAAACCGCCTTGTCGGAAACAAGGCCACGAACCGGCGCACAATACTCTCAGCCGCCTTCTCATGCAGTTGTTGATAGGCAATCGCCCGCGCCAACGATTCAAACGGCGACTGCTTCGATCGGGGAATCAAGGTGAAGGGACCCACCTCACGGATCAACCGCTTCATGACCGGATCCGTCTTGGATAGATGCCTGATTTCCTGGGTCTGTCGATCCATCTGAGAATCCGCGCTCTTACCCCTGACTGACGATGGCATCGGCTTCGATTTCAACCAACATGTCCGGATCGATCAAGCGCGTCACTTCCACCATCGTCGTCGCAGGCCTGATGTTCCCAAATACTTCCCCATGGGCTCGGCCAACGTCCTGCCATTGATCGATGTTCACCAGGTACATGCGGGTTCGGACCACATCGACGAGTGACGCGCCGGCTTGCTGGAGCGCCAATTCAATCGTCTTCAACGTCTGAATCGTCTGGGCATAGGGATCGCCTTTGCCGACGAGACCCGCCGCCGTCATCGCTGTCGAACCGGAAACGGATATCGACGCCCCGACTCGTACCGCTCGCGAGTAGCCGAGTTTGGCTTCCCACGGACCACCAGTAGAAATATTCTGCCGCCCCATCCGGTTCCTCCTACATCACGATGCCGCCGCCGGCATGAATATTCTGTCCCGTCAACCATCGCGCTTCCTCGCTCACGATAAACGCCACCACGTCGGCGATATCCTTGGGAAGCCCCAGCCGTTTCAACGGTGACAGCTGGATTCCGATCTGACGGAACTGATCGGTCATCATGCCCGTTTCGGTAAAACCTGGCGAGACGGTATTGACCGTTATGCCTCGGGACGCGAGTTCCTGCGCTAGCCCTTTGGTGTACTGCTCCAATGCGCCCTTGCTACCAAGATACGCTGTCGCTCCCGGAAAACTCAAATGGGTTCCATCGGTCGAAATGTTTACGATACGGCCACCCTCTTTGAGCGCGTTGGCCGCTTCTTGCATGGCGAAGTAGGGACCTTTGGCGTTCAAGGCGACGATCTGATCGAAATCGGCTTCAGTCGTATCGAGAAGGGCCTTAGGCATAAACCGTCCGGCATTGTTGATCAAAATATCGAGCCGGCTAAATTGTTTGACCGTTTCGATCACAAGGCGGCGCGCCTCTGCAACCTGGCTCATGTCGGCTTGAACCGCGACGGCTTTCCCGCCCTTGGCTTGAATGCCCGTCACCACTTGTTGCGCTTTCTCCACACTCATACCATAATTCACCACCACAATCGCCCCGTCTTCGGCCAATCGCTCTGCGATCGCCCGCCCAATCCCGCTGGACGCCCCGGTGACGATCGCAATTTTTCCACTGAGTGATGCCATGATGCCACCTGTCCCTTTCCTGTATTCGACCGACTCTTCCCTTTAACAGGATGCTGAAAAAGTCCGCCAGCATCGTTCTCGCATCGCTCAGAGGCTCAACGTACCGAAGCGTACGCCTTCGCTTCTTCGCTCGCTGCGGCCTTGTTGGACAGCCTTTTTGAGCACCCTTCGACTATTGTGATATCAGCCCCATACGTAAGATTCCATTCGCGTATTCTGTATCACACCGAGTTTTTACGCAGTCTGTTAAAACGCGCCGTTCTTCATGCCTCATTTGAGAAGAGGCAACGGTTGCTCCCAGGTTGTTGAGTAGACAAATTCCGTTACTGGTTTTCTGACTCGCGGTTGAACCTCCCGTGCACGCAGACGATCCGACAACAGCGAAGAATCGCCTGGATAGCCGACCGCTATCATCGCCACGGGTTCATAGCCATTTGGGATCTGACAGTCCGTTCTCGCCTGATCGATTCTGAAACCCGCCATCTGATGGGCCACAAGCCCAAGCGCCGTGGCCTGGATCACAAGATTCTCTACCGCCATACCCGTATCGTGGAGCGCGTGGCGATTCGGCGAGCCATCCTCGAACTGCAGTTCCGCCACTGAGAGCAGCAACACCGGAGCATGGCGGGCCCATGTTTGATTGCCCTCGACCAGACAGTTGAACAACCGATCGTGCTCAGCCTGGTTCTCTTTCGTAGCCACCAGGAATCGCCAGGGCTGACCGTTATTCGATGAAGGTGCCCACCGCGCCGCTTCGAAAAGGCTCAGAAGCTTATCTGCTTCCACCGGCCGTTCGTCGAACGCGCGCGGGCTCCATCGCTTTTTCAACAGCTCGTGAATAGGAAATTGCGTCTGGGCCGGTTTCTCCATTGTTCATCCTTTCGATTTCAATCAGTATTTATGTCAAATCAACTCTTCTGCTGGTCGCGCAAGGGAAAGCTCTGCTCCCTGATGACAGCTTGCTCTGGCGACCAGCCACCACTAAGGCCTTGTAGAGCTGGATGATGGACACCAGATAGAGCCGGTGGGTGCCGCCCGACGACGCGTATGGAACCGTGCCCATATCGCCAAGCCGGGAACAGTCCAGCAGGTGAAGGCGATGCCAACAATTTGAATCCCTCCCGCACTCACAAGACTGTCCACCGCTAGTATGTCCAGGAAAATCGTCCTGGCCGTCGTGCTAGTCCTGATCGCAATGGCCGTCAGAGTAGTTGCGGTGCAGCGTTCCATCGCCTCACTCGAACTGTCGACGGAATCGCCACATGCCAAAGCCGAACAACGCTGCGCCAAGCACCGCCATCGCAAGCACAGAGTCCCAGAGAATCTTCAGGCCCGCACCTTTGAGCAGAATGCCGTGCGTGATCTCGACGAAATAGCGCAGAGGTGACAGCACCATGAGGTGACGGACCCATTCCGGCATGGCCTCCATCGGCGCCATGAGGCCTGACAGTATCAACATCGGAGCGACCCCGAACAGTGTCATCATACCCACTTGCGCTTGATTCCTCGCCAGCGTCGCGGCAGCCAATCCCATGCCGGCAGTGGTGAAGACGAACAGGGCCGTGAGGCCGAAAAACAACACGATGCTTCCTTTGATCGGCACTCCGAACACCGGCTGCATGATCCCGAACAGGCCGACCGCCGTGGCGCAGAGAATCACTACCGTCATCGACAGTACCTTGGGCAACATGATCTGCAACGGCGTCAATGGTGCGACCAATAGTTGCTCTATCGTGCCCCGCTCCTTCTCCCGAACCAGGGCTGACGCGGGAAGTAAAATCGCAAAGATCGTAATCTGGCGGAGGAGATGTGAGATGGACTCGAACCAGACCTCATTCTGGTCCGGGTTATACCAGACCCGATGATCGTTCTCGATCACCGGCAGGTTCTGTGACGACTCCTCTGAACTCCCGACCCGCGCCAGCGCAGTCTCCTGTCCGAACCGCGCGACGATCCGCGCGGCGTAACTGGAGGCGGACAGGCCTTGCGGCGAGTTGGTCGTGTCCACGAGCAGTTGCACCGCCGTGGGCTCGCCCGCCACGAGCTGTTCGTGGAAACGTGGCGGGATCTCCAAGATCGCCATCGCTTTGCCCCGGTCCAGCAAGCGAAGACCTTCTTGAGGATCGGCAATCTCCCCTTCCAGGCGAAAGAAGGGAGCTTGGAACTTGTGGATGAGTTCACGCGACGAGAAGCTGTGGTCGGCGTCGTAGACCGCCAGACTCGCATTGTGCAGTTGTGACCCGAGGCCGTTCCCTGTGATGTAGATCGCCAGCGTGAAGGAGTAGACGAGGAACACGACGATCGGCACGTCCCGAAACAACTGGAGCATCTCCTTTCGGGTCATGACCGCCAAACGACGCCACCAGATCACGGCACGTTGTGAACTGGGTCCCGGCACAGACTTCATGATCGTGGCCTCTTCGTAAAAAGCCGGTACCCGACGATTCGCAAGACGGCGGCGTACACAGCCAGGGCTAGCACGTCCACCCATAACACCTCTGGACCCACCCCTTTCAGAAACGCTCCGCGGACGATGTTGGTGTAGTACATGCTAGGGAACAGGTGGGCCTGGATCTGCGAGCCGGGACTTAGGGAAGAGACGGGAACGATCAGGCCGGAGTACAGGATTGTCGGGAGAATGCTCACGATCATTGTAATGAGGAGGGCCGCTATCTGGGTACGGACCAACAGCGACACGAGCAGGCCAATGCCGGTGCTGCTCAGCACGAACACCAACGAGGCTGCGAGAAAGAATAACAGGTTGCCTTTAAACGGCACGCCGAACCACAGGGTGGCCATAACCCACAGGACCACGGCGTTCACCCAGGAAATCAGCACATAAGGGAACAGCTTGCCGGCGAGAAATTCGATCCGGGTCACCGTTGAGCTGTAAATGTTATAAATGGAGCCCGTCTCTTTCTCTCGGACGATCCCCAGCGCGGTCAACAAGGGAGACGAGAGCATCAAGGTAAACATCACGAGCGCCGGCACCATGGACCAGGTGCTCCGAACCTCTTCGTTGTAGAGATAGCGCACCTCCAGCTTGATGGGCCGTACCCGAACCTCCGCTTGTGGGCGGGAAATTCCGCTCCGGCGGGAGAAGAAGTCGACGAGCCGCTCTTCGCTGAAGGCGCTGTTGATGGCGATCACATAACCTTTGGTGATGTCCGCGCGAAGAGGGAACACACCGTCGATGAGCGTCTGGACGTTGGCTGGCTTCCCCGATAGCAAACGCTCCTGGAACTTCTCCGGCACGATGATTACAGCCTGCGCCTTCCCGCTTTGCAACCAGACATCTGCTTCTCTCTCGCCGGCAAGTTCTCGTTGAAAGCTGAAATAGCGCGACTTCACAAAGCGGTGTAGGTACTCCCGGCTGAGTGAAGTGTGGTCTCGATCCACCACCACGAATGAAATATTTTCCACGTCCAGGGCGAGACCATAGCCGAATACGATCATCCAGGCCACCGGCATCAAGAAAGCAAGGAACAGAAACATCCGGTCGCGGATTATCTCGCGCCACTCCTTGGAGGTCACGGCTGCGATACGCCGGAGGTTCATGCTTCCGCTCTTGTGGTCGCCTGACGTTCCTGCCGCTCCAGCGCCATGACGCGATGAACGAACACATCCTCGAGGCTGAGGGGACGGGCGGTTATGTTTTGGACATGCACGCCGTCTGTTAACAGGGCCGCGCGAATCCTCACTTCGTCCTGCACGAGTTCGATCGAGAGCAGGTGAATCTTCGTTCCGAAGAGTGCGGCGCCGGCGAACCCCACCTGCTTCAATCGTTGGAGTGCGAGTCCCGGTTGATCCGTTGCCACTTCGAGAAGATGCCCTGCATCCCTTTCGACTTCGCCTTTCATCTCAGCCGGAGACCCCTCCGCCACGATCCGGCCCGCATACATCAACGCGAGGTGGTCGCAATGTTCTGCCTCGCTCATGTAATGGGTGGTGATGAGAATCGCGACGCCTTCTTCTCGTGCCAATCGGGAGAGGATGTCCCAGAAGTGGCGACGGCCGATCGGATCAACGCCGGAGGTCGGCTCATCGAGAAACAACACACGTGGTTGGTGAACAAGCGCGCAGCCGAGGGCCAAACGCTGCCGCACACCCATCGGGAGACGGCTGGTGAGATTGGACTCGTAGCCTGCGAGCCCCGCCATGTGGATGATCCACTCAAGCCGCTCCTTCGTTTTTCGTTTGTCCAAACCATAGATTCCGGCAAAGAGACGGATATTTTCCTCCACCGTCAGATCCAAATACAGCGAAAAAGCTTGGGACATGTAGCCGATCCGTTCCTTGATCGCTCCGCCAGCGGTCTTCATATCCGCCCCCGCCACCCACCCTGCTCCCGCACTCGGTGGCATGATCCCGTTCAGCATCTTGATCACAGTCGTCTTGCCCGCCCCATTGGCACCGAGCAGCCCGAAAATCTCGCCTTGTTTCACCTGAAAGCTCACCTGATCAACTGCGCGGAACGCGCCGAACTCGCGAATGAGCCCGCGCGCTTCGATGGCCAGCCTATCATTCTGATGAAGTCGTGGCGAAGGCACCAGCGGGGCAACAGCTTCCTTGACTCTTCCCTGCCGAAGCAGGAGCGCGACGAACACGTCCTCCAGTTCAGGGTCATCGGCCCGGATTTGCTCTGCCTGTATGTCACCAAGACTCTCTTCCACTCGTCGCACCGCGGCTGAACGGTCTTGCTCTTCTGTCAACACATGCACCAGCAGACCGAGCGTTTCCACCTGAGAGAAATCTTTCTTTAAGCGGATCACGGCTTCGATTTGCGGTGAGGCTTGACATGTGACCATCGTGCCTGGGACGAGCCCCTGCACACTGGCCGGCGTACCGGACGCAAGCACCCTTCCTTCCGACAAGAAGGACAACCGATGGAATCGCGACGCCTCATCCATGTACGCAGTGGAGACCAGAACCGACATGCCTTGCTCCTGCTGCAATTCAGCAAGAATGGTCCAAAAGTCCCGACGAGAAACAGGGTCCACGCCGGTGGTCGGTTCATCTAGAATCGTCAGCGCCGGCTCATGAATCAGCGTGCAGATCAACCCCAACTTCTGCTTCATCCCGCCGGAGAGGTTCTTCATCGGCCGGTCACGGAAGCGATCCAGTCTCGTCATCGACAGCAACCGGACCTTGCGCTCGGCCAGGTCCTTCTCAGGAACGAGGCGTAGGCGAGCGAAGAAGTCAATGTTCTCTTCAACCGAAAGAGTCGGATAGAGATTCAGCCCCAACCCTTGAGGCAAAAACCCAATCTTGGATTTAATCTTCTCCGCCGACCGCTCGGAATCGACGGTCGTCCCGAAGACCTCGACCGTTCCCCCTTCATACGACAACACTCCTGCGATTGCTTTCATCAGGCTGCTCTTTCCAGCGCCATCAGGACCGATCAGGCCGTACATCTCTCCTCGCTGGATCTCCAGATCAACGCCTTCCACCGCGACATGCTTCTTGTAACGTTTGACGAAGTTGGAAACCCTGACGATGGTGTCCAAATGCTGAGGACTGAGTGCTGAGGACTGAGATGAAGGTTCCATTTCCATTTCTTCTCATTCTCTCCAGGCTAGGGTGCCGGGGGACCTTTCGCTGCGCGCATTGAGCGAGCACATTCTTATCGTGCGCGCACAGCGCGCATGAAGGTCCCCCCGGCACCCTAGCCCCTCGGTTTCATCCAAACCACATCCTCACGCCATCGGATGATCGCATCAGCGGGAAGACCCGGCGTGAGCCGATGATCCGGGTTTGCAGCCAGATAGAGCTTCACCGCATAGATCAGTTTCACCCGCTCGTCCCGTGTCTGTATTTCTTTCGGAGTGAACTCGGCTTTGGAGGCAATGTAGCCCACCGTCGCATCGAAATGCTGATCAGGGAAGGCGTCGGTGTAGATGCGGGCCGGCAAGTCCAGGCGAACTTTCCCTATCTCGATTTCCGGAATATACACTTTGAGATACAGCCGATCGAGATCCATCAACTCCAACAAAGGAGCGCCGGCTATCACCACCTCTCCTGTATCCACCATGCGGGTCGTGATCGTGCCACTCGTCGGCGCGACAATGGTCAGATCGGCCAGGATACTCTCCGCCTCGGCCAAGGCCGCCTCACCTTGATCCCGCTGTCGCTCCCACGTTACCACCTCGTTTTCCTTGGTTCGGATACGTTTCCAGCCCAGCTCCACCTGCGCCAGTTCCTTGAGTGCCTGCGTGAGTCTCGATCGGGCGGTAGTGATCTCGCTCTTGGCCACGCTCCATCGGGCCTCGGCTTGGTCAACCTGCTGCCGCGAGACCGCCTGTTCAGCGATGAGCGGCCGCATCCGTTCCACGTCATGGCGCGCCTCAACCTCCACAGCCCTGGCCTGGTCGACGGCGGCACGAGCGCTGGAGATGCCTGCATCGGCGGTCTCGATGGCCAGCGGAACCTCAAGGTTCAGCACCGCTAGGGAAGCGTGAGCGGCTTGGACATGGGATTCAAGCGCCTCGAAGCCGCGGCGAGCCTGCTCGACCCGCGTCCGAATCTGCACATCGTCCAAACGGACAAGGACCTGGCCTGCGTAGACGGTGTCACCTTCTCGCGCGAGCAATTCCTGGACCCGCCCCGAGAACTTACTCGCGATCGTGATGTGGTCTCCCTCCATCCGGCCGTTCGCCTGAATCAATCCCTCGGGCAGGTCGTGCGATACGACGAATCGCTGCACGGCATAGATGCCGGCGGCGACTACAATCAGAATAGGCGCGACGATCAAGACGGTTTTCCTGGACATGCCTGCGATGGACAGCCTTGTTGGCATCGTCTTCACTTGCTGGACTGTTCCGGTCTTGGGGATATGGACACGGCTCCAGAAGCGGGGGTGGGCGACCACCCGCCACCCAGCGCCTTATAGAGTTGCACGATCGAGACCAGATGGAGTCGATGGGTAGCGGCAAGTGCCAATTCCGCCTCGAACAGGCTCCGCTGCGCAATGAGGACATCCAAATAGTTTGCCAGGCCGCCTTTGTATCTCAGGCTAGCAAGATGTAAGGCCGACCGCAACGCGTTGACCTGCCTTTCCTGGGCAGCCGCCTGCTCACGGGCTGTGCTGACTCCCACCAACGCGTCTTCAACCTCCCTGAACGCGACGAGAATCGTTTGCTCGTACTGGGCCACAGCCTGTTTGGTTTGGGCTTCTACGGCCTGCTGCTGAAACCCTAACGTTTGGGCATTCAACAAGGGGCCGGTCAGTACCGGAGCGAGGACTCCGAAATTGGTTGCCGGCGACACAAAATCAGTCAGGGTGGGACTTGCCACACCGAGGAAGCCCGTGAGCGACAGTTTTGGAAACCGTTCGGCTTTCGCTACCCCGATCCTGGCGGTGGATGCAACCAATTGTTGTTCCGCCTGCACCACATCGGGACGGCGTTGGAGCAGTTCTGAAGGAAGACCGGCGGGCACCACAGGCGGCATCATTTGTTCGGTTAGCGATCGCCCCCTGGTGATGTGACTGGGATTTCTCCCCAGCAGCACGCTAAGCTCGTTTTCTTTCTGAATCATATGACGCTTCAGTTCCGCAATGCGAGCAGCGGCATTTTCACGCTCCGCCTCAAATTGGTCGACATCCAGCTTGTTGATCATGCCCTGCCGGAGCCGTGCATGGCCGATTCTCACTGACTCCTCCCATGCCGATAATGTGCGCGTGGCGATCTCCAACTGCATGTCGAATTGCCGAAGATCGAAATACGCCTGCGCCACTCCGCCCACGATTTGCAGAGTGACGGCTCGTCGGTTCTCCTCCTGAGCCAAGAGATCCGCCAAGCCCGCCTCGTTCGCTCTGCGGATTCGCCCCCAGATATCCAGTTCCCAGGATAGGGATCCTTGCCCATAGTAGTTAAAAGGACTCGCAAATCCAGGGAACCTCACGCCACCCAAGCGAGCAAGGGGAACATTGCCCGTTGCGCTGAGTTGAGGGGCAAAGTCCATTCGAGCCGTAAACAAGCGCGCCTGGAATTCGTCGATACTTGCAACCGCTCGTTTGAGATCTTTGTTCTCTTCGAGTGCAATACGGATCAAACGCTGGAGCTCTTCGTCCCGGTAGAGTTCCCACCACGGCATATTCGCCAGGGAAGGCAAATCTTTCGAGTCTTCGGCCATGCGAAAGGAGCCGGATGTGGGTATGTCTGGACGAGAATAGTCTGGCCCCATCGCGCACGCGAACAGGAACAACGAAAAGACTGCGAGGACGAGACTGCGCATGTCACTCTCCCCTTTCTATCTCTAACGGAATTGAGCCTGTCCCAGAACGGGGAGCCGCTTGACCGGCACCTCGCCGACTCAGTTTCCGAACCAGCACAAAAAAGAGCGGCACGAAGAAGATGGCCAAGAAGGTCGCGGCAAGCATGCCACCGAATACGCCGGTGCCGATGGAATTACGGCTGGCTGCGCCCGCACCGCTGGCGAGGACTAATGGCACGACGCCCAGAATAAAGGCCATGGAGGTCATGATGATCGGCCGGAACCGAATCTTGGCGGCTTCCATCGCAGCATCGACCAGAGAGTGTCCGGCTTCATAGCGTTTGTTCGCGAACTCGACGATCAGAATGGCGTTTTTGGCAGAGAGTCCTATCAGCGTGACCAATCCGATTTGGAAGTAGATGTCGTTGGACATCCCCATCACCCACACAGCGGCCAAGGCTCCAAACACACCAAAGGGCACAGCGAGGAGCACGGCAAAGGGCACGGCCCAACTCTCATACTGCGCAGCCAGCACGAGAAATACCATCAGCAAGCCGAAGCCAAAGACAAACAATGATTGCTGCCCGACCATGCGTTCTTGGTAGGAGATCCCGCTCCAGTCGATTCCGTATCCTTGGGGAACTAACACCTCCTTGGCTACCTGATCCAGCGCATCGAGCACCTCCCCGGAACTGTACCCCGGAAGTGCTGCTCCCAAGACCAGGGCCGTGTTATAGCCGTTGAAGTGGGTGACCGGATCCGGTCCACTGGTGAATTCCGTCGTCACCACGGTATCGAGTGGAATCATGGTGGATCGCTGTCCATTTACGGCACGCACGTAGATCTTGGCGACGTCTTCAGGCGAAGATCGAAATTGCGCCTCGGCTTCCGTCTGCACCCGATAGACACGGCCGTATTTGAGGAAGTCATTGATGTAGAGATTGCCAAAATAGGCCTGCAGCGTGTCGAACACTTCGGAGATCGGCACGCCCAACGATTTGGCTCGTTCTCGGTCCACATGGGCAAAAATTCGCGGCGCACTCACGCGAAAGCTGGAGCCGATCGCTCCGATCGCCGGGTGCTGTCTGGCTTTTGTGAGAAACTCTTGGGTCACACCGGCGAACTTGTTGAAATCTCCACTGCTAGGATCTTGAAGCTGGAGGGAAAATCCGCCCGTGGCGCCGAGTCCTCGAATCGCCGGGGCGTTAAAGGCTAAAATCAGCGCCTCGGGAATTTTGGCGAACTCTCCATAGGCGGCGCCGATCAGGGCCTTCACGTGGTTCTGCGGTCCCTGCCGTTCGTCCCAGTGATGCAAGGGAAGAAACATCGTCGCCGAGTTCGGCCCTCTGGTGCCGAAGACGAAGTTCTGGCCGGCCAACGCATCGGTCGAATGGATTGCAGGAACTGAGAGAAAGTATTGTTCAATTTTACTCAGCACCGCATCGGTTCGTTGCTTAGACGCACCGTCCGGCAGCTGGACGATTGTGATGAAGTAGCCCTGATCTTCTTCTGGCAAGAAGCTAGAGGGAATCGTCTTGAATAACCCGGCGGCGAAGAGACCGATGATGCCGAAGAGCACCAGGGATAAGACCGATCGGTTGAGGATCGTCCCCACTACAGTCGTATAGCGAGCCTGCGTCCAACCGAAGAATCGATTGAAGACACCGAAAAAACCTCTTCGCTGACTGTGGCCCGGCTTCAGCACCAGCGAACAGAGGGCTGGACTCAGCGTGAGGGCGGTGATCCCGGAGATGATGACGGAAATGGCGATAGTGATGGCAAATTGTTTGTACAGCTCGCCCGTAATGCCGCCCAGGAAACCCACCGGCACGAACACGGCGCAGAGCACAAGCACGATCGCGATCACAGGTCCGGTCACCTCATCCATCGCCTTCTTGGCGGCATCCTTCGGCGAGAGCCCCTCTCCTATGTGGCGCTCGACGTTCTCCACCACCACGATGGCGTCGTCGACCACCATCCCAATGGCAAGGACCATCCCAAAGAGAGTGAGGGTGTTGATCGAAAAGCCCAGTGCCTGCATGCCCGCAAAGGTCCCGATGAGGGAAACCGGGACGGCCACGCCTGGAATCAGCGTCGCGCGCCAACTTTGGAGGAACAGATATACGACGAGGATGACCAACACCATCGCTTCCGCCAAGGTCTTGACCACTTCTTGGATGGACACTTCGATAAATTTGGTCGTATCGTACGGAATATCGTAGGAGACCCCCTGTGGAAAGCTCTTCGATACCTGGTCCATTTCCTTCCTGACTCGCTTCACTGTGTCGAGGGCATTGGCGCCTGGCGACAGGAAGGTCAAGAGAAACACATTGGGTTTGCCGTTCCATCGGCCCTCGAGACTATAGGATTGAGCGCCCAGCTCGATCCGAGCTACATCTTTTAAGCGGATCATCGACCCGTCGGGGAGCGCCCGGACGATCATCTCCTCGAAATCCTTCACGTCCGTAAGACGGCCTTGTGTGATCACCGGGATCGTCAGTTCGGTGCCTTTCGGCGCCGGTTCTCGCCCGATTGTCCCAGCGGGAAAGTCTCGATTTTGTTCACGGACGACATTGGCAATGTCGGTGGGCGTGAGGCTGAGTTGCGCCATCTTGGTCGGGTCCAGGATCAAGCGCATCGAATAATTCTGTCCACCGAAAACCACCGCGTCTCCGACGCCACGTATTCGTTTGAGATTATCGATCACGTTGAGGAGCGCGTAGTTGGAGATAAAGACGGTATCTTTCGTGGGATCGCTGGAACTGAGCGCGACGACCGCCAGCAGGTCCGGCGACACTTTTTTGACCGAAATACCTTGGCGGACGACTTCAGGCGGCAACTGGGGCTCCGCCAGCTTCTGGCGGTTCTGAGCCTGTACCTGCGCGATGTCCACATTCGTCCCGATCTCGAACGTGAGCTTGATGGTCATGTGCCCGTCATTGGTGCTGGTGGAGTCGTAGTAGAGGAGGTTGTCGATCCCGGGAAGCTGCACTTCGATCGGACGCGCGACTGAATTCGCGATCACTTCCGCGCTCGCGCCTGGATAGTCCGCGTCGATCTGGATGACGGGTGGTGTGATTTCCGGAAACTGGGCGATGGGCAGGCCTTGTAAGGCGACCAACCCCAGGACGACAATCACGATGGACAGGACCGACGCGAAGATCGGACGATCGATAAAAAAGTGCGAGATCATTTTATCTGCTCTGGCTTCGCATCTGCCGGCTGGCCGGAGGCGGCTGGGTCTGATTGAGTATACGGAACGGTTTTCACCGGCGCGCCCGGCGCGATCATGTGGAATCCCGCGACGATCACCCGCTCTCCCTCGCGTAACCCGTCTTCGATGGACCACTGACTGCCGCGCCAGGACGTAGCCCGAACAGGACGGATCTCCACCTTATTATCAGCCCCGACGACAAAGACGATGGGTCCCTTGGGTCCCTGTTGGACGCCGCTCTGGGGGACCAGGATGACGCCGGTTCTCACGGCGCCCAAAATTCTGACTTTCACAAACTGTCCCGGGAACAGGACGCTATCCGGATTAGGAAAGATCACGCGAAAGTCTCTGGTTCCGGTGGCCGAGCGCACACCGACTTCGAGCAAATCAAACTTGCCTTCATGGGCATAGGTGCTGCCGTCCGTAAATGTGATGACACCGCGCAGTTCGTAGAGTGTCGCGCCTTGGATCCGATTCGTCGCGCGGTCCCGGAAACGTTTGAGGACAAACGTTTCCGGGGCGCTCGCATTCACATACATGGGATTTAACTGGTGGATTGTGGTCAGCAGATCGGTCTGCGCGGAGATGAGGCGCCCCTCATAGAGCCGACTCCGCTCAATCCGTCCGCTGATAGGAGCAGTGATGAGCGTGTTATCGAGATCGAACTTGGCCTTCACCTGATCGCCCCTGGCTCCTTCCAGCGCCGCCTTGGCGGCCATTTCCTCCGCCACCGCATCGTCCACATCTTTTTGGCTGACCGCCTGTTCCGCCAGCAGCGGTTTCACGCGAGCAAAGTTTTGCTTGGCTTGCAGCAACCTAGCCTCTGCCTGCGCCACCCTGGCATTGGCGCTGCTCTTGGCCGCTTTGAACGGAATCGGATCGATTTGATAGAGCCGGTCGCCTCGCTTGACGTCGCGCCCCTCAGTAAAAAACCGCTCTTTGAGGATACCCGTCACCTGAGAGCGTATCTCGACCGGTCGCGACGCTTCGGTCTGACCGATGAACTCCGGTTCATCCGGCATCGTGCCGGACGACACCGTGACCACCAGTACCTCCGGGAGGGGAGGCGCCGGCGCGGAGGCCGCCTCCTGCTTGCAGCCAAGTAGTCCGGTAAGGCCGAGAACAAGCAGAAAACTGGTAACGCAGAACGTGAGTCTATGTATTCGATTCTGTATCATCATGTTTGCCATCAATCGTTCTTCTGAAATCATCCGGTCACTTCGCACGTTCACCCCTTCGAGGAACGTGCACAATCTCATTCACGATACAGCTTGTCAGACAGCCGGAAGCAACAAGCCTGGCCCCTTGTCGATGGAGCTTCTTCAACAGATCCTTCCCATCCGAATCCACATAGGTCACCACTGAGAGGTCTACAGTCAGAGGGTGGGTCGTCATCGTGCCGACGATAGAGTCCCAACACCGTTCAAGCTCCTGCACCCAAGGTCCCGCGAGACGTCCCTCAAGCCTGAGAGTTGTCGATTCTGCATGAATGAGTGTTGTTATCTTCAGCATCAATTCTCTACTTTGCATGTATTGAAGCGCAAGGGACATTCCAGCAGCCAAGATCGAGTCTATTTTGATAACCCATTATTATTTCAGTAAATGGTGTAAGTCCCATCTGGTAGACCTATCTCACTGCCGAGGACGTTCTGCCGATATTCCGGCAGACGACGAACCATCGGCAGACGATAAAGGAATAGACGACAGAATGGGGGCTGCCAAGACGAGTTTCTACACGTAAGCCGGCGTGCACAAATACCCGGATAGATAGTCAGCGACATGCCCATTTCTCTCTTGCCATAAGGTGAAAGGATACACCGACTCGCGCACCGGCATGTGGCGAACGATCGAGTCCGATTACGAGGACATCCTGCTGTCCCGGTACTGACGCTCACGTTGATTGCCACCAGGATCCCCCGAAGAAGACGGCGCAGGCTAGCCCGTTCAACCAGCGGAAACTGTCTGCTCAAGCGACCGACCGTTCACTTCTGTCGGCAACTCGTCGTGCTCATGATCCTCCTGCGAGGGGCTCGGCTGGTGCTGCGCCGCGATCAGTGAGTAGAACACTGGTACGACGAATAGGGTGAATACCGTGCCCACGGTCATGCCGGTGACCAGCACCATGCCGATGCTGTTGCGGGCAGCGGCTCCCGGTCCCGAAGCCAGCACCAGAGGGAGATGCCCGAAGACGGTGGCCGCCGAGGTCATCAACACCGGTC
>Ga0163152_10004807_pt1 | contig 16368 bp, 11 predicted proteins | sample OliLakLV19MP8IB2_FD_148635 | JGI IMG/M metagenome (GOLD analysis project Ga0163152, IMG submission 148635) | Freshwater microbial mat bacterial communities from Lake Vanda, McMurdo Dry Valleys, Antarctica - Oligotrophic Lake LV.19.MP8.IB-2 | ecosystem: Environmental > Aquatic > Freshwater >... | reverse complement strand
TACGAATCGAGGGCCTGCCCGGCGAACACGACGGCATCTACACCGTGCTCGATACCGGCCCCGCTGTGCAGGGAAGAATTCTCGACATCTACATGTGGAGCTGTTTTGACGCGCTCGACCTGGGTCGCGCTCGCGCCGCCGTCACCGTGCTTCGGCTGGGGTGGGACCCGAAGACGTCGGTGCAATAAGTGGTCGCGTCTCCCAGAGCCTGAAATACAGGCCTCCAAGCGCCAGCAATTCCTGGTGCGTCCCGCTCTCCCGAATTTTGCCCTTGTGCACAACGAGGATGCGGTCCATGTCCTGGATCGTCGAGAGGCGATGCGCGATCGCAAAGACAGTGCGTCCCGCCATCAGCGTGTGCAGCGCGTCCTGAATCAGCCCTTCGGTTTCGGTGTCGATGCTCGACGTGGCTTCGTCGAGCACCAGCACGGCCGAGTTGAACGCCAGGGCTCGCGCAAACGACAGCAATTGTTTCTGGCCGACCGACAACGTCGCGCCACGTTCGGCAACGGGCGTGTCGTAGCCCTGCGGAAGGGCGTCGATGAATCGATCCGCATGGACGGCGGTCGCGGCGCTGCGCACGGCATGATCCGTGATGTCTTGCCGACCCAGTCTGATGTTGCTCGCAATGGTGCCGGAGAAAAGGTGAACGTCCTGCAGCACGAGACCAAACCGCGTCCGCAGCTGCTCGAGCGGCCACTCGCGCACATCAATGCCGTCGAGCAGGATCCGGCCCTGCGTCACATCGTAGTACCGCAGCAGCAGGCTGATGATGGTCGTCTTGCCCGATCCGGTCGCACCCACGATCCCGATGCGTTGTCCAGGCTCGGCGACAAACGACACGTCGCGCAGCACGAATTCGTCGTCTTTGTAGGCAAACCAGACGTGGTCGAACTCGATGCGACCGGGGCCGTTGAATCGTTTCTCCGTGGATGCCGTCGGTGTCGGCATTTCGACCGGGGTATCAAGCAAACCAAAGATGCGCTCGGAGGCCGCCATGGCCGCCTGGAGAATGTTGAATTTTTCGGAGAGGTCGCTGATCGGCTGAAAGAACCGGCGCGAGTACTGCAGAAACGCGACCAGCGTGCCGAGACTCACCGCACCATCAATCGCCCAGCCACCGCCAATCAGAATGATCAACGCGCCTGACAGCGACGCCAGCACTTCGATGATGGGGTAAAACAGCGCGTAATAGAAAATCGACGTGATGTTCACGTCCCGGTGTTCCCGGTTGATGGTTTCGAACTGGTTGTAGCTGCGCGCCTGCTGGCTGAACAGTTGCACCGTCCCCATGCCGGTGAGATGTTCCTGTATGAAGGCGTTCAACTTCGCGACCAACCCGCGCACCTGCCGATAGTTCTCGCGTACGTTGCGCCGGAACCAGTTGGTCGCCCACGCAATCAGCGGCAGCACCGAAAAGGCCACGAGTGCCAGGCGCCAGTCCATCGTCACCATGAACGCCATGATGCCGAAGAGCATCAACAAGTCACCGAAGACGGTGACGACGCCAGACGCGAAGAGGTCGTTGAGCGCATCGACGTCGGTCGTGACGCGTGTCATCAGTCGACCGACAGGGTTGCGGTCGTAGAACTTCACATCCAGCCGCTGCAGGTGTGCGAACACATCCCGCCGTACCGTATGCAGGATGCGCTGCCCGATCGTCTGCATTACCGACGTCTGGATGTACTCGAAGACAAACGCGCCGACCAACAGCAGCGCAAACCAGCGCCCCAGCCGCCACAGGCCGTCGAGATTCCGCGTCGCGATGTAGTTGTCGATCGCGACACTCGTCAGCCAGGGCTGCGTCAGTTCCGCCATGGAGCCGCCGACAATCGCCAGGAAGGCCACAAATACCCACACACTGTGGGGCCGCAGGTACTGCAGCAATCGCCGCATCAACTTCGCGTCGTAGGCCTTCCCGATCGCGTCATCCTGCATCGTGCTCATGACGCGGCAATCTCCTGCTCAAGGCGTTGCCGACGATCCATGGCGGCATACACACCACCCTGCGCCACCAGGAACTGATGCGTGCCGCGCTCGACCACGCGGCCCCCCTCAAGCACGAGGATGAGATCGGCGTCTCGCACGGTGGACACGCGGTGCGCGACGATGAGACACGTGCGCGACTGACGGACCTCCGTGAGCCGCCGAAGAATGGCCTCTTCGGTCGCCGTATCCACCGCCGACAGCGCGTCGTCGAAGATCAGAATCTTCGGGTCGACCAGCAGCGCACGCGCAATGGCGGCCCGTTGTTTCTGGCCGCCCGACAACGTGATCCCGCGCTCACCCACCATCGTCTCGAACCCGCTGCCAAACCCGGCCACATCCGACTCCAGGCCCGCCGTGTGTGCGGCCGTGGCGACGGCGGTGGCAGGCGGATCGCCGTCGAGTCCAAACGCGATGTTGTGTGCGACCGTATCGGAGAACAGGAACGGCTCCTGCGGGACGACGCCCATCGATCGGCGCAGCCGGGACAACGGGATGTGGCGCACATCAACGCCATCCACAAACACGGTGCCCGGGGCCGGATCATGCAGGCGCGGGATCAATTGCAGCAGGGTCGACTTGCCGGAACCGGTGGCGCCAACGATGGCCACCGTCTGGCCGGGACGGGCGGTGAACGAGATGTCGGTCAGCACCGGCTGCGTGGTGCCGGGATAGGTGAACGAGAGATTCCGCACGTCGAGGTGCCCAGTGATGCCGTGTTCAAGTGCGCGCGGGTCCGCGTCGGCATCCGTGATGGCCGGCACGGTGTCCATGACCTCGAGCATGCGTTTCCACGAGGCCACGCCGCGCTGCACAATGTTGATGACCCAGCCAAACGCGATCAGGGGCCAGCTCAGGAGCACGAGGTAGCGGCTGAACGCGACGAAATCGCCGAGCGAGATCCGGCCGTTGATCACACTGCTCCCCCCGGCCCACAGGACCACCAGGCCGCTCAGCCCGAAGAAAAAGCTCAGGCTCGGATAAAACGCGGCCTGCATGCGGATGAGCCCACGATTGCGCCGCACGTACTCGTCGTTGGCCGCGCCAAACCGGGCCAGCTCATACGGCTCCTGCCGATACGCCCGCACGACCCGGACACCGGCGAGTGATTCCTGGACGACGGCGCTCAGCTCGGAGAGTTGTGCCTGAATCCGGTCAAAACGCTCATGAATCGCCTTCCCGAAGACATGAGTGGCGATGCTGACGAGCGGCAGGGGAACAAGCGCCAGGAACGTCAGCCACGGGTCGATGGTCAACATCAGTGCAATCGCCATGACAAAACCGAGGACGGTGCTGCCGAAATACATGACCGCCGGACCCACCATCATCCGGACCGCGCCCAGATCGCTGCTGGCACGGGACATGAGATCCCCTATGCGGTTGGCCTGGTAATACGAGAGGGGGAGCCGCTGCAGGTGGGCAAAAAAATCGTTGCGCAGGGCATATTCGATTTCCCGCGAGGCGCCGATAAGTCGTTGGCGCATCCAGTAGCGACAGGCACCGTCCGCGAGAGCGAGTCCGAGCAGGGCCGCTGCGGCCACGGCAAGTTCTCCCCGCGTGGCTCCGGCACTGAGGGCATCAATGACGAACTTGAGAATCAAGGGCGCGATGAGCGAGAGACCGGTCGCCAGGACGATCCAGAGCACGCCGGCCAACATGGCCCGCCGGGCGCTCATCACATAGGGCCAAAGCCGCTGGAGCGCCCGCACCATGGAGGCAGTATAACAATGCGTGTCCGACCCGTTCGTCTGTTCGTTGCGTCGTGTGTCTTTTCAGTGACGCTGATCCCCTCGTTGTCGTCCGCGCAGGTCGCCGCGCCCCCGCCGTCCACCCGCGCCATCGGTGAGGTGTACCGCATCGAGGTCAGCGGAGGTGTCTGGTCGCCGACGGTGTTTGGCAGCATCGCCGTCACCAACGATCGCATTGAGGCGCAGGGCACCACCATCGATTTTGTGGATGACCTGGGCTTCAAGGACACACGATTCCCTGATATCCGCGTCGTCCTGCGCCCGGCGAAGAAGCACAAATTCCGAATCCAGTACACGCCGGTCAGTTACACCGGCGAGTCGGTGATCGATCGCGACCTGATCTTCAACGGCATCAGGTACCCCGTGAACATGCCGGTGAGGTCGTCGTTTGACTGGAAGGTGTGGCGATTCGGGTACGAATACGACATCATCTACCGCGACCGAGGCTACTTCGGCATCCTGATCGAAGGCCGCTACACACAGATGGAAGCGACTCTGCAGTCGCCGATCAACAACGAATTTGCGCGGGCCAAAGCCCCGCTGCCGGCGCTTGGCGCTGTGGCGCGCGTGTATCCGCTGCGTAACCTGTCCATCACCGGAGAAATCAGCGGGTTCCGGCTGCCCGATATCGATGAGGACTACAAGGCCAACTATGCCGACATCGACGTGTACGCGACCTTCAACGTCGTGCACAACCTCGGCGTGCAGGCCGGCTGGCGCCGCATGAATACCTTTCTGCAGATCGAAGGCGATACCGGCGACATCAAGTTCCATGGATTCTGGTTCGGCGGCGCGCTCCGCTTCTGATTGAAAACACGACCTCTGAGGTCGTTTTTCTTACCGCCCGACCCAGACGCTTAGATACCGATCGTCGGTCCCGCCGCTGACCTCCGAGGGGCGGAAGCCAGACGATGAGCGGATCGACGCGCGCCATGTGCCGGTCGCATCAGCGGCCGGAAGCGTGACGAGACGTTCCTGCCAGGCTTCAAGGGGCACGGCTTCGGACCAACCGCCGACGTTCACGGTGACCTCATTTGCTGCGCCGCCGTTGCGCAGTCGCACAACGCGTGTGCGTCCCGCAGACGACGGTCCGGCGCTCCAGGCCATGTGCGCCTCGCGGCCGCCGCGCACCCAGAAGCCCTGGGGTTCGACGAACACGTTGTCATCGAGAAAATACACAGGCGTGTCCTCGTGAATCGCGAACGACCGAGCCACCCCAGAGGTCTGTATCGCTTTGCCTGCCGGGGTCAGCGTCACCGACAGCCCGACGGCAGTCTCAGCAGTGTCGGCCTCCACGACCAGCACAGTCGCCCCTGCTGGAAGTGACAACTCCATCGCAGCCGTGTCCCCGGGCGTTAGCGACCATCTGCGAAGCGGTTCACACGAACGTGCGATTCGCGCGGTCAGCGTGGTCACCTGAGACACGGCGTGATCGAGGCCAAGCAGATAGTCTCCGGCCGGCACGGGTCCCACCGCCAACAGCACGTTGCTCGGGCGATCACTGAGCGGAGCCTCGTCCGCGCGAACGACCAGACCGGTGTCTGCACCGAGGCTCCACGTCCGCTCGGCGGCGTGGACGGCCAGCTGTGATCGCGCGGGATCCAATCCCGACACGCCGTTGAGTCGCCACCCAACCTCGGCCACCACCATCAGACTGCCCAGCATCCACATTGCGACGGCAGCGCGTCTCCACCGCTCTTTTTCGTCCCAACGGACAAACGAGCGCAGAAGCAGCCAGCCGATGCCCCACACACCGACCCAGACGGCCACGTGCGTCAGGAACGCCCCCTGGCTGCGCCAGAAGAAGCTTGGCCACGCACGCGGCAGATTGACCACCGGGCTCAGCCACTCGAGCCACGCCGCCTGGCCATCCCTGAAGTTGAACGCAAAGGCCCCATGGTCGTGCGCGACCACCATGGTCGTCACCAGCCACGACACCGACAGCAGGGACAACAGCACAGTGCGACCGCCCGAACTGGCCCTCGCCCACCCGAACGCGAGTGGCACCGCCAGGAGTGGCAGCGTCGCGGTGAGAAAACGCGCGGGCAATCCGGGCAGGCCCGCCCACCACATGTGGTAACTGGCGACGGCCACGGTGTACCCGACCAGAATCAGCGCGAGTGCCCCGCACACCAGACGCAGAGGCCGCGAGGTCGCCCGCCAGGCACCGAAACCAGCCACCACCAGCACAGGCGCAAACGTGAGGAGACCAAACTGCTGATCGGCAAACAGTCCGACCACGGCGCCCCAGATCCACTCGCGAATGGACTCGGCGCCACGATACGGCGCGCGTGGATCAAACGTCCCGTAGATCATCCAGAACGACAGGAACCAGCCCATCGCGCTCGCCACCGGAATGGCGAGAAAACTCATCACTCGGCGCCACGGAAGCGCAATGGCGATCGCAAGGCCGAGGCCTGCCGCGAGGATCGCGAATCGTGTGTGCAACCACGGCAGCGCGGCGAGCGCGGCGGACACAGCGACCACCTGTCGCGTGCTGACGGTCGTGCGATCTGTGGCAAGTCCGACGAGCAACCACACCCCTGCGGCCACCCCCAGCGCGGCGGGCGTTTCGGGAAACACCATGACCCCGATCACCATCGTGGTCGTCGCCCCCATGACACTGGCCCAGGCGAACCACGACGCGGTGCCGTCGCCTGTGGCCCGCCACGACAGACGCCACACCAATACGCCGGTCATCACAAGACACAGCAGCATGGTGAACTGCGCACCCCGCAGACCGAACAACACGTACGCGGGCAGCACCAGCGCCGACACCCCTGGCGCGTGAATCGAATAGATCTCGCGGTCCTGACCACGATTGATGTAGTCGGGTCGCAACTCGCCGCTGAAGTACTCTGCGTAGTCGCGCTGCGTGTGGTTGTTCTCAATGCGAAGGTCGCCATCGAGCCACAGGCTCTGCGTGATGATCAGATAGTTCGGTTCGTCACCCCCGGGCAGTCGTGGGCTGAGCGACCACAGCGTGAGGCTGCCCAGCGCGAACGTCAACAGCGCGACCAGCGCGGAGGCACGTCGAGGCTCGTGCGCGCGTAGTCGCTGGCCCGCACGCCCAAGCCACCCACTTCCCAGCGCGGCCGCCAAGGCCGAGATGATGGGTAGCCACGCCATCGGGCCGGTCCACATTAGCGCCACAGTCGGCAACGGCACAGGCCACCACGGCAACGTCGAGAGCAGCGCGGGCAGCGCGGTGACAGGCGACCGGCGCAACACTGGGACCAGGCTCGCCAGCACAATCGCGCCGACCAACACCCACCATGGCGCGGGCGCCAGCACGCGGGTGGCCGCATCGGAGGCAGAGGCGACCGACACCGTGCCGGCCGCACACCAGACGGCCACGCCGACACACGCCGGGGCAATCAAGGGGCTCAGACGCATAGGGTACAATCCGGACATCCGGCACACATTCTAGCCGGTGACGTGCCAGCGTCTGATGTGATGAGCCCCCAGCGTCGCGACGCCATCGTCGCCCTTGCCCTCTCGTTGTTACTGGCTGTGGTGCTGACGTGGCCGATGGCCGCTCGCCTCGGCTCGGCGGGACGTGTCGACAGCGGCGACGGTCGGCACGGCGTCTGGAACGTGTCGTGGGTCGCCCACGCCCTCACCACGTCGCCGACCCGCCTCTTCGACGCGAACATTTTTTATCCCCACGACAATGCCCTGGCCTTCTCGGAGGGCAATCTGGTCGCCGGTGTGCTGGCCGTGCCCGCGTGGGTGATCACGGGCGGCAATCCGTACGCCGCGTACAACTCCGTGGTGCTCATGGCGTTTGCCATGGCGGCACTCGCGGCGTATTTTCTTGCCAGAACCGTTGGCGCATCCCGATTTGGCGCCACAATCGCGGCCATCGTGTACGGGTACAGCCCGTACATGCTCGCGCACATTCCGCACATCCAACTGCTGATGACGTTCGGGCCGGCGCTGTCGCTGGCGATGATGCATCGCTTTGTCACGACCCCGACCACAGGTCGCGCCGTGGCCCTGGGACTCACGCTGAGCGTGACCGGCCTGGCGTGTGCCTACTACGGCATCTTCTCAGGACTCGTCGTCGGGATCGGTATTCTCTGGTTCGCCGGGATGGATGGCCATTGGCGACAGTGGCAATACTGGGCGAGGTCCGTGCTGGCCGGGCTCATCGTGTTGGTCGTGATTCTCCCGTTTTTTCTGCCGTACCTCTCGGTCCGCGAGGCGGGATTTGCACGGAGTCTCGATGAAGCGCGACTGTTCTCTACGATCGGCCGCGCGTATCTTGCATCCGCAGTACATGTCCACGCGTGGATGTTGCCGCTTCTGGGCTCGTGGCGCGAAGTGTTGTTCCCAGGATTTCAGGCGATTGTGCTGGCCGTCGTGGCGATCGTGATCACCGCGCGCCATCGCACCCACCCGCGTGTGCGCATCGTGGGTTACTACGTCGTGATGATGGTGTTCGCCTTCTGGGTCTCGCTCGGACCTGATGCGGGGCTCTACACGCTCCTCTACCACGCGATTCCGGCCTTTTCATTCCTCCGGGCCCCGGCCCGCATGGGGGTGATGGTCACGCTTGGGGTCGCGCTGCTCTCGTCGCTGGCGCTCACCTGGTGGCGTCCGACGCGTGTTGGTAATCGTCGACTCGCGACGGCCGTGATTGTATTGATGGCGGTCGTTGAATCGTGGGCGGGCCCGTTGCAGTTGCAGACGGCGACTCCCATCAACAAGGTCTATCGACATCTCGCGATCCTGCCGCGGGCGCCGGTGGCGGAATTTCCGTTCTACCAGGGCGCCGACGAACGGCACCGGCAGACCGAGTACATGCTGATGTCCACGTTCCACTGGCAGCCGCTCCTGAACGGGTACAGCGACCATTTTCCAGACGACTATATGACGGCCAAACCGGTGCTGACGACGTTTCCGTCACAGGAGGCAGTCGCACTGCTGCAGGAGCGAGGCGTGCGCTGGGTGGTCGTTCATTTCAATCGTTATCCGGTGGACTACGCTCGCCAACTGCGACCCCTGATGCGGACGATGGGGAAGCAACTGCGTGTCGTCATCGACGACACCGAGGTGGGACTCTACGAAGTCATCTTCCCCATGCGGCCAGCCGCTCTGCGGCTGCCGTGAGCGTCTCGTCCTTTTTGCAGAAGCAGAAACGTAACTGCTGCCGACCACCCTCCCCACCACGATAAAAGCTGCTGCCGGGCACACTGGCGACTCCCACCTCGGTGACCAGGTGGCGTGCGAGTGAGACGTCGTCTGGGAAGCCGAAGCCTGACACGTCCGTCATGATGTAGTAGGCGCCCCGCGGCTCGATGCAGCGGAAACCCGTGTCAGTCAGGATCCCCATCAGGCGTTCACGTTTGGCCCGGTAAGTGGTCGCGAGTCCGTCGTAATACGACGCCGGGAGGGACAGTGCCGCCGCAGCGGCGGCTTGCAGTGGCGCCGCCGCACCCACCGTCAAAAAGTCATGCACCTTGCGAATCGCGCCGGTCACGTCAGGCGGTGCCAGCGTCCAGCCCACCCGCCAGCCGGTGACGCTGAAGGTCTTCGACACACTGTTGATCGTGATCGTGTGGTCGGCCATCCCATCCAGTGACGCCATCGGCACATGCACCGCGTCGTCATACAGGATGTGCTCGTAAATTTCGTCGGTGACGGCCAACGCGCCCCAGTGGCGGCAGTGCCCGGCGATGAGTTCGAGCTCCTGGCGCGTAAAGACCTTACCCGTCGGATTGTTCGGCGTGTTGATGATGATTGCGCGCGTCTTGTTCGAAAATGCCGCGGCGAGTTCATCGGGATCAAACGTCCAGTCTCCGGACGTGCCCGGCGCCGGCGGCGTCAGTGTGACGTACCGCGGCGTTGCGCCCGACAGGACCGCATCGGGTCCATAGTTCTCGTAGAACGGTTCAAACACGATGACCTCGTCGCCGGGATCAACAATGGCGAGCATCGTGGCCATCATGGCTTCTGTCGAGCCACAGCACACGGTGACGTGCACGTTGGGATCCACCATGAGTCCGTAGCGCGCGTGTGCGTCAGCCGCAATGGCATCGCGGAGAGGCTTGGCGCCCCACGTCACGGCGTATTGATTGATGTCGGCGGCGATCGCATCACAGGCGGCCTGTTTCACCACCGCAGGTGCCGGAAAGTCCGGAAACCCCTGCGACAGATTGACCGCCCCATGCGCCTGCGCGAGTCGCGTCATCTCCCGGATGACCGACTCGGTAAAACGAGACGCTTTGTGTGACGTGCGTGGCCGCGCCGACATCAGCGACGCACGCCCGTGCGGCCATAGAGCACCCGATAGTCTTCAGCCGTACCAAGGATCTTTCTCACGTAGCCCTGCGTTTCAGGGAAGGGGATGCTGTCGATGAATTCGTCACGGTCGAGGCCGGGACGTTCCACCAGCCACCGGTCGACGCGGTTTTCACCGGCGTTGTAGGACGCGAGCGCGGCTGCGGTATTGCCGTTGAACCGCTTGACCAGGTCCGCTAAGTACTGCGTGCCGAGCCGCACGTTGATCTCCGGCCGAGTGAGACTTGCGGTCGTGAACGGACTGAGGCCGATCTGTCGCGCCACGCGCGCGCCGGTCGACGGCAGAATCTGCATCAATCCCCACGCGTTGGCCGCCGACTTGATCCCGGCGTCAAACGTGGACTCCTGCGCCATGAGTGCCGCGATCAGATACGGATCCAGATCGTGCTGCTTGGCGTGTTGCTGAATCAGATCCCAATAGTCGAGCGGGAAGATCACCGTGAGCAGGTCGCGCGGCAGCGCCTCACTGCCATCAGCGAGGTAGTTCGGGTACGCCCGCTTCATCGCGGAAATCGCGAGGCGCAGCTCCCCCTTGCGGTTGTAGGCGTAGGCCAGCGTGGCTTCGAGCAGCGGTGTCACACCCTCAGTGCGCTGCACCCGCCGAATCTCGCCAATCGCGTCGTCCCACAGCTGGGCAGTGAGGAGCGCCTGGATGATCGGGGCCGTCGTCGGCGCCGGCCCCGGCTCAAAGACCAGCGGCGTCGCCCGACGCACAGGTTCCACCGGGCCCGCGCCGGCCGGCCGCATCGCGGCCAGCAGTGTTTCCCTGGCGCGAGTCGCCTCACGACCGTAGTAGGAGTTGCCGTAGTCGCTGATGGTCTGCTCGTAGCCGGCGACGGCGCGATCGTGCTGACCGAGGCGTTCGTGCGCACGCGCCGCCCAGTAGACCCAGCCGGATCGGTAGTCGGCACGCCGCAGGCCCACGGCGGCACTCTCGAACAGGCGCACCGTCTCGGCGTAATTGGCGTTCGCAAAGTGTGTCCATCCGGCCTTCCACGCCGCGCGCCCCGCAAAGGACCCGGTCGGGAAGCGGTCGTACTGCTCGGTGAAGACCTCCGACGCCTTGTTGTCGTCGTCGGTCAGGATGTAGTGCGTGCCCAGATCGTTGAGCGCGGCTTCCGCCCATGTCGGATAGGGATTACGTTCAACAAACGTGCGGACAGCGGCAACGTATTCGGCATGCCTGCCCTGCTCTCGCATGGTGCTGAGGGCGAAGTACTCGGCCTCGTCCTTGAGCGCCTGTGCGACACCGGGTCTGGCGACAAACACCCGCAGGGCCTCGCGCGCGGCGGGCAGTCGCTTCTCATGATATTCGAGTTGGGCCAGGCGCAAGGCGACGACGTCGCGATCCTTGCCGCTGAGGTGCGGACGCGCGAGATCATAGGCCTTGCGCGCATCCACATACCTGCGCGCGGCGAAGAGTGCCTGCGCACGGGCAAACTCACGTGTGGCTCGCGCCGGCGTGACGGTCCGGAATTCCGGCGAGAGACGGGTCAGTTCCCCTGCGGCCTGTGCCGCTTCATCCGAGCGTGGATAGTCAAAGTAGACGCGTGCATAGGCGGCAATGGCCTCGTCACGCTTCCCTGCTTGTCGTGACGCGTCGGCAAATCGATACAGCGCCTGCGCAAGCGTCGTTGACGGCAATTCGACGAGCGACGACAACGCCTCGGTCGCAACCGGCCAATTGGTGGCGGCTTCCGCAGAGTCGGCGATCAACCACAAGGCCCGTTCTTTTAGATAGGGCGTGGACGCCGCGGCCAGCGCGGCGCGGGCCGACGCCAACGCGTCGCCCGGACGTTCAAGTGCCAGTTCGACACGGCCTTGGTGCACACGCACATACGGACCAACCACCGGGTCGGCTGTGCCGGCCCTCAGCAGCGGAAACGCTGCGGCGGCCTTGTTGTCCGCGATCATCGTGAGCGCGGTGTGGACGTCTGAGGGGCGAGGGGAAACGTTGGGCGGTACGAGCCACAACGACGAGGACACAGGAGTCTGTGGCTGGGGCCAGTTGGCCACAACGGCACCGACGAGCAGAAGCCCGCCGGCCAGCGAGTAGATGCGATGGCCGGGTCGAGTCATATCTGATTGTCTCTGATTGTCAGCCCGGACGGGCCAGAACTTCAACCGTGCGGACCGACGTGACGTTTTCGAGGCAAATCGACGCATGTCGCGCCAGCAGTTCGAGTTCTTCCGTCCAGACGGGCGCGTCTTCATGCACCGCCGTCCGGTCCACATCGTCTGCATACAACACCGCGACGACATCGCCGCCGACCACGAGGGGGATGACGACGCCGGTGAAGCCGACGGGCACACGCATGAAGGCCGGGACGGTGTTTGCGCGGCCGTCGATCAGGGGCGGCACAAACGACGACTGGCGGACCGCGACAGCTGCGGCGAGTGTGCCCGATGCGCCGATGGGCATGTCGGTCGGTCCGGCACCGTGGGCGAAGCCGCGATGGCCCCACACTTTCAGGTGTTCCCCGTCCACGAGCATCACGGCGACACGCGACGTTTCCGCCGCAGCGCCCTTGACCAGGGCTTCGAGGATGGCGCTCAGGCTGCCCGCTTCGTCGATCCGGCGGACGGAGCTCAACAGGCGTTCGACGGTATCCACGCGAGACTCACGCGCGTCGGTCTTGCGGAGGGCTTCCTGCAGGTCGGCCCGTTCGCGGGCGAGGCGGGTTTCCATCTCGCGAGACAATTCGTCGCGGACCGACTCAAGTCGGGTGCGGAAGGTACGCTCGGCATCGGCGCGCGCCTCGGCGGCGCCACGTTCCAGCTCGGTGCGCCACTGCTCCTGATGCTCGCTCGTCAGGCGGAGCAGGTCGGAGGTCAGGCCCCGGACATGGGCATCCATATCGTGGCGAACCCGTGCCATGTAGGCATCGAGCGCTTCGCGGACGCGATGTTCAATGGGCATACGACAGCGCGGGCATTATGAAGGAAACGGTCGGCAAGTACAAGTACCACCTTTAACCTGCTAGAATGCCTCCAGCGATTCTCTCTGTGGGGGCGTCACGGCTTCGACGGGGGCAAGGGATCGCGGGTAGCATGCCGAGCCACTTTCCATCCGACTCGTAAATCCGGCGGAAAAAACCATGCAACTGCGAACTCGCAGCTAGCACTCGCGGCCTAAACCCCCGCGACGTGTTCTCCAGTCAGCCTGCGGGCTGGGGTAACACGCCATTTAGCAGGCTGGTCAACTGATGCGTCCGGCATCGGGAGACGAGACTTCACGGACTAGCGGCCGTCACGTTCGTCGGGCTTCGATGACGGTTGCGAATTTCTAAGTCCGACTACGCATGTAGACACCGGCGACGACAGGCCTTTCGGACGCGGGTTCGACTCCCGCCGCCTCCACCACTTTTCCGGCGGGTTTCGGGCATTTCAGCCCGAAATTCCCGCCGCCTCCCTATTGGCTCCACGAAAACTGCCCGGTTCGCCGCGCTCCAGCAGCCGGATTGCCGCCTCAAGGGCGGCCGGGCTGAGGTGCATATACCGCTGGGTCGTGCCTAGGTCACGGTGACCCGCGAGTTCTTGAATCGCGCGTGACGGTGCGCCCTGCATCGCCAGGTGCGAGCAGAAGGTATGACGGAGGATGTGCACCCCCTTCTGCACCTTGGCGCGCCGAGCCGCGCGCCACATGATCCCCTGCACGACCTTCTGTGTCAGCGGGTGGCCATCGTGATCGAGCAGGACACGTGCGTGCCGTGAGTGACAAGCGCTGCGCAACGCCTCTAAAAGGCGCGATGTAAGCGGCACGTGGCGCACGCGGCCGCCCTTGGGCGCTGTGACGTGGCCCTTCTGGGCGCGCCGCTCGAAAACTGATCCATTCGCCGCTCGAAAAGTAGACCACCTGGGGACCTAACCGGTGGGCTTGCAGGGCCGAAGGCCTTGGGGTCCGCTACGAGGATGCTCAGGATGGATCAGGTACATGTTGTTCGGCACAAAGTGTTGATAGAAGGCCGCTCGCAGCGGCGGGTGGCGCGCGAGTTGGGCATCTCGCGGGTGACCGTGAAGAAATACCTTACGCAGGCGGCGCCGGGGTATCACGCGGAGGGCCGGGGGCGGCCCGTGTGGGAGACCGTCGGGCCACGGGTCCAGGCGCTGTTGGAGGCGTCGGCGCAGTGGACCGGCGGCAAGCAGCGCCTGACCGGCACGCGGCTGCACCAGATGCTCCAATCTGAAGGCCAGGCGGTCGGGGTGACGCTGGTCCGCCAGGCCGTGGCCGAGTGGAAGCGGCAGCGCCGCGAGGTCATGATTCCGCTGACGTATCGCGCGGGCGACTTGGCCGAAGTCGATTTCTTCGAGGTGCTCGTGGAGGTCGGCGGCGTGCGCCGGAAGGCGTGGTTGTTTCTCCTCCGGCTGATGTACTCCGGCCGCGACTTCGGCTGGATCTACGAGCGGCAGGACCAAATCAGTTTCCTCGACGGCCATGTGCGCGCCTTTGCGCATCTGGGCGGCGTGCCGGCGCGGATCGCCTACGACAATCTTCGGCCCGCGGTGACGAAGATTCTGGTGGGGGGCGAGCGGACCTTGACCCGTCGCTTTACCGCCCTGATGTCGCACTATCTGGTCGAGCCGTGCTTTTGTCGGCCGGGGGTGGGCCATGACAAGGGCGGCGTCGAGGCGCGCGGGAAAGCCATTCGGCTGCAAGCGCTGGTGCCGATCCCGAGTGAGCCGACCCTCGAGGAGATCAACACGGCGCTGCTCGCGCAGCTCGACGCGCGCATCGGCGAGCGCCGGGCCGGGAATGCGGCGACGATCGGCGACCTGTTTGTCGAGGAGGCGCGTCTGCTGCGTCCCGTCGAGGTGCCTTTTGTCGCCGAGACCGCGACCCTCACCACCATTTTGCCGCGCGCCCTGGCGCGCGTCGAAGGCGCGTACTACTCGGTGCCCTGCCGCTGGACTGGCCTCGACCTGACGACGTGGATCGGCGCGATGACGGTCACGATTGTCGGACGCGAGGGCCAGCGGATCGTGCACCCACGGAAGCGCTTCGGCGAGCGGTCGATCGACTATCGCCACTATTTGTCCGCGCTCGCGGAGAAGCCGCAAGCGGTGCGGCAAGTCCTGCCGGACCTCTTGCGTGATTTGGGGCCGCCGTTTCCCACGCTCTGGGATCAGCTCACGGCGAGCCACGGTCCCCGCGATGCGGCGCGGGTCCTCGCCAAGATTCTGGGCCATCTGGAAACGCACGGGGCCGCAGTCGTCGTCCCGATCGTGACCGCCGCGCTGGCGGCGGGCACGTCACCGCTGTTGGCCCTCGCGCCTGGGCCGGCCCCGCACACGCTCTTGCCCACGGATGTCCCCGAGGTCTGGCGGGACGTCGAGATCGGTCACGGCTGCGCCGCCGACTACGACGCGCTGTTGCAGGGCGGTGCCCGATGAGTACCGCCACGCTCACCCGCGATCTGATCGTGGCGCAGGCACGGGCGCTCAAGCTCCCCGGCCTGGCGCGCGTGTTTGAAGCGCTCGCCCGCCAAGCCCGCGATGCGCCCTGGCCGCATGAAGACTACCTGCACGAGGTGCTGTCGGCCGAGCAAGCCTCTCGGCATGAGTCCGTGATCCGGCACCGCCTCCATGAGGCGCGCTTCCCGGAAGTCAAAACGCTCGACACCTTCGATTTCGCATCGGCGGAGGGCGTCAACGCCACGCAGATGCACACGCTCGCGCGCGGCGAGTGGGTCACGCAGCCGGAGAATCTCATCTTGGCGGGGCCGATTGGCACCGGCAAGACGCACCTCGCGATCGCGCTCGGCGTCGAGGCGACCAAGCAGAAACGGCGGGTGCTGTTTACGCGCGCGGCCGACCTCGTGCGCCAGCTCCTCGAGGCTCGCGACGCCCGCGAGCTCGGGCGGCTCCAAAAGCGTCTGCTCACGATCGACGTCCTCATTGTCGATGAGCTCGGCTTCGTGCCCTTCGATCGCGTAGGCGGCGAGTTGCTCTTTAACCTGATCACCGACCGTTACGAGCGCAAGGCAACGGTCGTCACGACCAACCTCGCGTTTGCCGAATGGGTCACGGTCTTCGCGGGCGATGAAAAGCTCACCACGGCCCTGCTAGACCGACTGGCGCATCACGCGACGGTGATCACCACCAAAGGCAAGAGCTATCGGATGCGCAAACGGCGAGGGGCGGAGCGATGACGGGCGTCCGCGGCCGGACGGCGCGCTCCGCCTGGAGAACGGCGGATCGCGCCGCCCGGCCGCGGAGCACAAGAGCTCGAAGGGGTGACGGATCAGGACGGAGACGGGTAGAATGAACGTCCTTCAGGTGGTCTACTTTTCGAGCGGTGGACTGGTCTAGTTTTCGAGCGGCGCAACCA
>Ga0163152_10004806_pt1 | contig 16368 bp, 6 predicted proteins | sample OliLakLV19MP8IB2_FD_148635 | JGI IMG/M metagenome (GOLD analysis project Ga0163152, IMG submission 148635) | Freshwater microbial mat bacterial communities from Lake Vanda, McMurdo Dry Valleys, Antarctica - Oligotrophic Lake LV.19.MP8.IB-2 | ecosystem: Environmental > Aquatic > Freshwater > Lake... | reverse complement strand
CACCAATGGCAATCTCGCCGACATCGCCATCGTCTGGGCGATGACCGACGATGGCATCAACGGATTCATCGTGGAGAAAGGCATGCCGGGGTTCGCCGCCCAGGAAGTGCACAAGAAAATGAGTCTGCGCGCCTCGGTCACCTCGGCGCTGTTCCTGGACAATGTGCGAGTACCCGAATCCAGTCGCTTGCCCAACGTCAAAGGCCTGAAAGGACCGCTCGGCTGCCTGACCCAGGCGCGCTATGGCATCACCTGGGGACCGATCGGCGCGGCCATTGCCTGTCTGCAAGAAGCCGTGGACTATTCCAAATCGCGCATTCTGTTCGGTAAGCCCATTGCCGCAACGCAGGCAGTGCAGTTGAAGCTTGCCGACATGAGCCGGCGCATCACATTGGCACAGCTGCTGTCGCTGCAGCTCGGGCGCTTGAAGGATGCCGGCAACATGCAACCGACCCAGGTTTCGTTGGCCAAGTGGAACAATGTGCGCATGGCCCTGGACATCGCCCGCGAGGCGCGCGATATCCTCGGTGCAGCTGGCATCACCACCGAGTACTGTCCGATTCGGCACGCATTGAATCTCGAATCAGTGATCACCTACGAAGGCACCGAGACCGTGCACCAACTGGTGGTTGGTCGCGAGCTGACCGGCATCAACGCGTTCTAATCGCTCCATCCACTTCGCACCAGCAGCTCGCCGCAATCAGTTCGTGCAAAGCTCGTCGATCAGCAGGTTTTGTTGGGTATCTGGCGTTTTGAGGAGTAGGGAATGCGTCCGCAAATTTTGCTTCTGGTCGGCGCTGCTGCCCTGTTTGTCGTTGGCGGTTTTTTATTGATGCGCGGCTCGCAACGTGACGACGTGCAAGACGTGCGCACTGCGCGCATCGCTGATGACACCGGCAAGCTGGCCAAGTCCACCGCGGTTGTCGCCGAAGCAACCAAGCAACTCAGTGGTGCCGTGCGCCAGAGTGATGAACGCATCGACCAACTGGAGAGCGAAACCTCTGACCTCAGAGATCGAGTCGAGACGGTGGAGGAGCACATCGTCACGCGTCAGTCTGCCATCGCTGGGTCCTTCATCGCCTCTGATTTTGCCAGGGTAGGTTCCGCCAAGGTCGCAATCTCGGAGGCTTTCATGACCAACGGGGTGGCACCAAACTCCAATGCCGAAGCCGGCTTGCCGGTGCCCGCGGATCTGCGCGGACAAAGTCTTCGTGAAATGCATGTGCGCTACGGTGGCAAGATCGAGATGATCTATGACCAGCGCAGTGGCGTGGATGGCGGCGTCATCAGCCTGATACCCGACCTTGAATTGGCGATGCGCAGCGGCATGATCAATTGGCGCTGTGAGACATCGGACTATCCCGACATCAGTAAATTCATGCCGGGTTGCCAGTACGTGGGCAAACTCTGAAGCTGCACTATGTACACCGTCTATGGCATGAAGGCATCTGGCAACTGCTACAAGATCGAGTTGCTGCTTGAGCAACTGGGTTTGTCCTACCGCTGGATCGAAGTGAACAGCGCCGCCGGCGAAACGCGCAACGCTGAGTTTCTGGCAATGAATGCCAACGGCAAAGTGCCGCTGTTGCAGTTGCCGACCGGCGAGTTTCTTGCCGAGTCCAATGCCATGCTGTTCTATCTTGCCGAAGGCAGCGACCTGCTGCCGCGCGATCGCCTTGAGCGCGCACGCGCTTTGCAATGGATGTTTTTTGAGCAGTACAGCCACGAACCCTACATCGCTGTCGCGCGCTTCATCGCCGGCTGGCTGCCGGCCGATCATCCGCGCCAGCAGGAACTGCCGCGCCTTCGCGAGCGCGGTTATGCTGCGCTGGAGGTGATGGAAAAGCACCTCGATTCGCGCGAATACCTGGTCGATTCCGCTTACGGCGTTGCCGACATCGCGCTGTTCGCTTACACCCACACAGCAACGGCCGGCGGATTCGACCTGCAGCGTTTCCCAAACATCGTCGCCTGGTTGCAGCGCGTGCGCGCAACGCCGCGATTTGTCGCGCAGACTGTTGTCACTCAATCCCATTGATTCGCCCGAGAAGCCCATGTCCCACGTCACGCCTGACGTCACCAAGCCTGAAGTTGCCAATTCCGAAGTCGCCCAACCGGTTATTTCCGCCCGCGCCAAGAACGTCAATCGGGCTCAGGTCTGTGACGAGAACTTCATCGAGTTCGTGCGTGGCTACAACGGTGGCGTCTCGGCCAAGCCCGGCGCCGATGCCCCGGTGTTGCCTGGCAGTGTGTGCACCGCCACCGATTTTCTCGCACTGTTCGAATCGCAGCTGATCAGTCGTCACCTTGATCTGATGGCGCGCGTGCTGCGCTTGCAAAACAAGGTGTACTACACGATCGGCAGTTCCGGGCACGAAGGCAATGCCATGGTGGCGCGATTGACGCGACATACCGATCCGGCATTCCTGCACTATCGAAGCGGCGGGTTCATGGCCGAGCGTTTTCGCAAGCTGCCGAACATGGATCCGATCACGGACTCGGCGCTTTCCTTTGCCGCGAGCCAGGATGATCCAATCTCGGGTGGCCGTCACAAGGTCTGGGGTTCCAAACCATTGTGGGTGCTACCGCAAACCTCGACCATCGCCTCCCATCTGCCCAAGGCACTGGGTACCGCGCTGGCCATCGAGCATGGACGCCGCATCGGCCACACGCTGCCCATACCCGCGGACAGCATTGCAATCTGTTCGTTCGGCGATGCTTCGGCCAATCACGCCACTGCACAGACCGCATTCAATGCGGCGCAGTGGAGCGATTATCAAAAGCTGCCGACGCCGGTGCTATTTGTCTGCGAGGACAACGGCATCGGCATCTCGGTCAAAACGCCCAGTGGCTGGATCGCCAATTCATTCCAGCATCGACCCAATCTGGCCTACTTCTTTGCCGATGGACTGGACCTTGCGTCGGGTTACGAGCAGGTCGCACGCGCCGTGATGCATTGTCGAACCGCGCGCCAACCCACTTTCCTGCACCTGAAAACCACGCGCATCATGGGCCACGCTGGAACCGACTTCGAGGTCGAGTATCGCGCGATCGAAGAGCTGCTCGCGGTCGAAGCCAGTGACCCGCTGCTACGTTCGGCGCAGATCGCGCTGGCCTCGGGCCTGTTCACTTCGGATCAACTGCTGGCGCTTTACGAGTCCACCCGCAAGAAGTGCATGGACGCTGCCGAGCGTGCCGACAAAACGCCGAAAATCCTGAGCAAGGAAGAGGTGATGCGGCCGCTCGCTCCGTTCTCAGCGGAAAAGGTCCAAGCCGAGGCGACCCGCGCCGACTATGCCGAAAAGCGCCTGGCAGTCTTTGGCAGTGAAAAACAGCTGCCAGAAAATCAGCCGCCGCGGCATCTGGCGATCCAGATCAACAATGCGTTGCACGACATTTTCTGCAAGTACCCCGAGACACTGCTGTTCGGCGAGGATGTCGCCCAAAAAGGTGGCGTGTACACCGTGACCAAGGGTCTGTACAAGGCCTTCAAGGGCACGCGCGTGTTCAATACGTTGCTCGATGAAACCACGATTCTTGGGCTGGCGCAGGGCTATGCCAACATGGGCATGCTGCCGATTCCAGAGATCCAGTACCTCGCCTACTACCACAATGCCTGCGATCAGATTCGCGGCGAAGCCTGTTCGCTGCAGTTTTTCTCGAACGGTCAGTACGCCAATCCCATGGTCGTGCGCATGGCTGGCTTGGGCTATCAGCGCGGCTTTGGTGGTCATTTTCACAATGACAATTCAATTGCGGCGCTGCGCGACATTCCGGGCCTGACCATCGCCTGTCCCAGTCGCGGTGACGATGCGGTCGGCATGCTGCGCACCCTGGTCGCGATGTCCAAAGTGAACGGGCGCGTCGGCATTTTTCTGGAGCCGATCGCGCTGTACATGACCAAGGACCTGTATGCGGCCGGAGACGGTGGCTGGTTGACGCCCTATCCCGCGCCGGACCAGGCAGTGGCCTATGGTGAAGAACGCGTGTATGCAGCAGACGCGACCGATCTGCTGGTGATCACCTTCGGCAATGGTGTTCCGATGGCGCTGCGGGCGGCAAAAACGGTTGCAGAGCGCACCGGCAAGCAGACGCGCGTAGTGGATTTGCGTTGGTTGCAACCGTTGAATGCGGCCGCCATTGTTCGCCATGCCGCGGCCTGTGAGCGCATCCTGGTGCTCGATGAAGGGCGTCGTAGCGCCGGCATCGGTGAAGGCGTGATGACGGCACTGATCGAGGGCGGGCAGGGCGGCAAGCAGATCCGACGCATCGTCGGTGATGACACTTATACGCCGCTGGCTGCCGCAGCCAACCTGATCCTGCCCACCGACCAGACCGTTGCCGAGGCTTTGCTGGCGCTCGCCCGCCAGGCGCAACTCGGCATGTTTGCTCCGCCGCTGTAACTCGGGGATTGCTCCGCTGCACTTGCTTTTCATGGCCGCAAAAGCCAAATCAGCGGAGCAAGCCCCGCTCCACAAGAGTGCCGGGTCCGCAACTTGCTCAACAAGAATGCTGGAGCCGTTCCGCAGATTCGCCTATCATGCCCCAGCCATGTCAGAAACCCGCGCACTTACCATTTTATTTGCCGACGTCAGCGGCAGCACCAAGCTGTTTGAGCTGCGCGGTGACGTGGAGGCTCGGCGCATCATTTCCGGCGTGCTCGACGCTCTGACAGAAATCACCGGGCGTCACGCGGGTCGTGTCATCAAGACCATCGGTGATGAAGTGATGTGCACGTTTCCTGGTGCGCTCAACGGCGTGCTGGCCGCGATCGATATGCAAAAACGCATGGCGCACGATCCGGTGTTCGTGAAGGACAACCTCGCCATCCGTGTTGGACTGCATCATGGTGACGCGCTGGTCGAAGACAACGACGTGTTCGGTGACGCTGTCAACACCGCCGCGCGCATGGGCTCATCTTCCAAACGCGAACAGATCGTGACCACCGTCGCCACCATTCGCGGTATGACCAATCTCGGCTCGATCAAGACGCGCTCGCTGGGTGCGGTCCGCGTCAGCGGCAAGATCGAACCGATCGAGATTGTCGACGTGATCTGGCAAGAGGATTTGTCCAACGTCACCACCGTGCAACGCGCCATCCGCCTGGACGACCTGCAGGCCGCAGGCGGCGCCCGGCTCACCATCCGCTTCAAAGGCCTGGTGATTGAATTGAGCCCCTCGTCGCAGCCCTTTACGCTGGGGCGCGATGCGACCTCAAGTATGGTGGTCGACAACGAATGGGTATCGCGTAACCACGCTACCATCGAATACAAGCGTGGCTATTTCATGATCGCCGATCGCAGCACCAACGGCACCTTCGTCAAGTCCGGCGAAGACGATGAACTGCGTTTGCATCGCGATGAAGTACACCTGCGCAAAGCAGGCACCGTCAGCCTGGGCCAGTCGGTCGCCGTCAATACCGACAACATCCTCTACTTCCAGTGCACGCCCTGATCCGATCCGACGCATCCGCGCCGCATCCGCTTCAAGGACCCTGAGTCCGGCAACAAGTTGGTGTTCCACACCAACAACTTCGTCTTGCCCACAGCCATCATCGGCGCGCTCTACTAGCCGCGTTTGAAGATCGAGTTGTTATTCAAGTGAGTCAAGCAGCATCTTCGTATCAAGCGATTCTTCGGCGCGTCTTAGAATGCGGCGAAGTCACAGATCTGAATCGCCGTGTCGGTCTATGTATCCACACCAATCACCGCAAAAACAAATAGTTAACTTGCTCTCTTTATATTGTTTGTTGCAATGATTTGCTAAATCTCAACGAATGTGATGCTATCCGCGCCCCTTACAGTATCTATTGCCAGCACTCGCGGTTTTTATGGGTTCGATTTGTTGTCGCCCGCGTTGTGAAGCACGGATGCAGAAATGACCAAGGAAGGACCATGTTTATTGCCAAAGATTTGCGGGCGATTGCGCGCCTGTTTGCGGTAGTACTGCTTTCAGCAGCGTGGCTGCCACAGACAGCGATTGCCAGCGACTTTACGACCATCTGCGAACAGGGGCGGCAAGTAGCTCCCGAGCCGCTCAGTGGCGGACAGCTGATTCCTGGTCGGTACTTCAATCTGCGACGCAGTGGTCAGGGCTGGGACTTTTTCTGGTACGGCAATTTGGCAGAAGGATCTTCCGCCCAAGCGGACAAGCTCTTCGTTGTCAATTACACCTACGAGTCGCGTGGTAGCGAATGGGTGCCCGTGTGGTATGGCGCCACGGCAAATCCCACGAGCCCAAACAACGGATTTGGCGTTGGATCGGACGGGCTACCGAAATGGGACGGCATCCTCTATCGGTACAGACAAGTTGATTTTGCCGATGGTGGCTTTGGCCCAATCCGGCAGGTGGATCCAGGCAACGGCGCGAATGCGCCAACCGCAGAAAAAGTGGGTGAAGTTACAGTTTACTTCGGCGCCAACGGCTACACCGTCGGCCAACGTCCGGATCAAGCGGCTGTTTCCTGGGTACTCACGCCAAGTGTGACGCTCCGACCGGGAGCTCCCAGCATCGGCACTGAAGACTGTCTGGGCAATTTCGTTGCCGCGGACCTCGTTGACGATGGTAACTCTGGGCTTTGGGCGGATGAGCATTCGGCCGCTGGCTGGTTCTGGATTCCCGTGTTCTGGAAGCCGAAGGGCAGTGCAGTCGTCAACGAACACCACGTCGTTTCCTATTTCGATCAGGACGGTAGCCCGCGCTGGATCGTGGGAGCCGACAACGATCGTGTTTGCTTTGCCAATGGGTCTACTGCGCTGTATCCGCCACTAGAGATCAGCCCGTCGAAGGCCGTATGCGCAATGCGCTCCAAAGGCTACACCCCGTGGACGCTGCTGTGCGATGCGAGCAACCAACCGAGCGGATGTAGTACCTGGAATTCGAACAACTACCTTATCCGTGTTGGCAAGTTGGTGCGTGGTGGATGGAGCGCAACATCCGAAGGCATCAAGCGCAGCTCATTGACCATTGTGCGTGAAGCCGGTCAGGTGCCAGCACAACAGCCACCGGGTGGAAACACCGATACCAGCCCGTTGAGCGTTGCGGTAGTGGGAACGAATTTATTGCTACTGCGCGCACCGTTCGCGGACCCCGCCTTTCCATACTCCTCGGTTGTGTCGCAGCTAAACGGACTGACACGACTGCGCGTGGAATTCGCCATCGGCGACAGTGACGACGCGCAGCTGTGTCAAACGATAGATGGTCTTTGTCGATTGCGCGTGCACTTCATGACCGAGGGCGCGCATCCCGCACTCACTATTGTACGCAGACGCTTGGCGGCGCCATTTGGGGGTTCCGACGTTGCCGTCTTGAGTTCCGGACAGTTGCGCTCGCCCACCGATGGTCTGCCGATGCCGGTTGCATCAAGTGCTACCGGCGCCGAGGCATTGATCGCCGGCGACACCTTCAAGCTCATGGCATATGCCACAGCAGACAACACGCAATTGCCGCTATTTGAAACAAGGGTGCTGGGCGTGGGCAGGAATACATCTGGCTATTGCGCGTTCGGATCACCACCTGTGCCAACCACTGTGCCAACGCCAACAATGATCGTTGGCGCCACATCGGCCGATGGCCAGCAGTTTACGGTGACCACAGCTCAGGGCGTGTCGATCGATACGCCCCTGCGCGGCATCCGTCTTCGCATCTATGAGGCGAGCCCGCTCAAACTGGTAGTCGAAAAATTGGTCACGCTCAATACACCTGCAGCGATCAATCAATCCGTTGCGGTCGCAGGACTGGTTCCAGGCCGGCAATACAAAGCGGCGGCCGAAGTGTTCAATGTGTGTGCCTCAGCGCGTGCTGTCACTGCGCAAAACTTCACTGCACAAGACTACGAAACTCCAGACGACCCCCAATTCAACGCCGGGTGGACCCCCACGGAAAACTCCGACGGCAGCGCCAGTGTGCCATTGGCCGGATCGATTCCGTTGCAGGTCGAGGCCAGCGGCGGTTCGGCGGCATTGAATATTCCAATCGAAGTGGCGCCCGGACGACATGGCATGCAGCCGCAACTCGCGTTGGCCTACAGCAGTCGCGGCGGCAATGGTCTGGCCGGCATGGGCTGGGGTCTGAGTGGAACGTCCAGCATTCATCGTTGCCCACGCACCATCGATCAAGACGCCAACCAGCCCGGCGGAGTGGAATTTTCGAACAATGATCGGCTGTGTCTGGACGGCCAGCGATTGGTTGCAGTGTCAGGTTCGTATGGCACTGGCGATGCCGAGTACCGCACCGAAGTGGATCAGTTTTTGCGCGTGCGACAACTCGGCGGAAGTCTGACCGGAACCACAACCCGGTTTACGGTTGAATACAGCAATGGACAATTCGCCGTGTATGGCGACCCTACCGCATCTCCCAACAGTCGGGTCAATGTTGACGTCACTGGACTCGCCACCCCGCAAACGCTGAGCTGGCAACTGGCCCGCCGCCAAGACGGCGCCGGCAATGCGGTGACCTATCTTTACAACACCGGCGGCACAGTGGGCAGCGGCGAGTCTTTGCTCACTCGTATCCAGTACACCGATTTTGTTTCAAGCTCTGTCACCAGCGGAAACCGCTTCGTCGATCTGTGTTACGAGGAGCGCCCGGGCGTTGTCGCGCCTGCCGCCACCAATCCCTGCGGCGCCAAGACAACTTCGATCTGGACCAACGCCGGATCTGATCGCAGTTCATCGTATTTGGCTGGCGCACTGGTCGAACAAACACGGCGCCTGCGCACGATCACGGTAAGCGCCAACAGCGCGCGCGTGCGCCGCTATGAGCTCAACTATGCGGCCCCCAGCGGCTACAGCGCACGCAGCCTGTTGCGCGATGTGCTGGTGTGTGGCAGCAACGACACATCGTGTCTTCCCAAGACCGTGTTTGGCTGGAATGAGCGCAGCGGGCCGAGGCTGGATTTCAGAAGGATGACCGAGATTGATTCCATTGTTCCGCCGCCTGCTGATGCGGTGCCGGAGGACGGTGTTCCTTTCGGTCCGAACGATCCCAGGCCGATCCGCTACGTTGGCCAGCTTGGTGATTTGGATGGCGACGGCACTCCGGAAACCCTGGTGACCGATACTTTGGCACCGTTCAACGTCTATCACCCGCGCGCCGACTACGTAGTCCGCCTCAACGCGGATCGTAACGGGGGCCAAGTCTTCCGAGCACCTGATGGTTGGTTTACAGACGACCTGACACAAGTACCCGTCAGCGGTTTATCGAGCGCTATGAACTTCCGCGAGTGGGACGATCTGAACAACGATGGGCGAGTGGATGCGTGGTATCTGGAAAGGACAGAGGTAGGATGCCGCGAGTTTCTACACAGCGACTCGCCCAGCCACTTGATCAAGGAATGCAATGTCCAGTTCCGGTTGAGAGTCGGAACCTTTTCTGGCGACGCCGGAACTTGGAGCGCGCAGTCGTTTGCGTTTGAGTCCAATGTGTTTGCGGGCGACACGACAGGTTCGGGTTTAGTCGAATCCACACAATCGGCATATTACAAGTCGATCGGGCCGCCCTCGTCAAGTTTGTGGGAGCGCGGTAATGACCCAGCCAGTTTGCGCACCCGAACGAGTTTTGTCGACGTCAATGGCGACGGCCTGAAGGACTTGTTGTTGTCTCGGCGCGTGCCGTACGCGGACCCTGCTGCCCAAAGTTGCCGGCGAAGCGATGACCCGGCCGAACCCGTAATGGGTGTACCGGTATTGCAGGTTTTCGCCAACCTATCCGTGCGCGGCGGCACCCAGTTTCGATTTGGCGCGGCACCAATCTACCAGAGCTGCTTGCCCAGTAAGCCCCACCCGGCGTATGTCGGGCCGTTCCCGACCATGCTGTTCGATGTTCCCCGCTACCTCTCCAACCGAGATTACGCGTCTGCAAGTTTACACGGTGACATGGACGGCGATGGCCTGCTCGAGATGCGGAGCGTCTCGCTGGATGCCCACAAGCCGCAATTCCATTTTGGTCGGCGTAACGGCTTTGGCGTTACACCGGCTCAGTCCGGCATCCTGGGTTGGGGCAACTTGCTCACTAGTGAGAGTGATCCATTGGTCGCCTGGAGCGACCAGCTCGGACCTGGGATGGCACAGGAAGGATGGTGGGGTACCTCGGGACCTCGCGACGAAGCGGCGCATGCAGTCATGCGCTTCGACGTCAATGGCGATGGGTTGGAAGACCTTGTCTATGACCACGACCCGCCTGTGATTTCTCATTACACCAAGCTGACACGTGTCCGTCTCAACACCGGACGCAAGGGCAACAGCAATACGCTCTACACCGCTCCCATCGAGCTGCGCGCCGTTGATGGTTCAATCGGGGTCATTGTGGCTCCGCCATTCGGCGCTCAGTTCGCGATTCCCCACGACTTCGATAGTGATGGCCGTCCCGAAATCATCTCACCGGGTCACTTTGCGGCACGGCTCTGTACCATGCTCAAGGTTCGGGGCAACGAGCAGAGGTATGAATTTATCGATGAAGCGGGCGCGGTCGCCGAGAGCAGTGGTGCAGCGCCCGAACCAAACGGCGGCGCGGGTCCGCCTCTGGAAAACTTTTATTTCTGTCCGGGCACAAGCCTGCATGGATACCCTGCGTTGAAAGCGGGAACCGAGGTCTCCGGTGTCCGAACCAAAGAGATGTATGCCAATGGTTTCGGTTCGTTTGACTCGAGCCTGTATTACGCCAATGCGTTCAAATTCGCTGAGACCCGTGTCGCCGGTACCGGCGCACTCGAGTACCGTCTCGTAGCGCTCGGTCAAACCAAGCTGATCACCAACGCGAGCGGAGACGTGAAAGATCTTTTCGGCGACGGGCTCGATGACGCCCCGGTGCATTTCGACTGTAAGAACCGAATGAGAGACGACCCGATCGATGGGAAACGTTGCCAAATTCCAACTTCGAACAATGTCACTTGCCCTTCGAGCCAGCCCGCGCTTTGTAACGGTTGGATCGTTGCGAGTTCTTATGGCCCGCTGAACCTGCCCAACGTTTCTATCGCGGAGCCCAATGGCACTTCGCTTGTCGTGCCGAGTGAATTCAACCCCAACGTCTCAACATTCAACAAGTTGGCTTTCGGACATTACCTGACCGAAAACCTCGGTGTGCTCGGCGTGGGTTTGCTGCCCGCGGGCTCCGCGCCGCCGCTACCGGAGTTGCTGGCCTCGGCTATTCAGCTTTCGTCGACGGCCACGCCGCTTAAGCAATGGCAGTTCAGCTATCAACCGCTGTCCAGCAGTGCAGGCCGCGGACCAGACGAGGTGCCGTTGTACGAGATTCCGAGCAGTGGTTTGCGTGGCACGGCGCGCGAGAAGCATTATTACTTCACCTCCTCGATGCCGGTGCTCAGTACCTACACCGAAACGGTGAATGGCGGTAGCGGTCAACGTGTCTACCAACGCACGCACAGCTTCGGCTACCGCGAAGCGCTTTACAACAATGCGGGACGTGGCTTCCGCGGTTTCCGGGACATCATCGAGGAAGTGGATGCGCTTACCACCAGCGGACAGCTACTGCCGGGCACGCGCACGTTGACACGCTTCGAACACTACTTTCCGATGTCGGGGCTGGTCAGTTGCAGTGCGGCCACCTCTTCGGCAGCCAATCTGTCCATGCTCGAGTGTCCGCCCGATGCGCATATCACCCCGATCGATCCGCCCATTTCCACTTTGGCGATTACTGTTTTGCCCGTGCCAGGGATCGTCTTCCCCGGCCGCTTGTCGCGCGAGCAGCGTGGCTACCTGACCAGCGCGACGGGCGGGCGCTTTAGCGTGCAGCCCACCAGCATGCTGGCCGAGACCTTCGATCCCACCAACGGTTCGGTCGTCAGCCAGACCATCACCACGCTTGCCAACTACGACAGCTACGGTCATCCCGGCATCACCACAACGATCACGCGGGACATCGCTGAACTCGGTAGTGGCGATATCGTGCGCACTAGCGTTGCGAGTTCCACCTACGATCCGCTCACTGCCGCGATCTGGTGGCCCGATCGCCTGGTCCGCAGCGTGCAGACGTCGAGCGTTGTGGATGCGCGCCTGCCTATTGGTGCCAGCCCGCCATCGCAATCCACCACCACCCTGACCGGGTACGACCTGATCACGCGCCAACCCAATTGCCAGATGGTGCTCAATGGTGCGCTTGCAACGCTCAATCCCGCGCTCGCCAGCACCTGCGCTGATCCCGGCGTTGCGGGTTGGTCATCGTCGGCGAAGGCATCGTTTGACGTGTTCGGCAATCCGTCATTGGTAACGCAGTACATCCAGGGCGAGGCGGCGCGCACCGCCACCACGCAATGGTGCACCGGCGCGGCCTGTACCAACGCTAGCGACAGCACGGGTTACTTTCCGCTGAGTGTGTTCAATGCGGCGGGTCACGCGACGTGCTCGACTTTTGATCCAGGGCACGGAGCAGCCTTGACGGTGCGTCAGCCGATGACCACAAACTCGTCCTGCGCCGGTACGAACGGGTTGACTACCAGCGTGTTGCTCGATGCGCTCGGTCGCCCGATCAAACAGGAATTCCCCAAGGCCGGCGCAGCGCTGATGAGCAGTGCCACGCCCCAGCACACAGCGCGGCAATGGTGTGGCGCGGGGCCACCCACACGATGTGCCGGTACATCCAGCGTCGCTGTGTTGCGCGAGGTGGTGGAGCAGCAGGGCGCGCCGGTGCGCTATCGCTTTTTCGATGCTGAAGGCAATGTGGTGGCGGAGCGTGCGCAGGGTTTCGCCGGCAACGAGTATCGATCGGTCTACCGTACGTTCGACGACTTTGGGCGCCTCAAGAGTGAATCGCAGCCGACGCTGGCAAGCACCCCTGGCTACAGCACCGAGCATGCCTACGATGTTTACGGCCGCATGATTGCCAAGTGGACGCCGCGTCTGCGTCTGGATGGTGGCGGGGTCACCAGTGTATTGCTGACTACGTATTATCCGCAGGGGCTACGCACCGATATCGGCGTACAGACCTGCACCAGCGTGACCCCACCGGCGCAGCTGGGCGCGGCACCGACCTGCAATGGCGCCTACGGTCAATTGTTGGCCATGTCGCGATTGTTCAACTCCGCGGGCAAAGTGTTGGAGACGACGGATGCCAATGGCGGCGATACCCGTTTCGTTTACGACGGTGGCGGCAACGTGGTGCGGTTGGTCGATGCGGCGGGTATGGCGACAACGGCGGTTTATGACGGGCTGGGCCGGCGTTTGAGTTCGCTCGATCCCAACCAGGGCGCCCGCAGCTATCTGTACAACGGCGCTGGCGAACTCAAATCTGAAACTGATGCACGCGGCTGGGTGACGACGTTCAGCTATGACGTGCTGGGACGGGTAACGCAGCGCAATTGGAACGAGCAGGCGCTGGCGCCCAATACAGCAAACCTGCGCGACATCGGTGTCGACACCTTTGTCTACGACACCCTGGGCGCCGGCATCCTGCGTGAGCAATCGCGCACGCTGACGCGGCAGGGCAGTGGCGTGGTGCTCGAATCGTCGCGTCACCTGTTTGACGTGGATGCACTGTACCGATCCAATCGCGTTGAGCAATGGATCAAGACGGGCAGCGGCACCGAGAGCTTCGTCAGTACCACGCGCCACGACAAAAACTTTGGTCGCGCCAAGCAGGCTGTGATGCCTGATGGTGTGTCTGTGGTTTATCGCTACAACGCATTGGGGTTTGCGCAAGGTGAGGCTTTGCTGGAGCAGGCTGCCGATCCGAACCAGTATCTACGCAAGGTGATGGCGCAAGACGCCTATGGCAACGCGACCCAGGTCAGCTTGTCCAGTGGCGCGATGCAGCGATTGATGCAGACCGACGTCAGCACCGGCTGGGTCAAGCGCATCTGCTCGGGCACCGGCAACTTCACCGCCTCAGTCCGAGATCGCCATAGCGTAACGGCGTGCGGGCGGGAGCATGTCAGGTATGACGGCTATGGCAATGTCTTTGGCGCCACGCATGCCGGCCGCAAACAGTTTGCCACGGTGCCGGTGGTCGAGAGTTACAGCTACGACGCACTGCATCGGCTGACGCGCAACAGCGGTGGCATGGTCAGCGTGGACTATAGCTATGACGCGGTTGGCAATTTGTTGAAGAAGACGGACTTCAGCCAGAACGCAGCCAACGCCTACCGCTATGCCACACACGGCAGTGGGCCCAACGCGGTCAGCGAAGTCAGCGTGCCGTTGACCACTGGCTGCAGCAGCCCCGCGATATCCAAAGCGCATTATTGGTACGACGCCAACGGCAACCAGACCGCCCGGCAGATCGGTTGCGCAGCCAGTGCCGCCTCCGACTGGACCGACTACAGCATCGACAACCTGCCACGGCAGATTGCGCGCATGCCGGGCTTTGCGTTCGGCATCGCCCCCAACGCAGGCACCAACCCAACGCCGAACAATCTGACCCAGTTCCACTACGGCCCCGACAACCAGCGCACCCAGCAACTGCTGACCTTCGACTCCAACAACAAACGCACCACGCTTTACGCCGGTAGCTATGAGCGCGATACCTACACCGGCCTCAACAGCCGCATTGAGCATCGTTACAGCGTCGCGCCCGGCGTACTGCTGATCAGGAACACGGTCGACAGCACGCGCAGCGGCCTGTACTACACGCATCTGGATCGCCTGGGCTCCACCAGCACAGTGACCAAACCGGATGGCACGGTCGTCAGCCAGAACGGCTTCGATGCGTTCGGCATGCCGCGCAACGGCGACTGGAATATCCCAAGCTGGCAAAGCTGGACAATGGCGCCCACAGCGAACGGTGCGGGCTACACCAATCCCGGCATCACCCGGCGCGGCTTCACCAACCACGAACAACTCGATCAGCTCGGCCTGACCCACATGAACGGGCGCATGTACGACTATCGATTGGGCCGATTCCTCGGCGTCGATCCGATCATCCAGTTCCCGACCAACAGCCAGAGCCTCAATCCTTATAGCTATCTGATGAACAACCCGCTCAGCGGGACCGATCCGACCGGGTATTCAGCCTGTGGGATGGTGGCTGCCCAACAGACAAGCAATTCTGGATCGTGCAAACTCGACCTCGGTGGCGGGAAGAACGTCCAGATCAACTATGAGTACGACAAATCCGGAAACTTGACGCTGTCGAGCCCGGATGTAACCAAAGCCAGCATCGTGGGTCTGCCTGGTGGGGGTCAAGCGGTGCGACTGGATACAAAGGCCTATGGCGCAGTGTTCATTGTTCCGAAAAATGGTGCGAGTGCGGGCACTTCGGCGAAGGGCATCGAACAGTCCAACAACACTGATGCAAGCGACATCGATGCGATTCATCAGCGGACCAACAACGCCTTTCAGAAGGTCGCACGCGGTGCGAGCTTCGCAGCAGACGTTGCTAGTCCTTGCGCCAGCGACCAGACAGCCAGTGGTTGTGTTAAAGAGGTCGCTACAAACGCGGCGTTGACTTACACCGGAGTGAAGGTCATCGGGTCGATGGCCTCGATGTTCAAGTTCTTGGCCGTGGCATATCGCCGTGCTGGCGACAATGCTGGAGCTGAGCGCGTTGAGGCAGACCTTGCGGATTGGCTGGCGGGTCCAAAGGGGTCGGCAACCGCTTCGAGAGTGAAACTCCGAAAGGGTACGCGCGAGCAAATCAAAGCCAATCAACCGAGAAACGCGAGCAATCAAATGGTAGACCCTCATTCTGGAGAGCCGCTACGCCCTGGCGAGATCGATGTAGGTCACCGCACCGGACAGGAATGGAGGGTACGAAGGGAAATGCACGAGTCCGCTGGCAGTACAAGGGGTGAAGTTATCGAGGCTGAAAATAACCCAGACCTGTACCATCTTGAGGATCGTTCTCTAAATCGTAGTCATCGATACGAACAGAAGTGACTCAGCCATGAAAATTGGATACATCATCGCAAGCCACCAAGTCATGGTTGGCGGCAAGCAAATCGGATACTTGTATCGAGAGGCGCCAGACAACGAACAAGATAGCGGCTGGCGCGTATTCTCTGGCGAGGAAACGCAAGAGTATTCGGATGACCCAAGCAACTTTTCTATGTACAACGCATCGACTTTGATTGAACATGATCCCATGCTCAGAGATTTGTTCGGCCACACGTACCCAATCGTATTCGAACGAGATCTTGATTCAAGGGAATTTGTTGAGATTGATGCATAAAATGGAGCTATGAAACAGGCGTGAGACGGGTCCGGCGGAACGCGCCCTTGAGCAAAGGCCTTGGCAGAAACGTGGACACGCTATTGAACCGCGTCAACAGTATTTCTCTTTCGAACGCAGCCGGGCGAGGCACCGACCTGCAATGGCGCCTACGGTCAATTGTTGGCGATGTCGCGATTGTTCAACTCCGCGGGCAAGGTGTTGGAGACGACGGATGCCAATGGCGGCGATACCCGCTTCGTCTACGAC
>Ga0163152_10004801_pt1 | contig 16380 bp, 13 predicted proteins | sample OliLakLV19MP8IB2_FD_148635 | JGI IMG/M metagenome (GOLD analysis project Ga0163152, IMG submission 148635) | Freshwater microbial mat bacterial communities from Lake Vanda, McMurdo Dry Valleys, Antarctica - Oligotrophic Lake LV.19.MP8.IB-2 | ecosystem: Environmental > Aquatic > Freshwater >... | reverse complement strand
GGCGGCCGTCTCAGTGGCCGATCTCGCGCAATGGGTGGCCACGGGTGTCAGTCTTCCAGGCGAACGCCTCATCGTGGTTCCCACGGAGCGCGAAAACCCCGCGCTCGCTGCCTTCACGGAAGGAATTGTTGGCCTGCGTTACGTTGTGGGAGCGCCGACTCCCTCTCTGCTGCGTGGCCTGTTCGCGTCGATCCTCGGTTTCGTGGCACAGGTCCCTCCGCTTGGCATCATCGAGCGCCTGCTGCAGACCGAGGGGCTCGAGAGAGAAACATACCTGGTCACACACTCAAGCGAACGCTCGTTTCTCCAGGAAAAGGCGCTCACGTTTTTCACCGCCCAGCTCGAAAAGCACCGGGGTGTCTTTGTCAGCGGCACTGGTTCTTTCCCAAAGAACATCGCGGACGTGCTCGACGAGTTTCTCATGAATGCCATTTGGGATGCGTGCCATGGGCGCGTCGAGCAGGACCGCACGAAGGCCACCGCGCTCGCCGAAGGGGAGCAGGTGAAGGTGGAGTTCTGCTGCGACGGAGCAAACCTCATCCTCGCGGTCGACGATGCGCACGGCACGTTCCCGGTGACCTCGATGGTCAAACCCATTCGACACGCACTGGGCCTCAAGCCACCCGCACAGATCAACGAGGGTCCAGGTGGCGCGGGGCTAGGCCTCTATATGATCCTGCAGAAGGTCAGCTGCCTGGCCTACGAAGTGGAGCGCGGAAAACGCACGCGAGCCGTGGCCATCCTGCGCGGTGACCAGAGCTTGCGAGAGTTGCAGAAACGGCCGCGCAGCGTGCTCTTTTTCGAAAAAAAAACGTGACCCTTGAGGGGCCACGTCCTTTGGCACAGAAAGCCTGAAGGCTCACTTGCTCTCTTTGTGGAGCGTGTGCTTACGGCAGTACTTGCAGAACTTCTGCAGCTCGATCTTCTTCTGGGTCGTCTTCTTGTTCTTGTCGGTGACGTACACCGAACCGCATTCCTTGCGATTGGTGCACGCGAGCTTGATCGTTTCGCGCATGGGGGTCCCCTGTGTTACCATGGCCGACAGCGCGGCATCACGGTCTGTTTTCGTCAACTCGAAAGTCTGGCATCCAGCCGGGGTGAATAGCAAGGCCGCGCCCGAAAAGCAACGCGAAACCCGCGACGCCGCGGGAAGAGGAGGCCTGGTGGGCCCCATGAATCCAGCGGTCGACCCGGAAGTTGAAACCTGGCTCAAGCGCTTCGAGCGGCTCAGCGTGCTGTCCCCTGGGCCAGTTCCGTGGAGCGTCCAGGTCAAAAGACCCGAAACGCATGAATTCAATGCCCAAGACGCTGGGCACATCGTCATCGGAAGCTGCGTTCATGGGGTGGAAACCGGAAGTCTGCCTGCAGTGGTGGCGCTGCTCGAAGAGTGCCAACAGGGCGCCTTTGAAGTGGCTGGCACTCTCACCGTGTTCCTCGGGAATCCAGCGGCCGTTCGCCAGGGAACCCGTTTTGTGGAAGCCGATCTCAACCGGGTGTTTTCCGACGAGGCTCCCGACTCCCTGGAAAGGCGCCGTGCGGCGGAACTCAAGCCCCTGCTCGCCGGTGCCACCCTGTTCGTAGACTTTCATCAGACAAATCAGCCGTCCGCCACTCCGTTTTTCATTTTTGGGTACCACGAAGAGAGTTACCTCTGGGCGCGCCTGATAGGCGGCTCGAACGTGCTCGTGACACGTGACGGTCGTAAGGCTTTTTCGGAAGGTTCGCTGTGCGGCGATGAATTTTGCCGGGCACGCGGTATCCCCGCCCTCACCCTGGAACTCGGTGAAAAAGGCATCCGCCCCGAAGCCACGCGAATCGCATACGAAACCATGCGTGCGCTTTTGGCCGCGAATGTCATGGTGGCGCGTGGAAAAGTCTGTGGCCGCCCTACCCTTGCCGAACTGGCTGCGTCGCGCCCCGAGTTCGGTTTTTACAACACGATTCATCAGGAACCTTTCACCGATGGCCGCGCCACGCTGTTACCGGGTCTGCACAACTTCACGCCCGTTTCGGCAGGACAGGCTCTGGGAACCCTTGAAGGCAAGCCGATCGCTGCGCCGACGTCGGGGGTGCTCCTGTTTCCAAAATACCCGCGGCGAGATGCTTCTGGCGCGTCGCTCGATCCTGTGACCGGTGACCTCTTCCATCTCGCGGTGAAGCTCGAGACGCACCCTCGGCAGCTCTGGGGGTTTGCGTGAAAACAATCCTTGGACCAGTGAATGTCAACGACGTCCACTCTCAGCTCAACGAAACATGCGTTGAACGCGTCGTGGTGGTCGATTCGCCGGAGCAGGTCTGCGCACTCACAAAGGAACTCGCGTCTAAGGGCCGGCGTCTCGCCATCTCGGGGACACGTCATGCCATGGGTGGTCAGCAGTTCCACACCGATTCGGTGTTGCTCGACACCCGCTTCCTGACGGCGCTTGTTTCTTTTGATGCGGTGCACGGCATCGCACACTTTCAAGCCGGAGCAACATGGGTCGAAGTGCAAGGTGCACTGGCGCTGCATTTCGACAATCAGGGGGGCGGTCTGACGTTTCGGCAAAAGCAGACCGGCGCGGATTTGCTCACACTGGGCGGTGCTGTTTCAGCGAACATACACGGGCGTGGACTCGCCATGGGCCCGTTCGTGACCGACGTCGAGTCTCTCGTGGTGGTGAACGCCAAAGGAGATCTTGTCAGCTGCAGCCGCACCTGTGAATCCGAATTGTTCTCGCTGGTGTGCGGGGGCTACGGACTCTTCGGAGTTATCGTTGAAGTCGGACTTCGGCTGGTGCGGCGAACGAAACTGCGCCGTGTGGTGGAACGGATCCGCATCGATGGACTTGTGGAACGCTTCCACGCGCGCAGAGAGCAAGGATTCGTCTACGGCGATTTTCAGTTCAGGGTTGACTCCGATCACCCTGACTTCCTGCGGGAGGGAGTTTTCTCGTGCTATGAGCCTGTGTCAGATGACACACCCATAAGCGCAAGCAACGAAAGCCTTTCGCGCGAACACTGGCATGCACTTCTCGCCATGGCCCACACCGACAAGGCGCGTGCCTTTGAGACCTACTCGCATTTTTATTTGCGGACCAACGACCAGATTTACTGGTCCGATCTTCACCAGGCCAGCAATTACCCTGATGGATACCATTTTCGTTACGATGTCGAGACGAAGGCGCCTGTCCGTGGCAGTGAGATGATCACTGAATTGTACGTGCCGCGTGCTGAGTTGGAGCAATTTTTGAATGACGCCGCGCGGGCGCTCAGAGAATCCGGAGCGAACGTCGTCTATGGAACCATCCGCCTCATCGAAAAAGACCAGGAGGCTCTCTTCACCTGGGCGCGCGAATCCTGGGCGTGCGTCATTTTCAATCTCCACGTGGAACACTCCCCGGCAGGCATCGCGATGGCGGCCTCCGACCTGCGCCTCCTCATCGATCTCGCGCTCACGAGAAACGGAAGTTACTATCTGACCTATCATCGTTTCGCACGACGCGATCAGGTCGAAAAATCTCACCCGCGCGTATACGAATTTTTGGCAGCAAAGCACGCGTATGATCCGAATACGCTGTTCACGAGCGACTGGTTTGAATCGCTGCGCGCACTCATGGGAACAGAGAAGGTTCCATGAAATCCCATGTCCCGTCTTCCACAGCCGCGCTCGTCGCGCTTGGCAGCCTTTGCGTCCTGCGCGAGAAAAGCATTTTGTGGGATCCCGCGGTCGAGCCTTTGCTCGGCGGCTTCCTGTCGAACCGCACCGTGCCATGGAAATTTCGCGCGCTTGCCTCGTTCTGTCAGTGGAAAATCTTTCGATTGTTCCTGCGAAAGGGCATGGATGTTTTCATTCCAGGAATGTTTGCGCACTATGTCGCCCGAAAGGTCTTTATTGAAGCCCAGGTCCGCGCGGACATCCATCAGGGAGCAAGGCAGATCGTGGTAATTGCAGGGGGCTTTGACACTCTTGCGGTGAGACTGGCAAGGGAATTTCCATCTCTCCCGGTCGTCGAGATCGATCACCCCGCAACGCAGGCCGCCAAGCGGGCCGCTCTCGAAGACCTAGGACAACTGCCGGGCAATCTGACGCTCGTGCCCGCAGATCTGGAAAAGACATCCCTCGAATCTTCGCTGACCGCAGGAGGAGTTTCTCAGTCCGTGCGTACGATTTACGTACTGGAAGGAGTCCTCATGTACCTGACCGCCGAAAACGTCGTTTCACTCTTCCGCTCGCTGGCCTCGCACGGAGATGCAAAGTCGGACAATTCAGCCTGTGTGTTTACATGCATGGCGCCTCGCACCGATGGACACATCGCATTCGAAGGCGGACAGGTGACTCTGGTCGCCGCTTGGCTTGGAATGCAAAAGGAAAGATTTCTATGGGGACTCCCATCTGACCGCGCGGCTGAATTTTTTGCCGCCACCGGCTGGACCACCGAAAAATTTGCCGACGCAGTAGACCTCGCCCGAACCGCGAATTTTGGCGAACATCCCCACCTGCATCTCGCGCAAGGTGAGTACGTGGTCGTTGCGCGAAGGAAACACGAGTCACCTGTCACTCCACCCGCGTGAGCCGATGAGCGCCAGATTTTAGACGTCGATGCGATAGCGCGGATCGCACCACGCAAGCACATCGCCAGGACGACGTGCAGACTGCACAAAACGCCACCTGCATCCCCTTGAAGCAGATTGGGCGCCTCCTTACTATCTCTAGGATTCCCGTCACACGTTCGACCCGCATGCCACGCCCGACGCGGACCTCGCGCCGCGGCGCAAAATGATCCACACACCGGCTCTTGGAGGTTTCCATTGAGGACGAAGTCCCACCGCACCTATGCCCGCGTTGTTCTCTTGATCGTCGCGCCCGCTTCGATCGCCGCGGGTGTCCACGCGTGCCGTTCGCGAAACTACAATCCTCCGAGCAGTGCATCATCGGCAAAAAATACATTCAATGACATCCTTGAGGAAGACTTCGACTCCAAGTCCTTCGAGGACAAAATTGCCCGCCTCCAGGGCCTTGTCGAAAGCTCCGCGATCAAGGACATCCCTCGCCCGGGATTCGGCGACGCCGGCCGCGTAGCGCAGTTCGTCTCCGACTCAATCGACTTCCGCACACGCCCTCTGGCGGCCATCGCGTCACTTGGAATCTTCTCGAGACTGCGCGACGTCTATCCAAAGTCCATCGACTTTCTCGGCTTTCAGGTTCCCCACCGTAGGCTCACGCACCCCGTGGGCGCCGTTGGCGTCGTGCGCTTCGTACCCAAGGCCGGACAGCCCTACACTGGCCTTTTCGCTGAGTCGAAAGGAGCGCTTGGCGTCGCGCGTTTCTCGACGGCCACCAACCCTTACGTAACAGGCGTGATGAACCGCGCCGTGGCGATAAAATTCCCTGTGAGCGGCGGCTACTCGCGTTCGCTCATCGCCATGCATCGCATCATCGGCCAGAAGGTGGGAGAGAACCAGAACATCAGGTTCGATCGCGGGAGCAAGTACTCCGAGCCCGTCGACTACAACTTCTTCCATCCCGAGAAGAACCTCACCAACATCCTGCCGCCGGGTGAAGGTTTCGAAGCGGGCATCGCGGCGAAATTCGCCGATGTGACCCGGTACGTCCGCCGCCAGCTCAACCTCCCCGTGAATGAGGGCGGCGAAGACGTGGAGGCCAATGGGAACGTGACCATCGAGCAGATGTCGCGCTGGCTGTCAGTGGCGAACATGGCGTGGACTTCGCAGGACGGTCAGCCTGTGGCAGATTGGAAAGCCCCTGCGCGCGTGACCCTCAAACCCAACGCCGCGCTCTACAAAAATGAATGGTCCGGGGAGCGCGACTTCCGGAACGACCTTGCCTCCCTGACACCCGGAACGGTGCTTTACACCGTTTATGCCAGCGGTGACATCCGCAAGGAACGCGACGAGATCGTGGCTCCGGGGAACGAGATCGGACAGATCGTGCTCGAACGGAAATTCCATCCTGGGTCATTCGGAAACGAAGGGATGATGTTCAAGCATTTTGTGGCTGGCCTCCAGACCCGTGAGTCCGTCGACAAAGCCTTTCGCGACAGCGGCGCTGTGCCTCTGGAAAAGCCAGGCAAGGACGCACTCGACAGTCTCGACAGCCTGAATGCAGCGCGCGTACCAGATAGCACCGCCGCGTGCCTGCGTGTCGATGCCACCGCCATTGGCGAGGCTCGCCGTGGGTTCTTCAAGTCGGTCAAGGACGTGTTCGACATCGTGCGTTCGGAGACGGCGCCCTACTGTTTCCCCCGGCGCGTCAACGCCAATCCGGGGTTCCCGAAGGTGCTCGATGGCGTGTGGTGGATGGACGGCAATCCTCTGCCCGACGTGCTGATAAACTTCGGCAATGCCGAGTACGACGCCACGACAAAACGCCTGAAGCTTCCTGTGCACGGAGCCCACAACTTTTCCTTTTACGGCAGCCCCTCGACAAACACCGAGATCAAATGGCCGCGGGAGGCGGGCTCCACTCTGCACGGTTTTGCCAAGGCTCTTGACCTCAACTACCGCTTCGAGTTCGACCTCTCCAAGGATCCCATCTCGACCATCGTGCCGTTCTTCTTCGACTTCGGCGTGCGCAACTCGGACCTCGTGAACTTCACGTTCGTGAAGCCCAAAGACCTCGACGATTCCAAGGACGACGGGGCCGTGGTGATGGCGGCACTCAAGGAGCCTGGTCTGCGGGTCGACAATGCCGGTGCGTTCGTGGAGCTGACACGCCGCTCCTCATTCCTGCGCCGCGATGCGGCCGACTACAGCTTCCGCAAAGTCATCGATGGCGATGGCAAGCCGGTGCAAGAGAACTACGAGCTTTACCTTGAAACCATGCGAAAGTTCGGATTGGCTTATCAGCTCATCTACAAAATCGAAAAACCCGGCGCGAAGTGACACCGAGCCTTTATCGTCTACCGAATCAATTCGCCGTGAAGAACGGGCATGCGTAAACAGACACGTCGTGGCGAGCGATAAGGTCTGATTCAAATTTCAATCGAGCTATGGGTCCCGCCGCGACGGCTTCGCGCAATGCGGCGAGTTGTGCGCCAAGGAAGGCCGCGTCGTCCGTGTCGGTAGGCGCAGGCGTTTCTGAAAACGCCCCGGTCTTTCCATCAAGAGTGAAGTAACGGCCGAAGTGATCGTACTTCGCCTGACGGAATTTCGCCGCGTCGAGGGCGACCAGAGCCTCAGGGCCCTCGGGCTTGAAGATCCGCGCACCAAGCTCCGCGTTGGCGGAGGTTGGCGAAATGCGCGGGATGTAATCATCCGGGCGCACCACGCGGATGGCTCTTTTTCAAGTGCCTTTTTCGCGGCCCGCGCGAACGTCTCGTCGCCCGCGCGCGGCGCGGCAAAAGTCACGAGCCGACCGATGGGATAACCGTCCTTCGCGAGTTTCGTGGCGAGCACGGAAGCCACTGCACCGCCAAGGCTGTGTCCGGTCACGATAACAGGCGCCTCATCATTTCCTCTATCGAGGGCCCGTTTCACGTTGCTGACAGCGGACTCCACCTGATCGGCATAGCCGCGGTGGATCCAGCCTTCGATGCCGAGGCTCCAGACGGGGCGCGTCGTGTCGTTGGAATTGGAGGACCAGTCACTCATCTCACTCGAGCCGCGCACTGACACGATGCGCACGCCCGCGCGCGATGCGACGAGTGCCTGAAAGCCGGTGGGATCCTTCTTGCCCCATCCTTCATCCACAAACTCGGACTGTGTGAACCCTGCCGTCTTTGCAGTGTGCACGGCGTAAAAGGAAGGGGTGTAGGCCAAATACGAGGTCCACAGCGCAACCCCTACTTCGTCCGGCGAGACCTGTTCCGAAGCGGGCGAAAAAGTAACGTCGCGCGCGGGCAGGACACATCCGGCGCCCGCTGGAAACGAAAGACGCACCGTCACGCCATTTGTAGCGTTTGGTGCGTTTGCGGCGTTCGTGGAATCATCTGATGACGCGATGGCTGCCCCGGTCACCGCGAAAGCCACGGAAAAAGCGCACAAGGAAACAAGTTTTATTTTGCGACACACAGAGACAGACCCTCCTGAAGGACATCTTTCGGCAAGTGGCGCCCGATGAAAACCATCTGCGTGCGCCGCTCCTCATCCGGCGCCCATGCGCGATCCGGTGCGGACCCGAGCGTCATATGCACGCCCTGGAACACGATGCGCATCGGATCGTCTTTCACGTAGACAACACCTTTGCTACGCAACACCTGGTTGCCCAGTTCATTCACCACGAGCGACATGAAGCGGTTGAGCTTTTCCAGATCGAGTGGGCGCTTTTCCTCAACGTACACGCTCTGGATGGCGTCGTCGTGGGAGTGTTCGTGAAACTCCTGAAGTATGGTCGGGTCGATGGCCACGCGCGATTCAAGGTTGAACGCGCCGACGCCAAGCACGTCGGCAATGGGCACATCGGAGTGCCTCGTGCGGATGATTTTCGCGACGCCGTTTATAGCGCGGATCTTTTTTTCCACCTGCACGAGCGCATCTTCGCTCACAAGGTCTGTCTTGTTGAGCAGGATGACATCCGCGAAACCAATCTGTTCCTGTGTTTCTTTCAGCTCTGCCAGATTGCGCTCGATATGCAGTGCATCCACCACCGTGACCACAGCGTCGAGCCCGTAAATCTCCGAGAGAGATTCGTCCATGAAGAAAGTCTGCGCCACCGGACTGGGGTCTGCCATGCCGGTGGTTTCGATCACGAGATGATCGAACGCCACTCCTTTTTCCACAAGGTCGAGGGCGATACGTGAGAGGTCACCCCGAACGGTGCAGCACACGCAACCGTTGTTCATGATCTTCATTTCCTCGCCGAGGGTCTGCACCACCAGCTCGGAGTCGAGGTTGACGTCGCCAATTTCGTTCAGAACCACGGCAATTTTCAGACCATGATCTTCGCTCAAAATCCGGTTCAACAGGGTGGTTTTCCCTGAGCCTAAAAAGCCGGTGACGATGGTGACGGGACGGAATGCAGTTGCAGATGCAGGTGCGACGGACATGGGCGAGGAACCTCCGCTGGCGGCAAGAAACGAGTGCCGCGTAGAATACGAGGACCGAACCTAACTCCGCTGCGCGTAGGTTGCAAAGGCATCGATGGGCAGGGTGAAACGGGCGCGCTGCGCTTCCAGGGCCGCGCGCACAGGGCCCTCCTCGGGAAGTGGCATTTCGGGAGCAATGGTCAGGAATTCAATGGCCTCGGGAGTCAATGGTGGCGCCGGAAGGAGTGAGAGCAGCCCTGCACCGAAGCGCGCGATTCCAAGAGGAACAGGAACGAACGTGGCCTTTGCACCAGCCACCTGGAACAATTGGGCGAGCAGGGTACGGAATTCGATGCCACGTGGGCCTGGGAGATTGTGCGCACCTTCGACGGCGAATCCACCCTCGGAATTTTTGACAAATCCAAGTTCCACCAGCGCTCGCGCGAGATCTTTCACCCAAATGGGATGCAGGAGGGTGTCGCCTGCACCGAAGAGCGGGCACAGACGCGTTTTGCGAGCGGCGGCAAGAATGCGATTGAGCGAAACATCCTCCGCTCCGAATACGAGTGAAGGTCGAAGGGCAAGCGCACTGCCACCGGAGGCAGAGCACCACCGCGTGAGCAGTGCTTCGGCGGCGTCCTTCGCTCGGAACCAGTCCTGGGTTCGATGCTGTCCCGCACCAGCGCCCGAGAGGTACACGACGCGTGCCGGGCGCTGCGCGAGTGGCCCTTCCAGAATGCACGCGAGTCCACCGAAATCGTAACGTTCGTAGGTGTAACCCTTCGCATGGTTCTGCACAGGCTGCCCAGGAAACTGCAACGCATAAAATACGGCCTCGCATTCGGCGAGGTGCGCCGACAGCACTGGCGTGATTCCCTGCTCGATAAGGTCGCACACGACGACTTCACCTTGCAGCGTGCCAAGGCCGCTCTCGCGTGCACGGGCAAGAAGGGTGGAGAGCTTTTCCGCAAAGGCGCTTGAGCGCGAGACCACCACGACATGCGTGCAACCATGTGCGACCTGCGTGTTCACAAGCATTCGCAAAAATTCGCGACCAATGAAACCGGTTCCTCCGAACACCACAATCTTCTTCATCTCGCCTCCTTGCCGGTCCGTGCTCTTGCCTCAGGTCGTCGCACAGGATAAGTATGGTGCCAAGAACAGGGAGTTTGGAAATGATTGTCGCCGCCGTACAAGGCCTTCGCAGTTTTTTGCCTAAAATTTGGCGTCCGTGCGCCCAGCGCTTGGCACGTTTCACTCAAGTCGCTCTTGTGGCGGCGACGATCTCCGCCGCGTTTTCGCCGCATGCGTTCGCCATCACGCGCATCGGAAACAGCAAGTTCGGAAGCGACGATCTCGGATTCGAGGCGACACTCTCGCGCCCGTTCGTTTTTGCGCGTGAATTGGATGGCGATGGCGCCCTGCTCGTCTCTCAGGGCGACACCCTGTTCCGCGATGGTGAAACGCTCACCATCCGTCCGCTCGAGCAGCTGCTCCCTCAGACCATAGGCATTTCACGCGCCGGGTTCCTCAAGTTGTTCAGTGGTGACGCTCGCAAGCGCGCTCAGTGGGAACGAGTCGTCACGCGTCCTGGAGTCGAGGCTTTCGTGGGCGTCGTGAACGGCAGACAGTATGGAGTCGCCGCCTGGGGGCCTGATCGCGGCGTCGTGCTTTCGGCGAGCATCCATCCCGTCATCCGCGAATCGATTCGTCAGATGCTCGCGTCCATCGAGGCGCGCGAGGGGGATTGCCCATGGGAGTGAAAGGCGCACTCGCCCGTCCGAGCGTGCGCACCTACGGCTCCTACCGGACTTTCCTCAAAGCCTATTACGATTTTCGCAAGCTCACGCGGCCTGGCTTTTCGTACCGGCGGTTCGCTGAAATCGCCGGGGTCAAGAGTCCCAATTTCCTTCAGCTCGTGATGCAGGGCAAACGAAACATGTCCGAGCAGATGAGCGCGCAGGTCTCGCGCGCCATGGGCCTCGTCGGAGCCGAACGCAGTTACTTTGTCGCACTCGTGAAAAAGGAGAACGCGCGAAGTCCGACCCAGGTGGCCGAAGCGAACGTGGGCCTCATCCGTGCGGTCAACCGGCTCGTGGGAAAGAACATGACCTCCGCGCAAGCGCAATTTCTTTCGGCGTGGCACCACGCCGTTGTGAAGGAGCTCGCGCAGCTGCCCGATTTTCAGCCGGCGGGAGACTGGATATCCAAGCGTTTGCGCGGACTCATTTCTCCGCGCCAGGCGGAGGAATCGCTCGAGCTGCTGCGCGGTGCGGGTTTCCTGGAACTGCAGGAAGATGGCTCGTATTCCGTGGGTGAGCCGGTGGTCGACACCGGAGGCGACAATTTCGATTTCGCGCGCGTCCTCAAAGCGCACATGCAGACGCTTTCCGTGTGGCAGGAAATCCTGCCTTCACTGAGCAAGGAAGAACGCGAGATGGGCCTGCTCATCTTTCCGATGGACTCCAAGCGCATCCCTGAATTCAAGGAGCGACTGCGTCAGTTCCAGGAGGAGATCATCACCTGGCTCTCGGACGAACGATCGCCCGACCGCGTGATGCAGTTGGGAACTTATCTCATTCCCATGTCGACCTGAAATCGGCGAGGAAACCTAATAGTCCGAATGCGAGGATGAAGACTGCGATGCGGCGGTGTCAGATCTCATTCACCCAGTGTTGCTGCGGGAGCGCGACAGAACCTTCATTTACACTGCAATTCGCCGACTGTCCCTTCGACGGCCACACGTATCCGATTCCCCTTCTTTTCCAAAACCTTTACCGTTGTCCCATTCTTCAGAACACCTTTCAGTGAACTGCCAATGTTTTCTGATAGCCGGACGTTGGTTCCCATGACGCCCGTTGAACTGGATGGGTCCTTGTCGTCGACGACGACCGATACGGGACAAGTGGAAGCTGCTCCGCACGAAGTATTGGATGTAGAAATCCAACCGTCAAAGATGACATCTTTCCTTACCGCTGCGTCCATAGAACTGTTGATTTTCAGAACCTGGCTTTTGAACACAGAAGCAATAATCGAATTTTGACTATTTCTGAGGTTCGTGTGTCCATCAGGATCTACTACGACGCAGGTTTTTTCAATAATAGTCGGAAGTGGTGCGGGAGCTGACAGGTTATTGATGGTTGGCAGAGTGGTGAGAAGCCACTGCCCGGCGTCGGAGCCACGATGAATCGGGGTAATATTGGAATCAACTGCATTTCCTGAACTGTTAATCCCTCGTACCAGTATTGTATCATTTTCTGCAAACATGGCGCCACCGGAATCTCCAGGACAGAGAATTCCCTGGTCCTCGTTATCCCCAATGTACAGTGAAATATTATTTTCCCAAACACTGTTTATTTGCACCAGTGATTGCCTTAAAATACCTCCTCCAGAATTCCTGGCGCCAGGTGATTCGGCCAATTTCTCGCATCCGTAACCAGATAAAATAGCGCGCTCGCCCTCCTTTACCGGGTTGTCATAATCAATTTTGGCACCTGTCATACCAGCTGCAAGGCCTCGTACAACAATCAGGGCGACATCAAACCCTCCAGCCCTTTGCACTCCTTCATCTGAGTCGCCGTTTGCCAGCTTTGCGAAAGTTTTCGGGATGGTAATACTGACAATTTCAGCCTTGCTCAGTCCATTGAACGACAGTGTTTCTCGGCTGTAATCCAGTGGCGCACTCCCTGGTGCAAAAACCTTCTGATCGACCCCCGGACCAAGGAGGTCTACAACCATGTGAGCAGCTGTCAAAATTATGGTTGTCTCTCCAGGCGCACCCTTAGTGTCAGTCAGTACTGTTCCAGTGCCCCGCATGGTAATCGTGCTAAAGAAGAGCGTCGCAGGAAGCTTTTTGACATCTGATTGTTTGCCATTAATTATGAGTACAGAGCTTTCAGTCTGCCCACTGCATGCACAGACAAAAGACAGCAGTGTAAACAATGATGCTTTAAGAGATTTCATTAATTTTATCCAAACTATATATGAATGCCAAGCCATCGGCAGTTGCTGAATTTCATCTCACTCAAGTGGTGATCTGGACGTCAGGCGACCCCAGTCGGTTTGATTCCAATATCGTTCCCAATGCGGCAGTGAAACAAACATCATCCGCAAACTCGTAAGGGCATTGCATCTAAAGAGATCAACCACTTGGCACAATGGGCAAGGCCAAACTTCGAGCGATCGATTCTTATGTCAAGGAATTGCTAGGTTTTTCCTGACAATCGACAAGACGGCTCAAGGGAGGCCTGTCGGCGGCCTTCTTTTTTTTGCCTGGGTGCGTCCGAGAGCGGGCTCAAGTTCGGCGGGCAGGATGCCGATACACTGCGAGTCGATTTTGAACGCAACGAGGAACCACTCATGGCCAATCACCCGTTCTGGAAAATATCCTGTGCCGGGCTCTCCGTCTGGGCCACTCTGGCCGCCTGTCAGGAGCCGCCCAAGAAGTCTCCTTTGTCCACGCCGACAGCGGTAGGCACGCAGACCAACAAGACGATTCCTCCCAGCAGTGCTCCGGCGAGCGGGGTTCAGACCGGAGGCGTAGTGAATCCTTGCGATCCCACCGACACGAAAGTGGCAGCGGCCTGTGGTTCCATCGCGCCCCCCGATGCACGCTGTGCCACGAATCCACTGCCGGCTGATCTGTGTGAAAAGGTGAAGACAGCCCTCGCCGCGAGTCAACCCTCAGGCACTTCAGGGACTTCAGGGACCGGCGGGACCACCGGCGGCGGAACGACAGGAACGGGCGGAACGACGCCCGCCAAGCCCGCTGCGGGCGGAAAGACCTGCACGGTCAACGTAGAGTCCACTCTCACCCTGCGCGACAAGGCATCCACGAGCGGCAGCTCTCTTGCGGACCTCCCCAACGGAACTTCGGTGAAGTGGATAAGCGAGTCCAACGGATGGGTTCACGGCGAAGCCAGTGGACAGACCGGTTACCTTTGCGACACGTGCAAAGAGGGCGGCGACGGAGCCGACTTTCTGTCCTGCACGGGCGGCGGAGGATTGAACCTGCTCGACGCTCCCGAGCCTGTGTCCACGCCATGGCCTCGCAGCAAAGCAACCAACCCCGACGGTTCGTTCGGCTGACTCGCTGTTTCCGGCGCGGATCACACTCTCACGACACCCATTCATCCTCCCAGGGGAACGCGATGCGTCCAGCCCCTTTCAACGTGCGAGCAGCGGCAATGACAGCCGCGGTGGCCGCATCGACATCTTTGCGTGCCACGCGCTCCAGGCATGCGAGATCCTCTTCCAACGCTGTGCGACGTGACGAAGAAAATGCAGCCAAAAAGCTTGCATAAAGGGAATCACTGCCCGAGCGTTTCGATGCCCGGACGCCGTAAAGAAACAGTACAAGAGACTTTTCCGGAACCGCCATGAGCACGCGCGCGCGATCGGGAAGGAAGAGTTCTGCAAGTCGCTCGACAGTGACTAGCCCAGCACGCATATCGGCCGCCAGTGCGGCGTCCGCGGTTTCGACTCCTTCCAGAAGCTCGTGTGCAAATGATGGAGCGATCCCGGACAAGAGCGTTCGCAGGGTGTCGCGCCCGCCGAGTGTTTCGCCGCGGCCTCGGTTCAAAGATTGGGCTGCCTCGGCCCGAGCGAGCGCCTCGTCGAGGACGGTCCGTAGAGCGTCCTCTGTGGCCTCAAGCCCTTTGCCAGTCATCACCACAAGTGCTGTCCGATCGTTCTCCGACAGGAGCGAGAGGAGCGGCGACCGGCGCGAGGGGGGAACGACGCAGAACATCACCGCGCGCACGACCGGATTTTCACTCGCGAACCAGCGCGCAAGAACCGTCGGTGGCAACGCGCCAATGGCCGCGGCAAGGTCGGACAGAAGGTTGCTGAGCCCGCACATTTCCCGAAGGGCACGCACGGCTTCATCAAAATTGTCGCCCGGTGCCACAGGACCCGCCTTGCCGAGGACTTTTTTCGCAGATGGCATGAGGCGTGTCCTCGACCGTTTCCTTTCGGATCGGCACGAAGGGCACGCAGGTTGAGGCGTTGTGCCGGGCAAAGCGCGAAGCCGCACGACTTGCCCGGCTTTGCGCTCAGACCTCGTTGCTCAGCACGCTTTCGAGTGTGTCGCGGCTCCGGATGACAACCACATCGCCCTCTGATGTCACAAGGATTTCGGGAGGCCGTGGCAGAGAGCAACTTGCCGATGCGGCCGCACCGTAGGCTGCCCCTGTGTAAGGAAACAGAACCGCATCGCCCGCTGACAGGCGCGCCCAGGGCCAACGGCCGAACACACGAGGGCGGTGGTCAAAACTGGAACGTCCGAGAAACGCGACAGATGTCTTGGGCACATCGGTGGCTTCCTCTTCCGTGCGCGGTTCAACGAGTGGAAGGGGGGCTTGCCCGGCGGGCCATCCTTCAAGGTAACGGACGTCGGTGTAGCACGCCCGCGATTCCCCCTGATCCGTCACGCGCAACACCCGTCCAAGTTTGTGGACCGCGCGTGCGAAGATGGCGTCGGCGCTCGAAAGGTACACGCGGAAAGGCGCATCCGCGAAGCACGTTCGCATGGCCTCAATATGGGCGTCAGCGGCTTCATCGGCTGCGGAGGCACCGGTCGAACCGTCGTTTTTCGAATCGTGCAGTGACTCCAGACGTGCGCGCGGTCCTACCATCACGAATTCCAGCGGATGGCCACTGGAAAGCTGATCCGTTGCCAGCGAGGCGAGCCGTGCGAGAAATTCCTCGCACGCAGGCCCTTCGAGCGCGGGCGCGGTGCTCCATGATGCGGACAAGCCCACGCACACAACATGATCGAGGCGCCGAACGCGTTCGAGAACCACGAGGAGTTCATCACCTGCGAGCCCCGCCGGCAGCGCATCCCACGGCGCCTCCAGACGCAGGCAAAGGCGCAGAGGACGCAAACGGCACGCCGCCTTCACCTCTGCCTCGCACAGCACTTCAAATTCAGCGAGAGACTCCACTTCGAGTGCACGCAGCGAAAGCTGTGCCGACAATATGACGTCAGCCTTCGACTTGAACGGCCCGCACAGGATGACGTTCGCAGGCCGCGCCCCTGCACGCAATGCGCGCTCCACCTCTCCTGCGCACTGAGCAAGAAAACCCACGTTCCATGCCTGCAACCTACGCAACAAATCCTGCGTGGGACTGGCGGAAACCGGCGAAAAAATTCGCGCCCCGGAGCTGTCGTTGAAGGTGGCGGGACCGACACGCACACGCGGCCTGAGCGATTGCCCGAGCGAGTCGGTAAAGGCTTGCAGACGAGTCACAACCTGCGACGCCGCCTTCTCAGACACCAGTACCAGGGGACTTCCGTATTCCTCAAGCAGAGCATTCAGTCCGTGGCCGCCGAGTTTTAGTTCAGACACACCGTCTTTTTCTGACGGACCGACATCAAATCCGAGCGCAGCGGCACGCGTTTGCCAAGGCTGTGAAA
>Ga0163152_10004799_pt1 | contig 16381 bp, 12 predicted proteins | sample OliLakLV19MP8IB2_FD_148635 | JGI IMG/M metagenome (GOLD analysis project Ga0163152, IMG submission 148635) | Freshwater microbial mat bacterial communities from Lake Vanda, McMurdo Dry Valleys, Antarctica - Oligotrophic Lake LV.19.MP8.IB-2 | ecosystem: Environmental > Aquatic > Freshwater >... | reverse complement strand
CTGCGTCGAGGTTGGTGTCGCATCGGGAATGTGAGGCATCAGGCAGCGAGCCAACTGGTGCTTTGTGCTCCGAAATCACGGCGCCAGGCTTTGGAATCGCGCCTGCTGCGAGCGTCGGACTGAACGGAATTCCCGCACCCGAAAGAGCCGCTGCAAGAGCCAGTTGTCCCTGCCTCGCGGACTCAGCCGCAAGTCCGAGAACGCGAGAGCTTTCCTGAGGACTATGAAAGCCCGTGCTATTTTCACTTGCGATAAAGTCCCAACGAAAACTCGCCAGGCGATGGGCTTCGCGTGCCGGTGAAAGCAGGTTTGCCGCGTCCGCTCCTTTTCCTGCGCTTTCTAGAAGGGCATTGGCCTTTACGATGTCATCAGCCAGCGCGAGCACTGCGCCTTCCGCATTGCGCAGTTGACCAGCCGTTACGGTCTGAATGAGCAAGATCCTGTCGCGCAGACTTTCATCGCTTCCTGCGTGGCACGTGCCGCAACTTTCACGCACCTGCAACAGAGGCGAGCGCAAATTGTGCTGTGTGATTTTGCGAGCGCCTTCGCGCACAAAAGGCATGTGACAGTCCACGCAGGAGACACCCGAACGTGCGTGCACACCACTCGAGCTGAGCTCCGTTTCAGGGTGCTGCGCCTTGAGCATCGGCGCACCCGTTTCCTTGTGCACCCAATCCTTTTCGAACCCGCCCGCTTCACGTTGCGCCTGATAGTGCTTTTCCACCATCTCGATGCGCAGAGACTTGTCTTTGGGCCATTGCGTCCAAGGAAACGTCAGTTCCTTTTTCGGGCCTTTGAAATAGTACTCAACATGGCACTGCTGGCAGACGTGAGAGCGCATTTCCTGCGGACCGGCCTCGATGCCCTTCTCAGCATTCGCCTGGTAACCTCTGGCCACCATGGCGTTGATGTACGCCGGGCGCGTGACGCGCAAAGACATGTCTTTTGGAGAGTGGCAATCCGCGCAAGTGCTTCCCAAATTCGCGGCGTGCAGACCCTCGCCATGCTTCTCGACAAGCTTTTCGCGGATTGTTGCATAGGGCGTGGAGTTGAAATTCTCCCAACCCATTTCTCGTATCAGCGAAGGCGTCCAGCCACTGTGACAGTTCATGCAGGCGCCCGGTTGCCCCTTGAAGTCAGGAAAGCCATGAGTGTTCAGCCAGGCCGTATCGTTTCGTTTGGTTTCCACCTGATCCACTTGACTGAACACATGGGATCTTTCCTCATTGAAGTCCATGCCAAACGGATACCCCGCCCACAGGCGTGTGAGCTGGGGGTAACGGATAATCCGGCTGTAAGGAACGCTCCCACCAAAGGGAGTCGACTCGCTGTTGTGCGCCATGGATTCAAAACTTGCATACTGCAGCGGGAAACCCTGCCCCCACTTTGCAGGCGCAACGTCTGCATCGGAAAGATTGGCAAGATCGGGCAGCGTGTGCCTGCCCGCTTCTTTCCGTGTCGCGATCGAAACAAGCAGAGAGCCCGCGGCCAGGGCGGCAAGCGCTGCACACACCGCCACCAGGATGAGATGTTTCCTAAAATATTGGGACATGAGTTTCCAGAGATTCAATTTCTGTTCCTCTCCATTGCGCGATCCGATGCCCATTGCTGCCATCCTCGCTCTATTTGTCTTTAATGATGTTCATGTCCCACATCGCGATGGCACTCCACGCAGGAGCGGCCGCCGGCGAGCTTCAACGTGCTGTGACTCGTCAGCGCGCCGTGACAGTTCTGACAGCTCTCCTGTGCAACCCATTTCGAGAGAGCAGCCGCGCGCAAAACCGATGGCGGCTTTTGAAAGGTGAAGGCAAAGCTGTGATGCATTCCATTGGCTCCCTTCACAGCCCATTTGAAAATGGGATGGCGGGGAACATGGCAGTCGTTGCAGGTCGCGCTGTGATGGTGCTGCGACTTTCTCCACGATGCATAGGTGTCATGCATGATGTGACAGTTGGCACAGGCAGCCGGATCGTTTGAAAGATAGGAAGTGCCTTTTCCATACACAAAAACGAATGCAGCAAGGACGAGGAGGAACGAAACGCACGCGGTCGACCAAGCCCGCATGGGAGATCTCCTTGTCTGCCATGTGGAGCGCGAATTCACGGCGTGAATTCGGTGCTTGTTTCCACGTCTGGACTAATTGTTACGGAACTCTTAAGTGACAGGACTTCCCATATGGACTCGTCAAGGTCAATTTTTTCGGGAAAAACTCAGAACATTATTCCTTCCGTCAAACTGAACGTGACACGGCAGGCGTTGCCGCCTCCCCCACCGCTGACGCGCGTTACTTTGCCCAGTGGACCGCCGCGGCTGACGCAAGCCGAAGCGTCGACCGAGGAGGGCACGATCATGCTGCGCAACATTTATGGGCCACTTTCGGGCGGAGTCGCGCAGGAACGCGTGATGGAGGTTCTGTCGAACAACATCGCCAACGCGAGCACGACCGGCTTCAAGGAAGATCAGGTGACCTTTGCGGCGCTTGCCGCCGACCCCTGGCCAAACTACGCGAATCCTTTGCCTCCAGCGCAGTTCAAAGTCGACATGCGCGAGGTGTACCCTCTGCATGGCAACGACATGGGCTACTCCGCCATCGCCAACGTGGCCACATCGCACATCCAGGGCGGCATGAGGCAGACCGGAAATCCACTCGATTTTGCCATGCAGGGAAACGGTTTCTTCGCAGTCAACACACCTTTTGGAGAACGCTACACGCGTGATGGGAGCTTTTCTCTCACGCCCGACGGCGCGCTCGTCACAAAGACGGGTTCGCTCGTCCAGGGCGAAAGCGGGCCCATCACAGGACTTGCGGAAGGCGATGTGCGTGTGTTGCCCTCAGGCGAGGTGTACTCGGGCGAACGGTTTGTCGACAAGCTGCGCGTGGTGGCGTTCGATGACCCCACTTTGCTGCAGAAGCTCGGTGCGAACCTCTTTGTCCACGATGGCCCGCCTGCCAATCTCGTTGCGCCCAAAGGGGAGGTTTCACAGGGCTTCGTTGAAACGAGCAACGTGAACACCATGCGCAACCTGACCAACATGATTGTGGCGCATCGAACCTACGAAGCCCTGCAGAAGGCGATCAAGAGCCAGGACGACACGATGCAGATCTCCGCCACGAAGATCGGTCAGCTCAGCTAAGGATTTTTTGGCGGGTGCGCCCGCCCCACTTGTTTCTCGCGCTCGCGTGCGTAAATATAGCTCCTGGAAATTGAACGAACGTTCGGCCAGCAAGCCAACCGTTCGACATTCTAGGACAAACCCGATGCCTGCCGATGAGTCCCTGCGCGAGGGCGAGCCTCGCGACACGCGCCAGCGGATCCTCCAAGTGTCCCTTGATCACTTTTCCACGCGCGGCTACGGCGCCACATCCATGCGACAGATTGCGCGTGACGTGGGAGTGCGCGAGAGCGCAATCTACGCTCACTTCAAAAGCAAGCAGGACATCCTCGACACCCTTTTTACCCACTTCGGGCCAGGCGCCGCGGCGGAGCGACTCGCAAGACTCGATCCGGCGGAACTCGTTTGCGAACCCCAGAGGGTTCTGCGCGCATTTGTCCAGAGTGGTGTCGAGCAGTGGACACGTCCTGAGGCCATCAAATTGTTCCGCATCGGCATGTTGGAGCACATCACTTGCGGCACCAAGGCGCTTCCCGCTCCGCAAAGGGCGGTGGCCGACGTGGTGCGCCGCCTGAACGAGCTGTTCACCTTGCTCGTGCGCGAAAAGGTACTGGTGGATCTCGATCCGTCGTTCCTCCTGGCCGAATTTATTGGCCCGATGTTTTACATGCGCCAGGAGTGCACCCTCTTTACATGCACTCCTGAATCCCTCCGCCGCCTGACATCCTTCTGCCTCATGCACGTCGATCATTTTTTGGACAAAACACTGCGAAACAAGGAGACCACATGAACCCCCCACGCCATGTCGACAGGTGCCGTGCACGCGCGCTCGTCGCTTGCGTTACCTTGGTGAGCGCCAATTTTCTTGCACTGCACGGGAGCACTGGTGCGTCCAACGCTTTCGCACAAACGGACTCCCCTGTGCCTGCGGGAACACCATCATCGCCGCCGCCCGCGACGTCCCAGGACACCGCCACCGCCAGCGCATCAACGAGTGCAAGTCCGCTCACGCTGGAACAGGCCATGCGCCTCGCCGAGGAACGTCACTACCCCACACGTGTGGCGAGCGAAAATGCCGAAGCCGCCGAGGCGCGCGTGTCGCAGGCGAAAGGCAATGCGCTTCCACGCCTCGAACTCGATGCCCAACGGGTGTGGTTTTCTGAAAGCGTGAACAAGCTTACGGGCGTTGCGCCTCAATACCCGGAAGGTGTGTTCACGGGCGGCATCCAGGTGTCGCAGCCGCTCATCGGCCTTGCCCCACTGTTTCTTCAAGTGCGTGCGGCTTCCATGCAGGCGAGCGTCTCGCGCAACATCGCGTCCACCTCGAAACTCGATGCTCGCATTGCGGGCGCGCAAGCGTTTCTCAATGCTCAAAAGGCCGGACAACTTGTGAGCGTGGCGCAGGCTTCGCTCGCGGTGTCGGAAAAGCAGGCCCGTGAAAGCCAGGCTCAGCTCCGGGCAGGCCGCCTGGCGCAGGCCGACGCCATGCGATTTGAACTCTCGCTGCAGAGCGCGCGCCAGCAGCTTTCGCAGGCAAAGATCACACAGGACATCGCTCTCACCGCGCTGCGCGAAACCTTGGCCACTCCTGAAACGCTCTACAGAATCGAAGCACCCGCCACGTCGTTTTTCGAGACGCGAAAGCCCGAGCTGCCTCCGCTTCCCACGGCGCTGGGCGACGCCGAAAAAAGGCGCACGGAGGCACGCAACGCCGAGTCGGCCGTGAAAATCTCGGAGTACTACAAACTCGCGAGCGACCTCGACTACCTCCCCTCACTCAATGCGTTCGCGCGTTACGAGCGTGACTTCAACGCAAAGGCCATCCAGTTTCCCGGACCGCCAGCTCCCGCCGCGGCGCGGCGCGACTACTCAAAGTCCGATATTCAAGACAAGTTTTCCTACGGGCTTCAGCTCAAATGGAACATCTGGGACTGGGGTTCGCGGTGGAACCGGTCGAGTGAATACGCGGCCAACCTTCGCTCGGCGCGCATCCAGCAGGAGCAGGCGGAAAGCGGCATCCGCGTTGACGTAACACAGAGCCTGCTCACACTGCGCGCCGCGATGGAAGCGCTCGAAACGTCGAAGGCGTCCGTGAGACTCGCGGAAGAAGTGTACCGTCTGCAAAAGGCGCGTTTCGAAGCGGGTCAGTCCACCACCACCGACGTGCTTGGAGCTGAACGCGATCAGACGCAGGCACGTGGCCAGCTTGTGAACGTGCGCGGCGATCTGGACTTCGCGTGGCTCAAATTCCAGCGAGCCTTGGGCGACAGGCCGGAAGAGGGCAGCAAATGAAATCGACACGGCCAAGCGAGAATTCCAGCGAAACAATGATGAAGAAGCAACGAAACACGACCGGCACTCCGGTCGTCAGGGACACAACGGGAGAGGGCACAATGACGCGCGCGAAAAAGTACGGGTTCATGCAGCACACCCAAACGAACGCCAGGAAGGGCGCCATGACAAGCCTTGTCGCCTTGGCGGCCACCGCCGCTTTCCTTCTCGCAATCCCGTTGGGCTGCACAAAAAACGACGACAAAGCGACACTTCCACAGGAAGCGCCGCCGGTGAAGGCCGCCGAAAAACCCGCTGACGCGCCTGCGCCTGCGGCTGCGGGGGCTGCAGCCGCAACTCCTGGCGAACAGTTGGCCTCGAACGGCAATGTCGGCATTGCGTCGAATTCTCCTGGGACCCCCCCCGCAGCCAGTGGCGGAGCTGGCGATCTCGCGCGGGGCCGGGACACGGTTTCGCGCGTGTCTGGACAGATCAACGCCGCCAAGCAGGGCGAAGTGAGTTTCCGCGTGGCGGGCCATGTCAGCCGCAATTTCGTGAACGTGGGCGACCGCGTGAAAAAGGGCCAAGTGCTCGCGCAGCTCGACGACACCGACAACGCACTTCGCGCCAGGCTCGCCAACGTTCAGGTGGATCAGGCGAAGATTCAATTTGAACAGGCCAAGCGCGACCTGGAACGCGAGCAACAGCTCCGCAAAGAGGGAGCCACGACGCAGACAAGCTTCGAGCGCCAGAGCAACACGCTGGCCTCCACGCAGCTGGCATTGGCGCAGGCGCAGATCGCCGCTGAACAGGCACGCAAAGCGGTCACCGACACCAGGCTCGTGGCGGCCTATGACGGCATCGTGTCCAAGCGCATGAAAGTGGAAGGCGAGTTCGTGGGCGTGGGCGCCCCCGTGTACCAGGTGAGCGCGTCGGGCGAACTTGAAGTGAACCTGCGCGTGCCAGAGGGCCTTCTTCGTAAGGTAACACCCGGACAGAAAGTGCGCATCTCCATTCCATCCATTGACCGTGAGACGGAGATGGAAGTGCAACGGATCGTTCCTGTCATCCAGGAAAACTCGCGCACTTTCGAAGTCATCGGCCGCATCGTGCGCGGCGACGCGGCCATCGTGCCCGGCCAGTTCGTGGAAGCACAGTTCTAATTTCCCGCTTTATTTCTCGCACACGCAGAGAGGTGCAACGTGTTCCTTTCCGACGTCTCCATCAACCGGCCGGTGTTTGCCACCATCATGAATCTGGTGCTCATCGTGTTCGGCCTGTTCGCGTACGGCAAACTGGGCATCGACCAGTTTCCTAACGTCGACTTTCCCGTCGTCGTCGTTCAGACGGTCTACAGAGGTGCTGACCCCAAGACCATCGAAGACAAAGTTCTCGATCCGCTTGAAAAAGGCCTCAATGGAATCGAGGGGCTCGACTCGTTGACTTCTACCGCCTACCCGAACCTCGGGCAGGTCGTGTTGCAGTTCAAATTGGAACGCAATGGCGACCGCGCCGCACAGGATGTGCGAGACAAACTTTCGACACTCGTGTCGCAGCTGCCCGAAGAAGTGGATGCACCGACCGTCGCGAAATTCGACGTGGGTGGTGCGCCCATTTTCACTATGACGCTTTCTTCGGACAAGATGCCCCAGGCGCAGCTCTCGAAGATCGCATCCGACACGGTCAGACCGGCGCTTGAGCAGGTGACGGGCGTGGGCCGCGTGGACATTTCCGGTGAACGCGAACGCGAGATCCACGTCTCGGTGTCGCGCTCGCAACTTCAGGCGTTCGGCCTTTCACCGCAGCAGGTGATGCAGGCCATCCAGAGCCAGAACATCGACATCCCCTCGGGCCAGCTCGACAACGACGTTTCTTTGCTGCGCATAAAGACTCAAGGCACGCTCACCTCGGCAGAACAGATTGGCCGCATCGTCATCCCCCTGCGCGGTGGCCAAAAGATCCGCATCAGCGACGTGGCGAAAGTTGAGGACACCATTGCCGACGAGCAGGGTTTCGCCACAGCCAACGGCCGCACCTCCATCGTGCTCGTGATGTACAAGCAGTCGGGAGGCAACACCGTTGCCATCGCCGACGGCGCGCGCGAAAAGGTGGTCGACCTGCAGAAGCGACTTCCTGCAGACGTCAAGTTCGAGATCTTTCAGGACAACTCCACTTACATCAAGGGCTCCATTGATTCGGTGAAGTTCGACCTGTTCCTCGGTGCGTTTCTCGCCGTAGTCATCGTGCTGTTGTTTCTTCACGACTGGCGCGCAACGATCATCTCCGCGTGCGCCATCCCCACGTCCGTCATCGCCACTTTCGCGTTCATCCAGTACATGGGTTTCACGCTCAACATCATGACGACACTTGGCCTCACGCTCGCCATCGGGATCCTGGTGGACGACGCCATCGTGGTGATTGAGAACATCCACCGCCATCTCGACATGGGAAAATCCCCGCTCCAGGCTGCAAAGGACGGGACTTCCGAAATCGGGCTTGCCGCCATCGCCATCACACTTGCCATCATGTCGGTGTTCGTCCCGGTGGCATTCATGCAGGGCATCGTCGGTCGCTTCTTCTATCAGTTCGGAATGACGGTGGCGTTCGCCGTGGCCATTTCCCTGTTCGTGGCGTTCACACTCACACCCATGATGAGCAGCCGTCTGCTCAAGGCCCATCAGTCCAAGCCGCGCATTTTTGCACCCATCGAAAGTTTTCTCGGCGCCACCGAACGTGGCTACAAATGGCTGCTCGAGAAGGCCCTGCGCTTTCGCTGGATCACGGTGGCGTTCGGTTTCGGAGTGCTCGTGCTGAGCATCGTGATGCTCAAGTACGTGCCCGTGAACTTCTTTCCCAAAGAGGACAAGAGCCAATTCTTCGTCAAGTACGAATTGCCTGAAGGCTCTTCCTTGCAACTCATGAAACAACGCGCCGCAGTGATGGACGGATACCTGCGCGCCTACCCGGGTATCAAGGACGTGGTGATGGCCATCGGCGCCAACGCTGAACGCAAGCCCTCGCTCGCGCGTTACGACATCAACCTCGTGGACAAGGGGGAGCGCGCGTTCTCACAGTCCGACATCATCAACAAATTGCGCGACGACCTGCGCAAAGGGTTCCCCGACACGCGAGAAGTCATTGAGGTCGGCGAATCGGGCGGTGGGGGCGGCGGAAAGTCGCAGCCCATCCAGGTTATTCTTGTGGGCCCCGACTTCCCGGCTCTCTCGAAATTCGCCAATGAAACACGCGAATGGATGGAAAAAAACGTCGACGGTGCGGTGGACGTCACAACCACCGAACCACCGCAGATCGACGAGGTGAAGGTCGTCACCGATCCCGCGCGGTCCGCCGACGTGGGCATCAGCACCGCTCAGGTGGGCCTAGCACTCCGCACGATGTACGAAGGCGAAAAGGCGGGAGAGATAGAAGACAAAGGCGAACGATTCAGCGTACGCGTGAAGGTCGAGGATTTCGACCGCCGCAACATCGAGGACGTGTCCTCAATCTCCGTTCCGAACCAGAGCGGTCAGAACATTTCCATCGCGTCCATTGCCGACATCTTTGTGGGCAAGGCGCTCTCCAAAGTGGAACGCAATGGCGGCCAGCGGCAGATCATGATCCTCGCCAACTTCAAGGGCAAGGATCTCAACAAAGCCGTGACACAGATCGAATCGCAGGTGCGCAGCACTCTGCCCGCAGGCATCGGCCTGAAGTTCGAAGGGCAGGCGAAGATGCTCAAGGATACAATCGGCGCCATGCTCAGCGCCATCGCCCTTGCCATCCTGCTCGTGTTCATGGTGCTGTGCGCACAGTTTGAAAGTTACCTTACGCCATTTGTCATCATGATGTCTGTGCCGCTCGCGTTCTCCGGAGCGTTCGGTGGCCTTCTCATCACACAGCAGTCCTTGTCTATCTATTCGATGATCGGCCTCATCATGCTCATCGGCCTGGTGGTGAAGAATGCCATCCTGCTCATCGACTTCACGTTGCAGCAAGTCCGTGAAGGCAAGTCCGTGCACGATGCACTTGTTTTCGCGGGGCCCGTGCGGTTGCGTCCCATCCTCATGACCACAGCGGCCATGATCGGCGGCATGATTCCCATCGCCATCGGACATGGCGTAGGCGGCGAAGCGCGAGCGCCCATGGCGGTGTGCGTTATCGGTGGTCTCATTTCCTCCACGGTGCTCACGCTTGTTGTCGTGCCCTGCATCTTTTCGCTCGTGGAAGGCGGACGCGAACGCGTGTCCCATGTCTTCGGACGGTTTTTTGGAAAGAAACAGATCGCGACGAACGTGCATGGCAAAGATGGCCACGGGGTAACGACCTTGGAATCCTGAACAGCGCGAGCGGAAAGATGGGAGCGCGAGCCGAACCATTTCATGGCTGACTTTGTGAAAATTTGGTAACTTTTCGCATGGTTGCGTTTGACAGCCCTCGCAGCGGACGAGTAATGACCGAGGCGCGGAACGGAGTTCCGTTCCGCGATTCCTCTTCTTTCCGTCCGGTGTCTTCCAAGGAGTGTCACATGAAATTTTCTTCGCTCTGTTCCGTTGTCGTTGCCGTCAGCGCATTCGCATCCACGGCTCTCGCGACTGAAGTGCCACTCACACCCGTGCAGAAAGGTGGACCCATCCAGCTCCCCGTTCCCGCATCGCGCACGTTCTTCACGAAGAACAGTGGTTGCAGCCGCCTGCCCGTCGTCGTCGGCCAGCAGGCAGGCAAAGATGGTGAGTTCAGCGACAACAAGATCACACTCGACTCCATCGCATGCCTCAACGCGAAGTCGGTCACCATCTCGCGCACTCGTGATGGCGCAGGCAACCTGCAGATCTCCTTGCAGCTCGGCTTTCAGCGTCCCGGCACCACGCCCGTGTTCGTCGAGCGCTCGTTCGTGACCTCGTTCGACTGGAAAGGCGGCGCCGCCACCGTTCCTGCAGGCACGTTCTACACCATCGACATGCCCGAAATCAGCGTCCAGCCTGCGCTTGATGCTCAGGCCAAGGCCATCAAGGTGTATCTCCAGCTCCAGCTTCCAGAGCGCGACATCGACGCTCCCACGCTTTCGTTCAAGCTCGTGAACAAAAAGCCCGACGCGCTCAACGCGGCGGAAGGACAGTTGATCACCATCCCCACGTTCGAACGTTACAACTGACGAGTCTCGTGAAGAGGGCGATTTCGCACCTTGCTGTCGCCCCTCTTTGCAAAGATTCGGAGCCCATCGTGAATTCGTCACGATGGGATTTCTTGATTTGAGGGGTGATGAAAAATGTCTTTTGGAAAGAAATCAGTACTGCAAGCGAGAGCTGCCTTGCCTGTCGTGCTCATCGCGTGCGTCACGGGCGTCATGAGCTGCGGCCGCGCCGAGCGTCAATCGGAAGAAGTGAAGCGCGCAACGCAGTCGAAACCGGCGAGCGGGTGGGATCTTTTCAACCAACCCGAACTCGTTGCAGGCGCGCGCGGGTATTCGCAAAAATTCTCCAACCTGCCGCTTGCGGCGACGCTCGAGAAAAAGCCGTGGCTCGGCGCTTACTGGCCGCACCAGACGGGCGGAATCGCGTTCCGTTGGCTGTCGAGAAACCCCGAAAATTTTACGTATGTCTCGCCGACCCGCGAGCAGGTGGCGCAGATGAGCCAAGACGAACTCGGCCGCCTGTCGCCCGCGGAAAAAATAGACATATTCAACGGCCGCTTTGATTACCCAAGCGTGAAAAGAGAATGGGAGCGAACGGGACCACGCTCGTTGCCGTGGGAGGGGCTTTGCGATGGGCTCGCGGTTTCGCAGCTCTTGTTTCCTGAGCCCAAGCCTGTGCTGATGAAAAGCGCCGCCGGCATCGACGTTCCGTTTGGATCGGCTGACGTGAAGGCACTACTGTCTCTTGAAAAGGGACTGACGAGCCGGCCGCGGCAGGACGTCGTGGGCATTCAGTGTGTGTCAAACAATGCAGCGAACGATGCTCTGTGCAAGACCGACATGAACGCTGGCACATTTCATGTGGTGCTCGCGAACCAGATTGGCCTTCTGAAGGAAGGCTTCCTTGCCGATGTCGACTGGACAGAGGAGGTGTGGAACCACGTGGTCTACGGCTACCAGTCGCAGGTTGTGGGCACGCAGGCGCCTTCGCCCGGCGCGGCTCCTGGCACGGTAAAGGAACTGCGCGTGCAAACGCAGATAATGCAGTCTCTCATCCGCCCGGCAGACTGGAACGTGCAGCCAGCCAACGACGATCTCGACGGGTTTGTGCAGTACGAATATGTGCTGGAACTCGATGTGTATGAGCGAATCATTGGAGGAACCTGGATATCCGAAGAGCATCCAGACTTTCTTTGGACGATCGATACCGCGGCAGAGGCTGACTTCGCGAAGCTCGACCGGGGCATCGCCGCCATATACAAGGCGTCGCTAGCACCCGCACGCCCTGCCCCACAGCCCGCACCGGACGTTTCGCCCACGCCACTGCCGACTCCCGTCGCGACCGTTGCACCCACTGCGGTTCCCACCAGCGTGCCGACCGTGGCACCCACAGCAGCTCCCACCAGCGTGCCGACCGTGGCACCCACAGCAGCTCCCACCAGCGTGCCGACCGTGGCGCCGACGCCGGTTCGCAACGAGCCCGTGGCGATCCGGGGACTCCAGCACCTGAGCACCTTGGTCGGTCAGATTTCGCTCACCGCGGTGCAGGTCGGAGCTGTCATTCGCAACGTAACAGCGCAGACGCACGTGTGCGACATCCGGCTCCGCTACTCCACTTACTTTGGCAACGACGTGAGATGGGGCGACAGCGACACGCTTCGCGGCGTGGAGATATACGCCCGGACGGAGGCCACGCCCATGACGCGCATCGAAATCCCCGCGGGCCACAAGATGCGCTCGGTGCAAGCGTTGGCGCGGTGCGAGAACGAAACAGGTTTCACTCCGGTGTCCATCAACCTGCGTCCCTAAGTTCCGTCTCGGTCGAGGGTGAACCTGTTGACGCCTGCGGCGCATTGGGGGAAAAAGAGCGCCGACCTTCAACGCGCAGAGGAAACCTCAATGCCCATGCAGACTGTTCACACTCCTTCGGCCCCCCAGGCCATCGGCCCCTACTCGCAAGCGCAGGTTCTCGGCAACCTGGTATTCTGCTCCGGTCAGATTCCGCTTGACCCGGTGAGCATGACCGTGGTGGGAGGCGAAATAGAAGCGCAGACAGAGCTCGTGTTGAAGAATCTTGGCGCCGTCCTGCAGGCGGCCGGTTCGGGCTTCGGCAAGGTGCTGAAGACAACCGTCTTCCTCAAGGACTTCAACGATTTCGCGAAAATGAACGCGGTTTACGAGCGCGCCTTCGAAGGACACAAGCCTGCACGTTCCACCGTCGAAGTCGCGCGCCTGCCGCGCGACGTGCTCGTGGAAATTGAATGCATCGCAACGCGCGAATGAACCCGCCAAAAGTCGCCCGCACCGAGCATACGATAAGGGAACAGCCGCTGAGACTGCGCGACACCAGCCCGAATCCGCCCGAGGGAATCGACCCGAAAGCCGCCAAGGAAGAGTTCAAGGTGCTGTCGGAAGAAATCGGCCGGTTGCAGGAGCTGCTTTACTCCGCGTCCACGCACTCCTTGCTCGTCGTGATGCAGGGCATGGACACGAGCGGAAAGGATGGGACCATCCGAAAGGTGTTTTCGCAAACCGATCCGCTCGGCTGCGAAGCCACGCCGTTCAAGGCGCCCACTGAATCCGAACGAGCCCACGATTTCCTGTGGCGCATTCATGCACGCACGCCGGCGCGAGGCATCCTCGGCATCTTCAATCGTTCGCACTATGAAGACGTGCTTGTGGCTCGAGTGCGCAAGCTCGTGCCCAAGGATGTGTGGCAGGCACGCTACGCCGCCATCAACGACTTCGAACGCCTGCTCGTGGACAGTGGCACGGCTGTGGTGAAAATCTTTCTGCATATCGACGAGGCCGAGCAGAAGGAGCGTCTGCTCGCGCGCGAGCAGGATGTCGAGAAAAGCTGGAAGCTCAATGCGGGAGACTGGAAGGACCGTCAGTTCTGGAACGGCTACTTGCAGGCTTACGACGACGTCTTTGCAAAAACGAGCACCGACCACGCCCCATGGCATGTCATTCCAGCGAACAAAAAATGGTACCGCAACCTTGCCGTGGCGCGCATCGTGAAAGAGGCGCTGGCCTTGAACGAAGACGACTGGAAGAAGACGCTCTCGGATCAATCGCGCGCACGGCGCGAGGAGATCGAGGAGTTTCGCCGCGAGGAGGAGTGAAGCTGCGCGGAGTGAGCACGAGGTATCAAGGAAACAAGACCGGTGCGCCCGGTTTGACCTCACCCTCACCTTCCAGAACAGTGTCGCAGGTCGCCTCAAGCCCTGCTCCGCGACATTTCACCAAAAGAAGTGGGCCTGCTGCTTGAAGATCGCCTAAAGGCTGACCAACATCTCCTCGAACCACGAGGCCCTGTTTTCCGCTCGCCCGCGCCAGCGCGGATGGTGAAGTCCGCAGGGTGAGCGTGTTTCCTTTCAGCGACTTCACCCAGGCCGCGTACCCGTACACTTTTTCCAGCCAGCGCTGCAGGCTGACGGCGCTCTGCTCTTCAGGGGGCAGGGCTTCGTTTTTTCGCCATTCTTTTCCGTCACGGTTCCATATCCGCGCGCGTGTTTCCTTACCCGTTGGCAGCACCACGAGCACGCGCACTCCGGCGGTCCGCTCCAGCGAGTCGGCAAGCTTGATGTACTCGGCGTCCCGCGTGGCGGCGGAAGCGTTGTTCGAGACGGCATGGACCTTTCCGTTCAGGCTGAGCGACACGGTGAACGTTCGTGCTTCGCTCGTGGTGAAGAGGCCAAGGCCATTGAAAGCCCGCGCAGGCAACGACAGGAAATAGGGCCCGTCTTCGCCTATGCCCGACACGAACGCGACGCGGAAATACGACTGCGGATCCACCTTTCGCTGCGCGTGGGCAACATCTGCCCATAGCATGAGGGCGGCGGCGCAGAGCGGCAGCATGAGAGTCTCAGTGCCGACACGCACCCGCTCGCTCACCCAGCGACGTAACAAAACAACCACCACCGCGCGCCCTCCTGCGACACATTCACCATCCGAGCCCCACCCCAGCGCCAATCAGGACCTGCCGTGTGACGAGTCCGAGCCGTGCCTTTTCGATGGCCGACGAGGTGCGAGCAAGCTCCTGAGCCACCAGCACATCACGCATTGTTCCGAACAAGAACGTCCACACGCGCAATCCGGACTCAAGGCGTGGCACGGCGCCTTTTCCATTCACCTCCTGCGCCTCAAGTTCATATTGTGCTATGCGCATCGAAGGCGGTTGCCCGATGAGCGTGTAGGCCAACTGCGCATGCGCGGACCGTTCCTCATACTCTTTCTTCTGCAGGCGGTTCGTTGCGTAGAGGCCTTCGAGCCGCAAGGAAAGCCGGTTGATTTCCCAGCGTGGTCCCGTGTGTATTCCCAGGACACCCCTGGCATCATCCCGCGCCTCGCTGCTGCTGAACGAGAGCACCGTCACGTTCTCGAATCTCAGGCGCTGATTCACGTAGGCCACTGATACACCGAAGTCCCATCCTGTTCCCGCGTAGATCGGAAGCGTGAAAACGTAACCGAGCGCCACCCGCGCTTCGGTGTAGGTGTATTTTCCGGAGTCGCGCACTTCGACGGACTTCGCAGCTCCCGCGCCCGAGCGGATCTTCACGCCGAGGTTGCCGACACTTCGCATCAGATGGCCCTGCAGATTCAATCCATGCCAAATCCGCGCCCGCAGTGGCTGGACGCGCACGAACCCACCCAGACTCGCTGAAGTGTCGAGGCCGCTCTTGCCGAATGCGCCCACGCCCGCTTCCACCGATGGCGCGTCATCCCAGTTGAACGGGTACACGTGCGGTTCCGGAGTGGGCGTAGGAGTCGGCGCAGGCGTGGAAGTCGGCACAGGCGTGGGGGTCTTGACGGGCATCGGCGTTGGCGTGGGAGTGGGAGTGGGCGTTGGAGATTCGGTCGGAGTGGGAGATGGAGCGACTTTCGGCGACTGAGGCTTTGTCACTTCGAGTGGCCCGCACGTGTCTCCAGGTGCAAGAAGCTCATTGACCTTGCCGGAGCGAAATCGCTCGGTCAGCAGCTGCTGCAACGGCTTGGTGAGGAGCGAGCGACCGCCCCGGTACACCAGCTGTACGACGCCGTCGTCCTCGTCTCGCAGATCGTCGGCCACCCAGGAATCGCTGTCGGGATTGTAGGTCACAGGAAGCTGCATCCACTCATCAATGCGTCCCGGAAAATCCACAGGCGCGAGCAAAGAATCCTTCGCGGGTGCCGCTTTGGCCTTGTCGGTCGCCAGGACGTGGGCTTTGTAAGGCAGCTGATCGATCAATCCGGCGGCCACCACGTGAGCGAAATCTTTGTCGGCGAGCAGCAGGACGGTGCGTGCATTGTAGGGCATGCGAACGACGGCTTCGGGAGTTGCCCTTTGACCTTCGCCCTCCTGCGCGGCGCGGCGCGGCAGGTGATACAATTCCATCCTTAAAAAGCCTTGTTCCACCTTGATTTCCAGGTGCCAATTGACGCGTGGCAGGAGAAGGCGTTCCGCATCATTCGGCCTGCGCGACGCAGTCTGACACACTGCCCCGCCGAAGGGTCCGAGTTTCCAAGGGCCTTTGCCAGTCTGCAGCTTTTCACCGACGGTGCGACACACAGCTCCCATGGCAGCATCCCAGCGCATCTTTTCTTCGGGCTTTGTACACGTGGCCGTCGGAGGAACGAAGGCCACCACATCAGGAGACACGAGCGCCGCGACCGATTTTCGTGGCGAACCTTGCTCTTCCCGCACTTGCCCGACAGCGCGCGAAAAGAGCAGCGCACTCGCGAGGACGCACAGCATGAACAAAGGAACACGGAGCGCATGTGGCGCAAAACACTTCATGGTGCAGGCGCCCCCGTGGGCTCGGGAATCAGGTGGAACCGCACGGGCAGCGTCTCGCTGAGAAAGAGTTGGGCGCGCGAAAGAAA
>Ga0163152_10004795_pt1 | contig 16393 bp, 13 predicted proteins | sample OliLakLV19MP8IB2_FD_148635 | JGI IMG/M metagenome (GOLD analysis project Ga0163152, IMG submission 148635) | Freshwater microbial mat bacterial communities from Lake Vanda, McMurdo Dry Valleys, Antarctica - Oligotrophic Lake LV.19.MP8.IB-2 | ecosystem: Environmental > Aquatic > Freshwater >... | reverse complement strand
CCATGTGAGTGAGTGACGCGCCGAGGTTTACCGACAGTACGCCCAGCTCTTTTTCGTCGGGTGTCAGCACGCCCTCGGCGGCGGTGAGCGCCTCGAAGCCAAAGCCGCCCACCTTCAGGCCAGCATTGTTGAACGCACGCAACAGGTTCTTGAGCTCGGCCGAGGGCATCTGCACACGGTGGTGGATGCACGAGAGCTGCGTGCCGAACATACCGATGGGGTTGGTGACGCCCGCCTTGCCATCGAGCAGAAAATCGCCTGGAATGAGGTGGATGAATTCGTGTCCGGACTGCGCTTTGTGCGAGCGTACGATCGCGGCCAATTTTTCCACGTCGGAGGCTTTCACTTCGCCGGAACGCAGCGAGAGTTCTTCGCCGAGGTTGTCAGACAGTGCGCTCGCACCGGACACAGCAACGCGCACATTGACTATTTCAAGGCCCGTTTGCCTTTCAACTTCATCGAGTGCGTCATGGATGGCGTTTGTCACGGCATCCAGATTCACCATGGCGCCCTTGCGCATGCCGTTGCACGGAACGCTGGTGGCGCCTAGGACGGACACGTCTTCGCCCGTGCGGGCCACGAGCACAGTGGTGTGGGTCGTGCCAACGTCAAAGGCCGTCACGATTTGTCTGTCGGTGGGATTCATGGTGTGTGCGTTGCTCCACGGTGGCGAAGGGATCGAGGCGTCCAGTGGATGTCGAGACGCTTTCAGAGGGGCGCGGCCTGCTCCGCTTCGGACAGGCGGATGAGCGCCTTGTCACCGTAGTTGAGATCGACTTCCGCCGGCGCGAGATTTTTTGTGCGCAGGTCTGCGAGCAGCTCGGGCAGTCTGGCGATTTTCTTTTCGAGGTCCGTTTCTCCCAAAAGGATCTTCAGGGAACGGCCGCCGGCGTCTGCGTCTTTCAGGTCAAGAACGAAGCCGGACACTGAGCGCCACGTGATCTCTTCGAGCACCACGTTCATCTTCTGTTCGCGCACGGCTTCACGCACGCGGCCACCCTGGTTTGCGAGCCATGCGAAGTTCAGCGGCGTGACACCGGAAAATTCTCGGGACGTGGCTGCACGCCCCGGTGTGGGCCCCGCGGAGGATTCCCTGGGAAGTGCTTGGGAGACGCGAAAATCAGGCGTGGAAATTCGCAGCAGGTGCGGGTAGTCCGCCGCACCGAGTTTGCGCTGCAGAATTTTCATCCTGTGGCCCACAAGAACGCGCTCCTTGCCCTGGCCTTCGAGAACAAACAGGGGCACTTGCGAACTCACGCGGATTTGCATTCTGCGATCGAGGCCCGCACGCACTTCATACGTGTCAACCGCATCGATGCGATCGAGTCGCGAACCAATCTGCGCGAGCAGCGCTTCCCGTGTTCCTTTGGTGACGCGTGTGCGTGCCAGAGTGTCGGCCGCAAGGCGTTCCACCTGCTCCTTGAGGGCGCGGTTGGGCGCTTCCACGCTCAGCGTGTCGGGCAGTGCCATGCGTGCGCGCGTTTCGAGTGTGCCGACTCCAAGGTGCGTGGCGATGGCCACGCCAAGGGCGCACACGCCAAGCGTCGTGGTCCGGCGGTGCGAGGTGGCCACATTCCAGCTGCCCCTGAGGGCACGTATGGGCAGCTGCGCCGCAAAGGAAATGAGGTTCGTCCACACCGCGCCGCCTTGCGCGGTCTTGCGCCGCTTGCGCCGGCGTGCTCCCTGCGAGCCGCTTGCCTCTGCCACGTGTGGTTTTCCTTTGTCTGTTACTTTATACGCTGCGCGCGCAGCGCTTCGAGCGCCTGTGCTCCCACGGTGCGCACGTCACCTGCGCCCATGGTGACAATGATACCACCGCCAGGTGTGTCTTTGCCTGCGCCCCTGTCAGAAGAGGCAGCAAGCGCAAGGGAACACGCCGAGGCGAGCGAATCCGCCACGCGCACGCACGCGGTCCCGCCGCCAAACGAGAGCTGTGAGATGCGCGCGGCGAGCGCCTCAGGCGTCGCACCCGCAATCGGCTGTTCGCCCGCGGAATAAATCGGCGTCACCACCACGGCATCGGCCTTTTCGAATCCGCGCGCGAACTCGTCCATCTGGTACTTCACGCGTGAGTAACGGTGCGGTTGGAACACGGCAACGACATAGGCATCGGGAAACGATTCGCGTATGCCTTCGAGCAGCGTGGAGATCTTTTTCGGGTTGTGCGCGTAATCGTCCACCACCACCACGCCTGCGGCTTCGCCGACCACGGTGAAGCGGTGCAGCACGCCTTCGAACTGGCCGATGGCCTGTGTGACTTTGGCTGCGTCCTGTTCGAGGACGTATGCCACGGCGTAGCTCGCGAGTGCGTTGAGCACGTTGTACTTGCCCGGCATGCGCAAGACAGCGCGAGGTGCGTCCACGCCCGCCACGACCGGTGTGAAGTGCGTCTCGAATCCGTGGAACTCCACATCGCGCGCGGTGATGTCCGCTCCTGCGCGCAGTCCATAGGTCACGACGCGGCGCCGGACGGCGGGCAGGAGACTTTGCACGAGCGGGTCGTCGAGGCACGCGCAAAGCGCCCCGTAGAAAGGGATCTTGTCGACAAACTGTGCGAAGGCATCAAGGATGGCGTCAAGCGAGGGATAGTGATCCATATGATCGCGATCGACGTTTGTGAGCACGGCGATGGTCGGCGTGAGGCGCAAAAAACTTCCGTCGCTCTCATCGGCCTCGGCCACGAAGAGTTCGCCTGCGCCAAGTTTCGCGCTCGAATCCAGGGAATTGAGGCGGCCACCGATGACGATGGTCGGGTCAAGGCCGAGCTGTGTCAGGACGGTGGCAAGAATGCTTGTCGTGGTGGTTTTGCCATGCGTTCCCGCCACCACCACGCCAAACTTGAGGCGCATGAGTTCCGCGAGCATCTCCGATCGGTGGATGACCGGAATGCGCGACGCCTGTGCGGCCATGAGTTCGGGGTTGTGCTTTGAGATGGCGGTGCTCACCACCACAACCTGGGCACCTTCGACCTGCGAGGCGACATGTCCAAAAAACACCGTGGCACCGAGCGAAACGAGCCGTTTCGTAACAGCTGTTTCCTTGGCGTCACTTCCTGAAACAGTGTAGCCGAGCGTCACGAGCACTTCGGCGAGGCCCGACATGCCGCTGCCGCCGATGCCTATGAAATGGATTCTGCGGATGGTGTGGAACATGGCGTGGAGGGGCTCCGGTTGCGGCTCGCGACGAGCGCGTTGCGATGAAATTGCGAAAGCAGGCCCACCATAAACAGGTTCGCGAGCAAAGACGATCCGCCCGCCGATATGAACGGTAGCGGCAGCCCTTTTGTGGGCAGCAGGCCCGCCACGACGCCCATGTTCACCAGTGTGGATCCCGCGAGCATGGCGAAGAATCCAACCGCCATGAGGCGTTCGGCAGCACTCACGGCGCTTTTCACGATCTGCAGGATAGAAAAATAGAACAGCGCGAATATCAGCACCAGCACGGCAATGCCCACAAAGCCCATCTCTTCCGCGATGACCGCGAGGATGAAGTCGGTGTGCGCCTCCGGAAGAAAGAACAGTTTTTGCTGCGAACCGCCAAGTCCCTTGCCGAGCAGGCCACCTGAAGCGAGCGCAACGAAGCTCTGGATGATCTGGAAGCCGGCGCCCAGGGGGTCCGCGAAAGGATCAAGAAAGGTAACAAGACGCCGCACGCGGTAGGGCTCCGCCACCATGACTCCCACGAGCAGCGGCAGGCCAAGCCCTGCCACGCCAAAGATGAGGCGCTTGGGGATGCCGTGCAGGAACAGAATGCCGGCAAGACCGCAGAGCAGAATGACCGTCGATCCAAAGTCGGGCTGCAGAAGCAGTGCAAGGAAAGCAAGACCTACGGGCCACAGTCGGCCCAGTGCATAAGGTCTTTTTTCGAGCAGCACTGCGGCGAACATAACAGTGGCCACTTTGAGAAACTCCGACGGCTGGACCTGGACTGGTCCAATGGCGAGCCAGCGCGCCGCGCCCTTCACGCTCTTGCCGATGTGCGGCATTTTTGTGAGAAAAACCGCAACGAGTGCCGCAAGGAAGAACACGCCTGCGTGCCTGCGCACGAAGGCAAGCGACAGGCGCGCACCCGCGATGGCGCACACGATGCCCGGCAGCACGTACAAGAGCTGTTTTTTGACGAACATGAATTCGCTGCCGTACTTTTGCGCCGCGTAAACAGAAGAGGCGCTGTAGACGAACAGCAGGCCAAACGAGATAAGCGCCACCACCGGAAACCACAGCGACTGGCCACCGTACTGCACGAAGCGCGAAGGCAGAGGCACTGTGTCATGGTGGGACGCATTGCGGGACGAGTTCAGGAAGTCACGGGCTGTGTGCATCGTGCGGGTCTTCAAGCGGTGTCGGCTGGGGCGATGGCGGGAGTCGCAGCGGCCGTGCGGGCGCCGCGCTCATCGCGCTCGAGGCGTCTCACACCTTCGAGAGCGCCCACTCCTTGAAGATATCCCCGCGGTGCTCGAAATTTTTGAACGCGTCAAAACTCGCGCACCCAGGCGACAGCAGGACGACATCTCCCGGCTCGGCGTCGGCAAGGGCGGCTTCGGCGGCCTCGAGCAGAGTCGCACTCGACGGCGCAAGGCCACCCTGCCCGGCGACAGGCGTGAGGTCGGACTTCAAGAGCGAGCTGGCAGCCCCGAACGGATAAAATTTCGTCACAGGATTTTTGAAAAATGGCACGAGAGATAGGAATTCCTCGCCTTTCGGTTCGCCCCCCACCAACAAACGCACCCCGCTCTTGAAGCTTCTCAGTGCCATGAGCGTGCTCTCCACGTTGGTGGCTTTGGAGTCGTTCACGATCACCACTGCCTTGCGCGAGCCGTCCGCCGCACGCACGGGAGTCTCTTTGCGCACCACGAATTCCAGCCGGTGTGCAAGATGCAGATAATCTGAAGTGGCGGTCTCCCATTGCGCTTTGAGGATGGCTTTGGAAACACCCAACTCGGCGGCCGCGATGCTCGCCGCGAGCAGGTTGGTTGCATTGTGGAAGCCTGGCAGGACGGGATCACTCACATCAAAACCGAGACCTGTTTGAGGTGAAAGCTGCCAGCGCGCGGAAAAGGCGCCATGCGTGGCGTGTGCGCCGTTTTCCATGTCCACACGCGCGGTGAGCAAGGGTGCGCCGAGAGCGCGAAGGGGAGCGAGCGTGCGCAGCTCCTGGTAGAGCGCCACGGGAAGTGTGCGGGCGCGTTCGAGGGCAACAACGAGTGGTGCGAGCGAAACCCCGCCCGCTGCGCCGGGAACGTCGTTGGGCAGGCGCTGCGCGTTGCTGGGCTGCAGGATCACCACGCGTGCACGCGGCAGCGGCAGGCCCGCCCGCAGCGCCTCTTCCATGACGCCCGCATCCACCAGGGCAAGGCCTTCGTCCTTGACCATGAGCAGCAGGCGCCACTTGGCTTTCAGGTACTCGAGCATGTTTTCGTAACGTAACAGATGATCTTTCTGAAGGTTCAACAGTATGGCAACGTCGGGTCGGAGCGAGTACGTTGTCTCCAGTTGGTAGCTTGAGAGCTCGAGTACGAAGTGCGTCGTGCCGGCTGCTCCGGCGTCCTCGGCATCCTTGATGGCGGTTGTGAAGGGCAGACCAAAGTTTCCGCAGGCCACGGCTCTGTGCCCCGCGCGATTGAGCAGCTGCGTGGCATAGTGTGTGGTGGTGCTCTTTCCGTTTGTCCCGGTGATAGCCACAACGCGCTCGTGCCCGCGGAGCGACCACGCGGCCACCTCTATCTCGCTCAGAACCGGAATGCCGTGTGTGCGGGCTTCGAGAGGCAACCCTTTTGCAAGCGGAATGGCCGGAGACAGAACGAGCGCATCGGCTTCCGAGCGAAAGCGTGCGAGCGAGTGCCCGCCTTCTTCATAAGAAACGCCCGCCGCGTTCAGCTGGCGTTTGGCTTCCTCGGAAAGCGTGCCCGCCTCAGAAAGAAACACACGCGCCCCACTGCCACGCAGTATCAAGGCCGAGGCAAGGCCGCTGCGGGCGCCACCGGCCACCCAGACGCGCAATTCAGCGAGATTCATGGTGTCACCGGAGTTTGAGGGTGAGAACGGACAGCAACGCCAGCATGAAGCTCAAAATCCACGCTCGGATGGTGATCTTTTGCTCTGGCCAGCCGCCTTTTTCGTAGTGATGATGCAATGGAGCCATGCGGAACACGCGCTTTTGACGGATCTTGAAACTGCCGACCTGGATGATGACCGAAAGCGCCTCCACCACGAAAACGCCGCCCATGATGACGAGGAGGATCTCGTGTCCGGTGATCATGGCCACGGTTCCCAGGATGCCGCCAAGTGGAAGCGCGCCAGAATCGCCCATGAACACCTGCGCAGGCCACGTGTTGTACCAGAGGAAGCCAAGCGAAGCGCCGATGAGGCCCGCAAGAAACACGGAGATCTCGCCGGAGCCCTGCACGGTGTGATAGTAGAGATATTTGGCCACGACGACGTTGCCAGTAACGTAACAAAGGGCGAGAAGAGCGATGGAGCATGTGATGACCGGACCGATGGCAAGGCCATCGAGACCGTCGGTGAGGTTCACCGCGTTGCTTGTGCCGCTGATGACGAGCAGTGCGAACGGCGCGTAGAACCACGACAGATTCAGCACGTAGTCCTTCACGAATGGCAATGCCAGCGCCAGGTGCTGGTGTGAGGACTGCTGCGATCCGCTGGACGAATAGGTGGACGTCCACAGGTGCCACGCCACGGCGAGCGAACCGAATCCAAGCAGGCCGAGCATTTTCCAGCGGCTCGCAAGTCCTTGCGGGTTCTTCTTGCTGATCTTGAGAAAGTCGTCAAAAAATCCAACGATGCCGTATCCCACGCTCACAATGACGAGCGTCCACAGGTGACGGTTCGTGAGGTCCATCCACAACAGTCCGCTTGCAAGCGTCGCGAACAGAATGACCACCCCTCCCATGGTCGGGGTGCCCTTTTTTTCCATATGGCTTGCAGGCTGCAGTTCGCGGATGGGCTGTCCGAGTTTCAACGCGCGGAGGCGCGTGATGAGCGGCGGGTAGAGCACCAGCGACAGTAGGATTGCCGTGAGCATCGCCAGGATGGCGCGGCTCGACAGGTATGTGAACGCGTTGAAGCCCGTCTGGAACTTCGAGAGATGAACGAAGAGCGCGTAGAGCATGGCCGTCCTATTTTTTTTGAGGCGCTTCGCGGGGTGTCGCCTTTCGGCCCGCGAGTGCCGCCGCCGCTTCCTTGGCGTCGCTGAACGGGGATTTTATGGTCCCCATAATCTGGTAATCCTCGTGGCCTTTGCCAGCTATCACTACCACGTCGCTTGGCGCGGCCAAGGCCACGGCTTCGGCAATGGCCTGGGATCGCTGTGCGTTCACGTTGATTTTATCCATGAGGCGAGCCGGAACGCCAGCGACGATGTCAGAGAGGATGCGATCGGGAGATTCGGTGCGCGGATTGTCACTCGTGACGTAACACGCGTCGGCGAGTTCCGCGGCGATGGCTCCCATCAGCGGACGCTTGCTGGCGTCGCGGTCTCCGCCACATCCGAATACGCACCATAGGCGTCCACCTTTTGGCAGGAGCGACCTGCAGGTGAGCAATGTTTTCTCCAGGGCGTCAGGAGAATGCGCGTAGTCCACCAGCACGGTGGGCACATCTTCCTTGGCGACACCCGCAGGTGGCGGTACGGGTTCGAGGCGACCGGGGATCAGGCGCACACGCGAGAGGGTCTGCGCCACCTGTTCAAGTGGATATCCAAGAGCGAGAAGTGCAGCCGCGGCGCCTGCTGCATTGTCATGTTGGAAATCCCCCACCAGCGCGAGCGAAAACGGCACTTCAGAAATCGTGTGGCGCTCCGAAGAGAAACGCCAGACGCCACGGATTCCAGCCGTGAACGAGAGTCTCTGCGCTATCGCCACGTAGCGCGCCGACAAGAACTTCTTCTGCGCCACACGGAAGAACTTCTCCGCCTCGTTCGGGAGTCCGACGCCTATGGCGTGTCGCTGTGCATGGAACGCTTTCGCCACGAAGCGTTCCCAATGCGCATCGGACACGTTGACCACCGCCGTGCCGGAGGCTTTCAGATGGCCCTCGAACAGCAGCCCTTTCGCTTCCGCGTACGACTCCATGTCGCCATGGTAATCGAGGTGGTCTTGCGTGAGGTTGGTGTAGACGGCGACGTCGGATTGCCATTCGCCCATGCGTCCTTGATCGAGGCCCTGCGATGTCGCCTCCATGACGATGTGTTTCGCGCCCCGCAGGCGTGCCGCACGCGCCGCCGCCAGAAACCCTGCGTAGTCTGGCATCGTGGGAGTGTCGCCCTCAAAGGTGTCGCCTTCGAGTTGGATGCCTAAGGTACCAAGCCTCAGCACCGGTTGCGTGCTAAGTTCAGCGAGCGCGTTCCCTAGAATCTGGGTCGTGCTTGTCTTGCCGTTGGTGCCGGTGATGGCAATCGTGGTGAAGTCACCGTCGTTCACTCCGCTTGCAAGCTTGAGCAGCTTACGCAGGGCGACATCGGCGCTTGAAACCAGCAGGAGAAAGGGGTGCTCGAGCACCTCGTCGACCCATTCCGGGGGCATGCCGCGCTTTTCGAGCGCGCGGCCGGTGATGGTGTCGTGGCCTACAAACAGTCCGCCTTTTTCGAGCACCTCCTGCACGCACTCGTGCGAGTCGAAGGTGAGGCCTTTGCGCGCCACGAAAATGAAATGCGGCGTGGACGGATCGCTCGCATTGATGTGGGGCAAAGCGGCGAGCGCGCGAGAATCCCAAAGAAGCGGCAACGGCGTCTCGGAGATGGCCGGATCGCGGCGAAACGCCGAACCGAGCGGAACCTCCACAAGAAGCAGCCTCTCGCGTTCGAGGAGCAGGACCACCTGCAGGGGAGTGAGCGTGAACGAGGTGGGAAGCACTGCGGGGCGCGCGGCGATTTTCATGAAAGCCTGACTCGCCGATTTGCCGCCGCACGGAAGCCACGGGGTGTGAGCAGCGGGACTAAGGTTTTGGATTCACCAGACGGGTCGGTTTTCCGTTCCGTTATGAATCGCAAGTGCGCCGATGGAATTCAAGTAGTGCACCGTCTTTTGACCTATTTCCGCAAACACGGGGCCCGCGAGGGTGCCGCCATAGGCTGGGCGCACCTGAGGCTCGTCGATGACCACCGTGATGGCGAGGCGCGGCGCTTCGGCGGGAATGACGCCTGTGAAGCTGGCAATGCGTTCGCTGTAGGAGTGAGTGCTCTGCATGTACTTCTGCGCCGTGCCGGTTTTTCCTGCCACGGTGAATCCTGGCACCGAAGCTCTTTTTCCGGTGCCGTCTTCTTCCACCACGCCACGCATCATATCGGTCACCACGCGACTCGTGCGCTCGGAAATGACGCGAAGTGGCGGCCCTGCGCGCTCGGAGTCGTACGGCTCGCCCTCGCCTGCCAGAATATGGACACCTTTGTCGGTGCCTCCACCCGTGAGCGTCGTGAGCGCCTTGGTGAGCTGCAGCGGAGAAATGGCAATGCCCTGTCCGAAGGCCATGTTTGCAAATCGCATCTCGCGCCACGTCTCGGGCTTGGAAACACGTCCGGCCCATTCGCCCGGAAGGCCCGTTCCGGGAGCGCGCGTGAATCCGTAACGAAACAGCGCTTCATGGAAGCGAGTCCGGCCAAGTTTCTGTGCAATCTTATATGTGCAGATGTTGCTCGAGTATTTGATGATTTCTGTCACTGACGCCATGCCGTGCGGGTGGTCGTCGTGGATGGCGCCGCCCGGAATGCGCATGGTGCCATTTTCGCAGAACAGTGAGTCGCCCGCTTTGATGAGCCCAGCGTCGATTGCGGAGGCAACGAACATCGGTTTCACGACACTGCCAAGTTCGAGAGCGTCCATGATCGGGCGAAAGCGCCGTTTGGCGGGATCCGGCGGAGGAGCGTTGAGGTCGAAGGTGGGATAACTCGCGATGGCGAGAAGCTCTCCATTTTCCACGTTCATCACCACCGCGCTGCCGCCGTGCGCGCGCGCTTTCATGACGCCGTCGCGCAGAGCACTCTCAACGAAACTCTGGATGGAGAGGTCGATCGAAAGGCGCAGCTCCGCCGAGGTGGGTTCGGGTTTCACTGCGCCGTTTGGCGTTATGAGCGTCGTGTGTCCGCGGGCGTCGCGCGTGACCTTGGCCCTGACACTCTTTCCGTTGAGGCGCGCATCGTAGACGCGCTCGATGCCTTCGAGGCCCTGGTTGTCGGTGCCGACCATGCCAATCAGATGCGCGGCGAGATCGCGCTCGGGGTAAAGGCGTTTGGGCTCATCGATGACGCCAATAAAGTCGTGCCACCGGGCAAGATCACCCATGCGAGTGAGTTCCGACGGAGTGACCTGGCGGCGCAACCAGGCGAACGCGCGCTTGGATTTGGAGAGTTCCGAAATGTCCTTGAAAGGCACACCCAGCGTGCGAGCCACGTCCTTTTGCACCGTCACGTCGTCGGGAATCCGACGCGGAACGATGAACAGACTGGGATAAAGGACGCTCATGGCGAGAGTCTTGCCATTGCGATCGGTTATCTGCGCACGCGGGGCCACAAGCGTCACGTCGGACTCAAACTGGCGGCTCGCCTTGTGCAGGAGTCTTTCGCGCATGGCGCTTGGCAACAGGCCAAGGTACGCATAGCGGCCAAGCAGCGCGCAGAAACCCGCGCCGAGGAGAGCGCCGAGCACGAGGGTGCGCGCGCTATGGTTCTGCGAAAGATGGAATCCGCGCGGAAAGATCTTGTCGAAAATGTAACGGCCGCCGCCGGCCATCGAGGTGCGTCCGGCGCCGCGCAGCACACGCGCCACCGCGATTGGCGAAATGGTTTTTTTATCGACTTTTGCAGGTTTGCCAATCTTGCCGTTTTTGCCTGGCTTGTCAGCGCGCATCGGATTTTCCTCCGGGTTCACGCGCGTGCAACACACCATCGATTCCAGGCAACACCAGCTCTACGTTTTTCGTGGAGCCCCGCGCTCCTGATATGTGCTTGTCGCGCACCGATCTTTGCACGGCGGCGACCTCCGAAAGTAGCTCGACGTTTCTTTGTCGCAGCTCGCGCTCGTCCGTCTTCAGGCGGCCGAGTTCATAGCCGAGCGCATAGGTCTTTGTGCGCAGAAGTGCCACTGGGATGGCCGCGGCGATGACAAGTACGAAGCACACGAGAGAAACGTCAATGCGGGGGAACCTCACGATCGCCTTCTCCTTCGAAACCGACGAAACGGAACACGCGCAGGCGCGCGGAGCGTGCGCGAGGGTTCGCCCTGGTCTCGACGTCGCTCGCAACCACGCCTCCGCGTGGAACCTCGCGTCCCCAGGAGCGCGCCTCTTCCCAAGGCAGGAGCGGCGCGTCCTCGTCGTCGTTTGCGTGTGCTTTGGCTTTTTGCCAAGCGCGCAGGCGACGTTTCACCGGCCTGTCCTCGAGCGAGTGGAACGAGATGAATCCCGCCCGCCCGTGCGCGGCGATGACGTCGGGAACACAGTCGAGCAAAGCGTCGATGGCTTCGAGTTCGCGATTGACCTCGATGCGCAGGGCCTGGAAGATCCGCGTGGCTGGATGCACCCTGCTGTTATGGTAACCGAGAACGCGTGCGCACCAGCTTGCGAACTCCACGGTATTTGACAGAGGCAGCGTGCCCGCTTCGCGATCCTTGACCACGGCGGCGGCAAGTTTGCGCGCGCGAGGTTCTTCTCCGAACTCGCGAAACAGGCGCTCGAGTTCGCGCTCGGTGTAGGTCTGCAGGATGGACATTGCTGTGCGCGGATCCTCGCCGCCCTCGCCTGCGTCCATCCGCATGTCGAGGGGTCCTGGCCGTTGCAGCGAAAACCCGCGCTCGGGCGTGTCGAGCTGCGGGCTGCTGACGCCAAAATCCGCGAGCAGCAGAGCGACTCCGCGCCTGAGCCCTGCCTCCCGTAACCGTTCCCCGGCCCGCGCGAAATCTTCGGGATGGATAAGATAAGTAAACGCCCTCCCTGTTCCGGCGAGCTGTTCCCTTAAGAGTGTGAGGCGTTCGCTTGCCGCCGCACGCGCCTGCGCATCGCGGTCAAAGGCCACCAGCCGGATCTCTTTGCCCTCGGGCAGTGTTTCATCGAGAGCCCGGATGAGCGCGCTCGCATGGCCCGCGCCTCCGAGCGTGCAATCCACCAGCACGAACGCCTCCGGGCCTGCCGCAAGTGCGGCGAGCTCGTCGCCAGTAGGCAGCAATTGGGTGAGCGTCTCGGCGAGCAGGACGGGCAGATGTTCGAACATGAATAGGACTCTCCGGGGTCGGGCGGCAGACTTTACCGCACCTTGCGTGACAGCTCTGGCACATGGCCAAAGAAAAATCTCGCACCCCCTCAAGTCCCGCCGGATTCGTCCGAAGACTTGTCGAGGCTAAAGGAGCCGAAAACATTCGGAACCTGTCCGAGACGAACACGACCACACGAGGAAGTACGGCCATGAAACTTCGTACCAAGTCCAGGCTCAAGGGAATCCTGATTCCCGCCATTGCAGCTCTCTTCCTGGGAGCAGGCGCCATTGCCTGCAGTTCCTCCGGCGAAGAAGCGGCCCCGGACGCGGCCATGGCCGAAGACGGCGCCGTATCGAACACCGACCCGCTGGCAAATGATGCCAATGCGGCAGGCGGCGAAGGCGCGGCCGAAGAAGGCGGCGAAGTCGCAGCTGGCGGAAACAACGAGGAGCTCTCCAACCTTGTGAACGACGGTAGCGCCAATGCGGCCTCGGCAGAGAATCCCTCGGCCGACCCTGCACTCACAAACAACGCAGGAGCGGATCCGTTCGCCAACCCTGCGGCAGCCGATGCCACCGAGGCAGCTGGTGCGGCCAATGAGTCAGGCGCTGGACTCAACAATGGCGCTGACCCATTCGCTCCAGCCAACGGTGCTGCCGCCCCCAACGCGACCGTGGGCGCTGAGAGCAATCCAGCAACCGACGCGGCAGGCGCCGCTTCCGAAGGTGAAGCTGCAGCCACCGATGCCGCTCCGACCGACGCAGCCCCCATGAACCCTGCAGCCGCCGACGCCGCGGCCGCTCCTGCGGGCGAAACCACTGCCGAAGCAGCTCCAGCCACCGACGCGGCTCCTGCCGATGCGGCTCCCGCAGGCGAGACTCCTGCCGAAGCTCCTGTGGCTACCTCGGGCCCTTCGACTGGTTATGTTCCCGAAAACGGCTCCAAGATGGCCTATTACGTGCAAAAGGGCGACACACTCGGCACCATCTCCGCAAAGATCTACGGCAACAAGTCGAAGTGGAAAGACCTTGCTTCAGGCAACAACCTCTCCGACCCGAACCTCATCTACGCCGGCGACGTGATCTACTACTCCGTCGATGATTCCAGCCGCCCCTTTGCTGACAAGTATGAGTCCGCTCCCCGCCAGTCCGTGACCGTTGCCCAGGGCGATACGCTCAGCTCCATCTCGGCCAAGGTTTACGGTTCTGAAGGCAGCTGGCGCACGCTCTGGAAAGAGAATCCCTCGGTAAAGAACCCCGACGTGCTCACGATTGGTTCGACACTGTTCTACCGCGGCACAGCCCAGGCCTCCGTGCCTGTCACCTCCGAAGAAGGTGTGGCTGCCACCGAGCAGGAGTGATGAGAAGAAAGGTTTCACTCTCACCATAGAGAGACACGAGACCAGACGAGGAAAGGGAAGCTCCGGCTTCGCAGGCCTCAAAAGGAACGAGAATCGGATGTGAAAGCTCCCAGGTGGAAGGAGCGTCGAGACGGAAAACCAAGGGCGCTTTCTCAGAAGCAGCGAAGGGCCCAGGCAAACAGGAGGATGATGAGAAAAGATCGGCAGTGAGGCGGGACGAGAGGCTTGTGGCGAGACTCTCCCCCGACGACAGAGAAGGCCAGGTTCTGAGCTCACCGACGCGGCGAGTGGCGAAGAACCAAGGCACGAGAGAGAGACGCAGCGCGGTACCCCCGGGGAAGGTCACAGCACCTTCCCCGGTTTTTTCGTGTGCGTGGGCAGCGACTAGGCAATGACTAGGCACGGACTGGGCCCACGCTTCCGGCTCGTCAGCGCAGGCTTGCGCGCACGCACGGTACTCGGCGTAGGTGCCCACGTTGAACCAGCGCAGGCTATCGTGGTGATCAACGTGATCTATCGCTTTTCCTTGGGCAAGCGCTTTGCGGTAGAAGGAATCGATGCTCGACATTTTTTCCACGGGTGCTGAGAGCGCAAGCTCTCGCGAGAGAATCTGGTGGCCCGAGAAGTTCCGCCCGACCACGCCACGACTCGAAGCGATTTCAGGCGCAAGGTCGCGCCCGAAGCCAGCCACCTTGGCCTTTCCCAGGTCCACCCACATGGCGTCGTTCTGGGGCTTCTTTAGAGCCCGCGAGCAGAGCACCGCGTCCACGCCCTTTTCTCGAGACTCCCAGGCACGCGCCATTTCAGTCAGCGGAACGTCCGCGAAGACATCACCAGACACCACGATGATGGCCTCGGGAACGGCCTCGTGGCGCGCGATTTCCTGCACGATGCGGGCAACGCCGCCTCCTGTTTCCAGCAACGCCTCCTCGCGCCAGAACCGCACGCTTGTGCCAGGCAGGCCGGCAGCACGCGTGGCGCGTTCGAGCTCCTCCTCACACAGCGGGGCGAGAAAGTGCGTGTTGCAGTGCACAGTGGATAGGCCCGCTTCGAGCAGCGCCTTGATGTTGTGGAACGCGAGCGGCCATTTTCCCAGAGGCACCGCCGTCTTGGGAATGTAGTGCGTGAGCGGGCGCAGGCGCGTCCCGAGGCCTGCGCAAAGCACGATGGCAAGGTAACGGGAAGGGTCAAGGGGCCTGTCCATGGAACGCACTTGCCTCCTGTGTCGGATTTTGAGTGACCGATCCGACCAGGCAGCGGCAAGTCGTACCTGCGCATGCGTAGTCGTCACCGTTGCGCGCCCGAGACGCGACCTGCCTACCCAGAGATGATGGCACGTCTCCCGTTTCCCTTTGATTTCCTTCGTGCTGAAATGTATTTGACGCCTGGGGGCACGCGTCCAGAAGTCTGGTATCTGATGAAGGTGCCTAGTTGAGAGTAGGCATGCCTAGTCACCTTGCCTCGCGCAACCAGGCACGCATGCAGCGACCTTGTCCCATGACCGACCGCAGAGGGACCACAGTGGCATCCGACGGAAAAGCAGCGGCACCTCCGGCTCTGGCCGACGTGAGCGCACGGGTGAATCGGTACCTTGATGGTATCGCGCGGTACCTCGCCGCCTACCGGGCGCGCGAGGAGTTCACGCAGAGTGAAATGGCTTCGCGGCTTGGCCTGTCTCTCAACAGGTACCGGGAGTACGAACAGAACACGACCGACAACTCCAAGGGCATTCCGCTCGACCTGCTGCTGCGCATCACGGAACTCGAGGGCCTGGCGGCTGCTGAGTTCCTTGCGAAGATAGATGAAGCGCCCGTCACGGCGAGCCAGGTCGACGAGCTCGAGCACGCTCTGCTGTCGAAGTGGCGTGAAGTGCCGCTCGAGGACCGGCGCACTTTCGTGCGCATCACCGAAAACGCACCTGGAGACCCGCTCATTCCGCAAAAAATGCGGTGGATTATCCGTGTGGCGAATCTTTTGGGACAGTTGCCCTACGACGTGCGCCTAAAATTCGAGCGTGAAGTGATTGAAGAGTACATGGCAGTCCTGAAACCCGAAGCGGGGACCCCTGAGCACGACCTGCTGCTTGACCGCCTGCGCGAACTTATCAAGCATTATTACACAAACTTTGATGGCTACAGAAAATAGGAGACCTTCCCGCTCTCGTTGCGACGTCACAACACTCATGATAATTGCCGAAGCACGCCGTCACCCCACTCCGATTCCATTCTCCCATGGACTCGCGCGGAGGCTCTCCCAGTGAAAACTTCTCTGCCGAAACTCGTTGTTACGAGCGAATCACACCCAAAGCTCTACCGGTTTCTTCGGCACCACCCGGAGATCCTTGGTGTTTTTCACAACGTCGAAATCGATCGACCCCTGGAACAGGGCGTTATTCTCGCTTCCGGTGACAGCCGAGAGATCGTCAAAGTCTACATTGACCATCTGCATGTGCCGTTGCTTCTCGAGCACAAAGTCATTGCGCGAAACGCGAATTGCAGGTGTGGATTTGAACCGCTCGTGGCGGGGCTCGAGTACCTGGGCTACGATTCGCTCTATGGCGCGCAACTTGCGGCAGACAGAGCCATGGCTGTCAGTAAAGTGGCAAAAGCCACGGATAACAAAGACAATTCTTTGTATTGTTACTACCACGGCTCTGGAGAAAGTGTGCGGGCTTCCCGTACTCTGTTAAATAAAATGCGTGCGCTTGTCCTCGAGCACGTGCAGAATCCCGGCGAAACCGAATCCACCGAAGACAGCCACAGCTTCGATTTGGTTGTTTCCGCGCGTCTGTCCAAGCACTGACCGGTTCCCTTTCGCCCCCCAGGAGATAGTGA
>Ga0163152_10004794_pt1 | contig 16403 bp, 13 predicted proteins | sample OliLakLV19MP8IB2_FD_148635 | JGI IMG/M metagenome (GOLD analysis project Ga0163152, IMG submission 148635) | Freshwater microbial mat bacterial communities from Lake Vanda, McMurdo Dry Valleys, Antarctica - Oligotrophic Lake LV.19.MP8.IB-2 | ecosystem: Environmental > Aquatic > Freshwater >... | reverse complement strand
GTGGATCCTCAATGCCGGGATTGACTTCAGGCTCGGGTGCTTCGGAAGGATTCGACTCTGCATCTTTATGGGGCGTGATGAGATCGGCAGGAGTCTCGCCCTCAGCGGCGTCGGGATCGATGGTCATGGTTGCCTTCCTAGTTTAAAGGGCACAGGACAAATATGCAAACCTTGTGCCAGTAGGTTCCACTCAAGGCTCGCGAGCTAGGTTCGCCGATTGTCGGGAAAATTCCCACAACACTCTTTGCCGAATCCTCATGCCGCGAGTTTTCTATTGCGATATCGTTCGTCCGATTTGGTGGCATATGCGACCCAACTATTTGCTGCCGCGGGATGTGACGGCGACAAGCCGGAAACAATTGCCGCCGGTCTGATCGAAGCCGATCTGCTCGGCCACACGACGCACGGGTTGCAACTGGCTGCCACTTATCTAAGGGAACTCGAATCGGGGGCGATGGCGGGGCGGGGTGACCCCGAGATCATCGCCGACCGGGGCGGTGCCGTAACCTGGGACGGGCGGAGACTACCGGGCATCTGGCTGACAACCAAGGCCATCGATCTCGCAATTGAGCGGGTTGCCACACATGGGATCGTGGCAGTGGTGATTCGGCGCAGCCATCACATTGGCTGTCTCGCGTCCTTCTTGCAACGTGCAACCGACCGTGGCCTGATGATCACAATTGCCAGTTCCGATCCTGCCGCGGCCAGCGTTGCTCCATTCGGAGGCCGCAAGGCGGTGTTCACGCCGGACCCGATTGCAGTTGGGATTCCCACAGATCGAGATCCGATCCTGATCGACATTAGCGCGTCGATCACCACCAATGGGATGTCGAATAGGTTGCGGAACGAAGGGAAGCGGTTCCCCGGTGCCTGGGCTCTCGATGCCGCAGGCAACCCAACCGATGATCCAGCCGCACTGTTCACCGATCCGTCTGGAACTCTGCTGCCAATCGGCGGCGTGGACCATGGCCACAAGGGTTTTGGCCTCGCGCTGATGATCGAAGCACTGACACAAGGCTTAGGTGGTTTCGGTCGGGCCGAGAAACCAACTGGCCTCGGTGCCTCGGTGTTTGTGCAAGTGATCGATCCCGCGGCCTTCGGAGGCGGCGAAGCTTTCCGGCGTGAGACTGGCTGGACCGCAGATGCTTGCCGCAACAATCCCCCGGCCCAAGGTAACGATGCGGTTCGAGTTCCAGGTCAACGTGGCCTCCTACGAAAGCGACAAGCTCTGGCCGAGGGAGTAGACCTCTATCCCGGCATCATGGAGGCACTCGCACCGCACGCGGAGAAACTGGGCGTGATTCCGCCCGAGACTGTCACTCGGGACTGACTCGGGTTCGGAATTGCCAGACGATTTCACAGCGTTGGGGGCATCGGCAACGCCAAAGCCCGGCTTTTGGTCGCCGCGATCTCAGATGAACGGTGCCACAACCGACACATTTCGCTTCCCAATTTGCACTCTCTTGGAGACTGGCTGGCACGACCGCCTTGAATGTCGGGTCGCCCATGAACTGGAACGTCAAGGGCGAGCCAGCCGCACATATGCACCGATAACCACTCACCGTCTTCGGTCGCTTGTAGCGGTGGTAGATCTTGTTGCAGGCCACGCAGGTGGCTTGCCAGTCGCCCGGCTTCAGTACGGGTGATTGCGTCGTGTCGCAGGCGCGAGGTATGGCACCCACCTGAACGGCAACTGCTTTCCAGGCCGGGCCATGACGGGCAGTGGGCCCGGCGATCGCGTGGGCAATTTCGTGCAAAAGTGTGTCAAGGACCGTCTCGCGTGGACTATTCAAGGCGTAATACTCGGCAATCACGATGCGTTTCGTTCGGTATTTACACATGCCCAGGCAACGCTTCATCGCCGACAAGCTGAATGTCCATTCTTGCAAACCGTACTTCATCATCTCGTGGCTTGCAATGTCTCCCAATTCCTTCAGGTCCATGCTCGCTCTCCAAACTCCTGAGACAAATGAATCACTTACTGACTCGCCTAGCATACGATTCAGAGGTGGCCACTTCGCGTCTGCTCCAGTGAAAATCCAGATTCGGAGAGCGTCCGAATCTGTCACCACCACGAACATGATAAGTACACTAAATGGACAACGATCGCGCGGTGCGTGATATGTACACTTGGGGACATCATGAAATCCGACCTCTTCGATCTTTCGGATGAAACGGCCGTCGTGCTCGGTGGGACGGGCGTACTCGGCGGTGCAATGGCCGAGGCACTCGCGGATGCGGGTGCTCGCGTCGCCATCGTGGGGCGCAGCGAGGAGCGTGGCCTGGCCTGCGTTCGCCGAATCGAGGAAGCAGGTGGCCGGGCCATGTTTGCTCAAGCCGACGCCTTGAGCCGTGATTCCCTGGCGAAATGCCGCGACACAATTCTGAAATCTTTCGGCAAGATCACGGTTCTCGTGAATGGGGCAGGGGGGAACAAGCCCGAAGGGACCATCATGCCCGGCGGGGATTTTTGCAAGATGTCGATCGAAGGCTGGAACGGCGTCTTCGACCTGAATCTCGTGGGCGGGGCCCTGCTTCCGTCTCAAGTCTTCGGCGAAACCATGGTCGCAGCCGGCAAGGGGAGCATCATCAACATCGCCTCGATGTCGTCGATCATTCCCCTTTCGCGCGTAGTGGCCTACTCGGCCTCGAAGGCGGCGGTGCTGAATCTCACGCTCTGGCTGGCCCGCGAATGGGCCACGAAGGGCGTTCGCGTGAATGCCATCAGTCCTGGCTTCTTCCCCGCCGAGCAGAATCGCCGGATGTTGCTGAAGGACGACGGCACCTACACCGAACGCGGCCAGTCGATCGTGGGCCACACGCCGATGGGCCGATTCGGCGAGGCCAAGGAACTCGCCGGCGCGGTCGTTTGGCTCGCATCCTCCAAAGCTTCCGGATTCGTAACCGGCCAGAACATCGTCGTGGACGGCGGTTTTTCTTCGACGACTATTTGACATCGCCAGGCCCTCCGGGTGGGATGCTGACATTGAGTTGCGGTCCCACGTTGAGATTGACTTGCCCAGATCGCTGAAAGATCACGGGCATCTTTTCTCGGCGAATGTTCAACAAGGCCCGCAGCGAATTCTGATAGAGGCGTTGTAGCCGTTCGATCATCCGCATTGCCGTGCTGCACGATTCGGCCGACGAGAGTGTCTGGTCCTCACGAGGTCGCCCGGGATCGGCAAGTGCAAGCAGCGTGAAGGGCGAATCGGTCTGCCGTGCGACAATGCCAATCCACTTGCGGCGAAGCATTTCGTACTGAGCCATTTCGTCAATGAGCAGGGCTTCACCCGGCTGGCGTGGCGGCCAAGATTGTCGCAAGCGATCGCGAATGGCCAGGAACGCGGCCCGCTCCCAGGCCGAGCCGCCCATGGCTTCCAGTGCTCGACCGGCGATCCAGCCGGAATCCAGATCCTCACGGCTCGCGGCCTTGACTGCTTCCCAGCGAGCCTTCGACGCTTCCGGGTCGATGCGGGCGAGTTGTTCGATGTCGCGAAAGTTCACTTCTTCGGGCCGTTTCTCGGCGATGGAAGCGGCGTCGAAGCGAGTCGGTGCTTCCAGGACCGGCAAGGGTTCGCCGTTACGCTTGGCATGTGTGTACTGCTTGAGCAGCAGGTCGAATGCTTCGGCCGCCTCACGGGCGAGTTGCGGATCGTCCGAGTCCGGAGTAGGTGTCGGTGCAACTTGAACAGAGCGGTTTTGCCCCGCCTTTTCGAGTCGTGCCAGTTTGCTTCGGGTTTTCATGACGTTGCCTCCCGGTTGGCCATGTCGCTTTCAAGGACCTGGATCCGATTGCTCAGATCGACGGATTCACGGAGCCGAAGGCCTAGCACCAGGATCGCGCGAGCCGCCTTAATCTGGATGCCGGACTCCTCCTTTTTCAGTTGCGAAGCCAGTGTATCGGCCGCCTCGCTCATGGTGTTTGCCATGCGGCCAAGCGCACCGGAGATTAACTCGTCCCTGAGACGCGAGACCAGCAATCGAAATTCCGGCTTGGCGAGTTGCCGCTGGACGGTCTTGCGGCTGATGCCGAACTCGTTGGCCACGTCCGTAGCCGATTTGCCTGACGCCAAGGCGAATGCCAGCAGCGATTTTTTCGGGAGTGGGACATTTTGGGACATTTTGGGACACCTTTAAGTGAGGGGTGACGAACGCCAGTTTTCCGGCCAATGGAAATTGACCGCCCACATGATGTGGGCAGCAAGGCCGAATAGCGGGGGGAATCCCCGCAGAAACTCGACCGATTGGAATAGTGTACATGCGAACAGTATAAATTACAAGACCTGTTTGAGCAGATTTTTCCGAGAATGTTTAAGTTTTGGGGCCACGTTCCGCTGGAGTCTCGGCTTCAGCCGGTGCAAAACTCCTTGAAGCGTTGCCGAAGGCGTTAGGAATCGCTGCAAATGAAGGTTCCCGAATACAGGACTTGATATCGACAATTGGATTCGACTTGGGTCCAATTGCATGCTTTTGCTTTCAGTCCAACGGACTGCCAGCGCTCAGCCCAGAGCAACGCTCTGGGTTCTTGAGTATCGAATTCTCTTTCAGTCTGAAGGACTGAGACACAGGGGCTCCCTCGTCTCCGCGAGTCTTCCGGACGCAAAATCGGAAAAGGGTCGAACAATGCGATTGGGATGGAGGGAGTCGCTCCCAGCCCTTCAGGCTGGGTTTCGTCGAGTGTGTACCCAGAGCGTTGCTCTGGGCTAAGGGCTCGCAGTCCGTTGGACTGAAGACCAGATTGCCGAAGAGGCATCTGGAGTATTCCATTGCCGAAGGCAGGCGACCGTGAATTCGAGAAGGTATTTCGCCGGAGTTCCTTATACTTCTCGCGGTCGATAAAGAGACATTCCGCACTAACCCGAAGCGTAAGCGAGGGAAAGAGTTGTGTTCCTCGCTTACGCTTCGGGTTAGTATCAACTCGGGCCGTGAGAAGTATAGTTTAGAGATATAGGCCGTCAGATAGGGCGAGGCGTTAAGCGTGAACAGCCACAAACCGCCGATTGCGAAAGGACGTTCCGCGTCATCGTGGTTCAACGAATCTGTTTCTACATCAGCTCGTAAAAGGACTCCTTGTTTATACTTCTCGCGGTCGATAGTGAAACATTCCGCACTAACCCGAAGCGTAAGCGAGGGAAGGAGTTGTTTTCCTCACTTACGCTTCGGGTTAGTATCAACTCGGTCCGTGAGAAATATAAGGATCGGGAGTTCAGGTCAAGGACTCGCTGTGAGAATCAGGCCATGACAGCTGAGGAAGAGGATTACGTTGACCCTGATTTGCCGCCAGCCTCATCTTGGGTATCGAGAGAGTTGGTCCAGGCGGTCTTGGGCTGTTTGGTGGTCACCGCTTTCGCCGGTCTTGTTGTCTGGACTGCCTACTGGCTGGACTAGCGGTTCGTTCCCTTAGGCGAGCGGCAGGAACAAATTTACCCAGGCAGCGGCCAGGCGAGCGTCGAGGCGTAAGCCCGACGTGGTGGTGCCCGAACTTGGAAGTACGCGAGTCCACGTCGGGCTTACGCCTCGACGCTCGCCTGGTTCATGACGCCCTAAATGGGTAAATTTGAATCTGCCGAGCGTCTTACTACTTCGGCGCACCCATAGGTACGACCATGGGAGGCGTTGTTCCCATGCCCATTGGCGTCACTGGCGTGGCCACGATGGTTGCCCGGTTTTTTTTCCATTCCGCGACATCTACCGAAAGAACCTCCACTGCTCGCTTGAGTTGATTGTCAATCCCCTTGGCCAGATCCTCCGGCTGTGCCTCGGCTGCAACGTCCGGTGAGACCCCTTCTTTCTCCATGTTCACGCCCCGTATTGTGAAGACGCCGGTCCGTGGCAAGCGGAAGGACGAGCCATCAATCAAGCGTGTTTCCATCGTGCCGATCACAAGCCCGCCAGTTGACTGCCCCACGATCTTGCCGAGCCCCAATGCCCGATAGGCGGCCGGAAAAATCTCGGCATCGCTAAAAGAGCGATTGTTGATGAGAACGGTCGTCGGCTTCGTCCACTTGCGGTCGAAGTTCCGCATGACGAGCCCTTCGCTACCGTCACGCTGACGGAAGAACGTGTGTTCCTTGGCACCCAGGTAATTCAAAACTTGATCGTGTGTAAAGCCGCCGCCGTTGTAACGCACGTCGATGACGATGCCGTCCTTATCGAAATTGTCGGAGTACAGCGAGCGCACGAATTGTTCCAAACCGGCCTCGTCCATGCTCGGGATGTGGATGTAGCCAACACGCCCGCCGCTTTGCTTCGCAACCGCTTCGGCATTTTTATCGAGCCAGCGTTCGTACATCAGCTTGCTGATTTCAACGCGTCCGATCGCTTGAGTTTCGACTTTCCGCCTGGCTTTCGGGTCGGCCGCGTTGCTGGTGACTTCGAGCAAAACCATCTCATTCACTCGAGCGTTCAGAAGCCGGCTCAGATTCGTCTTGTCGGTAATTTCCGTGCGATCGAGCGAAAGGACAATGTCGCCTGCCTTGATTGCCAGACCTCGCTTGTCGGCCGGTCCACGCTTCAGAACTTCGGCAATCTTTAGTCCGGGGCCCTTGTAGGTTTCGTCGAAAATCAGTCCCAAATCGGCCGTGATTTCATCGGGCGAACGCAAGAAGCCCGAGATGCCCAGGTGCGACGCATTCAGTTCGCCGAGCATCAGGGTGACCAGATTGTAAAGATCCTCTTTCATGGCCACGTGGCGGACGAGTGCCCGATACTTTTCGCGGATCGTCTTCCAATCCGACCCGTGATGCTTGCTGTCGTAGAAACTATCCGAGAGCAACCGCCAAGATTGATCGAACATCTCCAAGAATTCTTCCTCCTGGCGAACGATCATCTTGGCCGAAAAACCGATGGTCGATGCAGTCGATGGCGTTCCCGACAGACTGAAGCTACTTCCGGGCGAAGTGTTTCGGAGTTGGCCGCTGCCATCGATGAAGTAAATCGATCCCCCTTTGGTCCAGCGAATCTGACTGGGCCGCGTGCTTCCGGTGGTCAGTCGATTCACGGCCCCGCCATCGGTTGAGGCAGACCACAAGTCGTCTCCTCCTTGACTGCTGCGGAAGGCGACATTTTTACCATTCTTAGAAATGCACACGCTCGATGAGGCCGGCCCGACCCGAATAGTGCGCAAATGCAGATCGTCCCAATCGATTTCGCCCGGAACAGATGGAGTGCTCGTCCCTCCTGTCGTGGCGGGCTTTTGCAAAGACATCACATGCACGGCCGTCGCCCCCTGACGCTGGCTGAGAAAGGCAATCTTGTTGGATCCCCAGCTAACGTCGCCATTGAAAGTCGCATAGCGTGTGACGTTCACGGCCGGCTTCGAGCCGTCGAGTGGCAAAACGTACAATTCGCTGGCGAAGGAACCGTCCAGCCTGGCGTAAACGATCCACTTGCCATCGGGCGATAAATCGTAGTCGATCACCTGGGCTTGATCGACGAGAACCTTCACATCGGTGCCGTCAGGCTTCATGGTCCAGAGCTTGCTGGCACGCATGAAGACGATGCGGCTGCCATCCGTGGTGAAGCTTGCACCCGACTCGGCCTCGGGAGTCGTTGTGAGGGCTTTTGTCTTGAAACGATGTGCCTTCGTGAATTCGGCGCTTTCGGGATCATCCGATTCGAGCATGTACAAGTCTTCGTAGCCGTTCCGATCCGACACGAAGATTAATTTCTTGTTATCGGAGGACCAAGCAAGCCCATGCTCCACGGCGGAAGTATCAGTCAGGCGGTTTGCCTTGCCACCACGAGTGGACATTGCGAAAACCTCGCCGTGGACGACAAAAGCGATCGTGTTTTCGTCGGGCGATAATGCGTATTCGCTCATGCCCTGAGTGTGTGTAACGGTGCTTTCCGTGTTCGCCTTCACATCGGCATGGACTTCGATGGCCACTTTTCTTGAGTTCCCGTCGCGAGTCGAAACCACCCAGAGATCGCCGCCACATTCGTAAACGATCCATTCTCCATTCGCACTGATTCGTGGCTTGCGAACGGTATCATCGCGATGGGTCGTCAACGGCCGAGGCGAGCCGGCAGGGACTGCTGAAGGCGAGCCATTCAGATCCTGGACGACGATGTTTCCCGGTCCACCCTGAAGCTCGGTCGCGTAGTACAATTTCTTGCCATCCGGGCTGAACATCGGCGAAGAATCCTGGCCGGGGAAATCCGTCAGGCGGCGGACATTCGTGCCATCTAGATTGGCCAGCCAAAGGTCGTCGTTCGAGGAACCACGATAATTCTTTCGAGACCAGCTGCCTGGACCACGCACAAATGCTGCAATATTGCCGGTTGAACTCAGGCTGATGTCCTTCGCATCCTGAAAGGGCAGCTTCTTTTCTTGGCCTCCCTCAACGGGAATCACATAGAGTTCAGGGTTTTGCGGGAAGGACGTGCCACGCGTCGAAGAAAAGGTCACTCCTCTGCCGTCTGGTGTCCATCCTGCGACCATGTCGTGTGCGTGATCGAAGGTTAGCCGCTTGGCTCGTCCGCCATAGGAGGGGCTTACGAACACGTCGTATTGCCCATGACGATTCGAGGAGAAGGCGAGCCAACGTCCATCGGGGCTGAACATTGGGCTGACGTCGTGAGCCTCGTGCATGGTGATCGGGCGAGCAACCCCGCCAATGGCTTCCACGATCCAGATGTCGCCAAGATAGCTGAACGCGACCTGCTTTCCGTCGGGCGAAAGATCCGGCGTTCGGGCGAATCGGATCGGCTCTTGAGCCGTGGCCAAGCTGGTGATGGTAATCGCGAGCAATGTGGCATGGAGACGGAAGGTCATGGTAAAACCTCGTATAAGGCGACGATGGGCTTGGGTGCCCGACCGAATTGTGAAGAGAGGAAGAAGCGGCAAACTATTCTTAACGTAGTGGCAAACATCGGCACGTGCAAAACATAAGTCCAGTCATCCCATTTTACCCATCTAGTAGACGAGCCGGAGTATCGATACAAACGGTATTTCCAGAAAAATAGTGATTTTTTGTTCAGTAATCAAATGAGGGAAGGATGAGACTTGGAGGAAACGTTAGTGACGAGCAACCCCACCCTGGTGTAGATTCATAAAGAGGAAATCCGTGTCGAGGAAGAAACATGCGCTCAAAACACACCGCACTCATACTCACTGCTGGTTTTCTCCTTCTCCCGACGCTTTCGTGGAGCCAGTTTTCCGGCCAAGGTGGGCCGGGCGGCGGGGGAATGCGAGGCATGTCGATGGACCCCGATCAGCTGTTTAACTTTGCCTCCAAAGGTCGAGACGTCATAATTGTTAGCGAACTCGATTCGATGTCGAAGATGATGTTCGATCGCATGTCCTCTCGCTTGGGCCTCACTGGTAATGAGATCACACGCGAGCAATTCAGGGGTGCAATGACCCGTGTGACGGAGATGGCCAAGTCTGGCGAACTTGGCGGCATGAACTTACGACCTGCCGAAGGCAGTCCCGGCGGATTTGCCACGCCTGGCATGACATTGACACGTCCTGGCGGCGAAAGTTCGGACCGAGATCGTCGTCGCGACGATTATTTTAAGCGGCTCGATCGCAATGAGGATGGCGTTCTGGAATACGACGAACTTTCTGGAGACCCGATTGCTGAGGGTCTTCAGACGGAACGATCGAAGTACGACGCGAACAGCGATGGCTTTATTGACCCCACCGAATTCAAGACCTATTTGACCGCTCGCTTCCCCACTCCGGAAGGCGGAGCCGTCGCTCCAGGTGCCCCCGGTACACCGAAAGATGGCGACGAACGCAAGCGGCCGACAATCATTCGGGCCGGCAATCTTCCAAAAGATTTCCCTTATGCCTCTCTCGATACCGATCTCGATGGACAAATCGGCCTGTACGAGTGGAAGAACGGCGGACGAAGGATCGCCGAGTTCCTGCCACTCGACTTGGACAACGACGGGTTCATGACCGTGGAGGAGTTTTATCGCAAGAGGAAGGAAGATAGCGGAGCGGCATCGACGAGCCAGTATGGCCGCAGCAATGCCATGAACGGCGGCGATCCTCGAATGATGGCTATGGGGCAAGGCGGCCAGGGCGGTGGCTTCGGCGGGATGCAAGGTCGTGGCGGCGAGGGAAGTGGAATGCTGGGCGGCGGCGGGTTCGGTGGTGGTCGCGGCATGGGTGGTGGCACTCCCGGGGCTGGTTTCGGCGGGGGAACGCCGGGCGGCGGATTCGGCGGTGCACCAGGTGGAGGCTTTTTTGGTGGTCGTGGCACATCTGGAGGCAGCTTTACCGGTGGAACACCTGGCGGCACGGCATCAGGATTTACCGGAACACCAGGCGGTCGTGGGTTCGGCGGCATGACTGCCGATACCCTAGGAGCCACTCAAGCGACACCCGGACAGACCGGTGCGGAGCGCGGCGAACGAGGCAACCGCGGAAATCGTGGGCCTGGTAGTGAAAGTGGCGGCGCTTCTAGCAGCCCGAAGGGTGGCGACCGAAGGAGATAAGTGAAAGCAATTGAGAGATACTAAAGAAGAGGCCCCGGCAAATTGCCGGGGCCTTGTTTTTTCACTCTTGGCGGATCGAATTACTTCTTGTTGGCCTTTTCGAATTCCTCGACATATTTTTTCGGATTCGCATTGAATTCGTCCCGGCAACCCGAGCAGCAGACGTAATAGGTCTTGCCGTTGAAACTCACGGCCATCGTGCCCAGGCCACCGGTGATGATGCACTCGGCCTTCTTGCCGCCCGCGAACTCGGCCCCTTCCTTGACCAGGCCCACCTGCATCGTCGCCCGGGAGAGCCCCTTGCCACCTTTTTGCACGGAGACATTGTAAACAAACCGGGCTCCGCCATTGTTCGTGCTCATCTCGATTGTCGTTTTGTCTTTGGTTTCCGCGTCATCGTGAATCAGAATGAGTTTCTTCGCTTTGATTTCGCCGACAAAGACCTGCTCTTTCTTGTCCGAAATCTTCGCGGTGAGTTGATACTTCTTCTTGTCCGCCAGGTATTTCAGCGTTCCTTCCGAAAAGGCTTTTCCGCCTGTGATTTTCATCTTGAGTGCCGGTTCGGCCCCCTTGAGTTCCCCAGCCCACTCGGCCGATTCCTTCCAGATATCTGACTTGCCCGATTTTGCTTCGCCGTTGCCCTTCCACTGCCCAATAAACTCATTGAGCGCCTTCAGGGCATCCTTGCTGGCATCGGACTTGTCGGCGGACGGAGCGCTGGCCACAACGAGCCCCAGCATGAAGAGGGGCAAAACTAACAGACGGAGTTTCATTCGAGTCACCTCGGACACGGGATGGAGTTTTGGTTTTAGACGCGATCCACGTCAACTTGGTTCCGGCGGGCGAGGGTTCAACAGCCCCGAACCCACATATATTTGATGTAGGACGACAAAGAATCCCTTACAAGCGTTCGGCATTCTAACCCAGAGTTTTCACCTGCGTCGAGACTGTTTATGCTTCTGACTCTGCGTTGGTCTACCTGGCTTGGCTGGCAAATCGAGAGCAACTGGGCCGATCTACGCCTGTTCATTTTGTACCTAGTTATCAAACCAATCTCCAGCTCGTTAGTTCTGGTCTGCATGTTCTTCGCGGCCAGGGCAGTCGTTCAAACTCCCCCGGAATTCTTGCCGTACGTCTATGTCTCGAACGCCTGTTTCGGGCTGGTCGGCACCGTCATGTTTGGCATGAGTTACGTCGTCGTCTCGGATCGGGAAAACTACGGAATGCTGAAGTACATCTTCATAAGCCCGGCCGTCTTCCAGGGTTACTTGCTTGGCCGGGGGATGGCTCGGCTACTCGAAGGATTTCTCGGCGGAGTGGTCACGGTTCTTGCTGGATTGCTTTTGTTTTCGGAAGTTCGCACATCGCTCGGAGCCGGAATCGACTGGATCTGGCTCGTCCTCTTTTTGCTCGTCGGCGGAGCCATGCTCTACTCAGCCGGCATGATTCTCGCGGCGGCCGTGTTGAACATGCACCGAAACGGCATGTTCCTGAGTGAAGGAATCGCCGGCGTGGTCTACCTGCTTTCGGGTGTGATTTTTCCGCTGTCCGAATTGCCACGCTGGTTGCAATCGATCGCCCTATCTTTGCCAACGACGTACTGGCTCGAAGGAATGCGGCGATCGTTGATGGGCCAACCGCCCGCAGGTTCGCCGCTCGCCAAGACGCCGCTGGCTCAATTCACAAACGTCGAACTGATCGCAGCTTTGCTCGTCACGACAATTGTGCTGACATTCATTTCGCAATGGTTCTTCCGCTGGAACCTTCGCCGAGCCTGGCGGAATGGCAAGATCGAAGAAACATCGGGCGTGTAACGAGCGGCTATTGAATTTTTCAGAGCCGCGCACGAGGCGCTTTGCGGAGTAAGCGGCACTTTGCAACACCAAATGCAGGCCTTTTTAGCCTGAGTACGCCGATTCAAAACGACACTTCGCTTACTCCGCTCGCAGAGCCTCGTTGCGTGCGCGGCTCTGAAAGCGACAGCATCAAATCCCTCTTAGTCGCGTCGCCATGGAGACACGATCCACCGCCAGGGTAAACGCCGCCGTCCTCAGGTCACAGCCATATTTCTTGCGAACCTCCGACAGATCGGCATAGGCTTTTTGCATCACCCGCCGAAGTTCCGCGTTCACTTTCTCTTCTTCCCAGCGAAACTCTTGAACGTTTTGCACCCATTCGAAATAGCTGACCGTCACTCCGCCTGCATTTGCAAAAATGTCTGGAACCACGGTCACGCCATTCGCGGCAAACACGGCATCGGCATCTGGGTCCGTGGGATGATTGGCACCTTCGAGAATATACTTCGCCTTCACCTTGCCAGCGTTTTGGCCGTTGAGCACATCGCCGAGGGCGGCAGGAATGAGCACGTCGCACGATTGATAGAGCAACTCGTCTGCAAGTATCGGCTCCGAGCCGGGAAACCCTGCGACACTTTTCGTTTTCGCCACGTGTAGCATGAGGTTGGGGATATCAAGGCCCTTGGTATTCGCGATGCCTCCCGAGACATCGGCGACGGCCACGATCTTTCCGCCCGCTTCGTGGAATAACCTTGCTGCCCAGGAACCGACATTGCCGAATCCTTGGATTGCATAAGTGAAATCCGATACCTTCTTGCCAAGATCGGCGAACAGACACTCGGCCGCGAAGAGGACGCCGCGGCCAGTGGCCGCGTCTCGGCCGAGCGAGCCGCCAAGTTCGACGGGCTTGCCGGTGACGACTCCAGGATTGTGGCCATGAAACTTGCTGTATTCGTCCATGATCCACGCCATGGTCTGGGCGTTCGTGCCCATGTCCGGTGCAGGAATATCGGTGTACATGCCGATAACGTCGTGCAATCGCTGTGTGAACATTCGGGTCAGGCGTTGCAGTTCGCCAATGGAAAGTTGCCGAGGGTCGCAGGCAATGCCCCCCTTTGCTCCGCCATATGGAAGATTCACCACGGCGGTCTTCCAGGTCATCAGAGCCGCGAGAGCGTTCACTTCGTCGATGTCCACTTGAGGGTGATAGCGAATGCCCCCCTTCATCGGTCCACGAGAATTATCGTGCTGAACGCGATAGCCGACGAACGTGGCAAGAGAGCCATCGTCCCGGGCGAACGAGCATTCGACCTTGATCTCGCGATAAGGCGTCAGGAGTTGCTTGCGTTCGCGGTCCGGCAGATTCAACAGATCGGCGGCCGAGTTGAAGAAACGGGCGGTGGCTTGTGTAGGGGTCATAGAGAGAGGATTCGCTGGAGTATCGACGAAACGACTGGTATGATAGTGAGAGGATTACGGTTGAACCCAGTTCGCGAGATTCGGATGCCAGAAAACAACCTTCTCGATGCCGTTCGATCTAGTTCGGTGGAAACCCGTGAGCAACTTCTGCTAGAACTCCTAGCCGAGCGAGTTCGTGGAGGCGGGCGGTGGCCGATTGCCATTCCCAATAAGGACAAGGACGTGATAGCTTTCTTGTTTCCTCCGCCTGGAACGTCATCGTCTTTTCCACCCAAGTTGTCTACCGAGCGTGAAGCGGAACTAGCGTCTCGGATGAATCAGCTCGATGATTCGAGGGATCTAAGAGACTACATTTCGGGACTCTCGAAATCCGGCTGCGAATCCTGAACTGCAATGATCACGATGTCGTGTTCGTGAAAAACCCACCATCTCGTTCTCGTTCGGACGGCGAATCTCATCCACCAGCCGAGAAAGAATTCCCACCAATAGAGGCTCGGTTCGATTCCGTCAACTTGTCTCGCCCCGGGCGGCTTACCCTGATGGGTGACGATCCAATCGTAAACGAGCGCAAGATGAAATTGAGCAAACGACCGTCGTTCGGGTTCATTCCCGGGGAGAGACTCGACCCAGCGATCAAGTTCCGGCTCTGCCCTCCGAAGTGTGCGAATTTGGATTTGCATGAACTCCACTCCCGCCGATTCGATTATCGTTCCACTCCCAGCCCCGCTTGCACCCACGCCCGCCAGCCGCCGTCCATGCTGATGACTTTCGTGTAGCCCATCTTCTGCAAATTGTCGGCAACCAGGGCCGAGCGAAAGCCACCGCCGCAATAGAGCACCATTGGAGTCGCCTTGTCCGGAACCTTCGTCTCGACATCGCGTTCGATGGTTCCCTTGCTCATGTGGACGGCCCCGGCTCCGTGCCCGGCGGCCCATTCGCTTTCCTCGCGTACATCGACGACAAGGATTTTCTCGCCTGAAGCCAGGCGAGCCTTCACATCCTCGACGGTGCATTCTTTGATGCGAGTCTTGGCGTCCTCGACGATTTTCAAGAAACCGGGGGAATGTTGCATGGCCATGTATTTGTCTCCGTTTAGCAGTGACGCGATTTTGGTTTTGTTGTTTTGTAGGGTGAGTGAAGGCTTTCCGAAACCCACCGGCGGCGACTGGTGGGTTCCGAAGACTCCACTCACCCTACAAGAAATTAGCGAAAATACCGATTGACAACGTTCTCTAAATACTCTTGCCGTCCCGATGTATTCGCGGTTACTTCGCCCTTTTCGAGCATGTATTTTTCAAGCGTCTCGAAGTTCGCCGAGCCGTTCTCAATCTCGACACCGACACCCGAATCCCATGTTGAATATCGTTGCTTGACAAAATCTTTCAACACGCCGTCCTTCATGATCGCTGCCGCGATCTTCAAACCGTGGGCAAAGGCGTCCATTCCGCCAACGTGGGCGTGGAACAGATCGATTGGCTCGAAGCTCTCACGACGAACCTTGGCGTCGAAATTCAGACCGCCGGAGCCGAGGCCACCTTGGTTTAGAATCACCAGCATGATCTGCATCGTTTGATACAGATTCGTCGGGAACTGGTCCGTATCCCAACCAATCAGTTCGTCGCCGCGATTTGCATCGACAGAACCTAGCATGCCATAGCTACTCGAATAAGTCAGTTCATGAAACATGCTATGGGCAGCGAGTGTGGCATGGTTCGTTTCCACATTGAACTTGAATTGCTTTTCCAGCCCATAGGTTCGCAGGAAGGCCATGCACGCGGCACAGTCTGAATCGTACTGATGGGTCGTCGGTTCCTTTGGCTTCGGCTCAATCAGGAATTGGCCCGTGAAGCCGATCTTCTTGGCGTAGTCGCAGGCCATGCCGAGGAACTTCGCGAGATGATCGAATTCCCGGCGAAGGTCCGTGTTGTACAAGTTGTGATACCCTTCACGACCGCCCCAGAAGACATAGTTCTCGCCGCCGAGTTCCTTCGTGACCTCGAGGGCCTTCTTCACCTGAGCACCGGCATAGGCAAATACGTCGGCATTGCAACTCGTGCTCGCACCATGAACGAATCGCTTGTTGCTGAACAGGTTGGCGGTGCCCCAGAGCAGCTTGATTCCCGTTTCCTGTTGCTTGGTCTTGAGCTTGGCAACGACTTTGTCGAGTAGTTGATTCGTCTCGCGGAGGTCGTCGCCCTCGCCGCTGATATCGCGGTCGTGGAAGCAGTAATACGGAACTCCCAATTTCGACATGAACTCGAATGCCACATCGATTCTGGCGAGGTCCATGCGGTGTGTGTTCGTGCCATCCTCCCAGGGTCGCACCGCACAGCCCGGCCCAAACGGATCGGAGCCGGTCCCTCGAAAAGTGTGCCAATAGCAAACGGCAAAACGCAGATGTTCCTTCATGGACTTGCCGTCGATCAATTCGTCCGGATTGTAATGGCGGAAAGCAAGCGGGTTCTTGCTATCGGGGCCTTCATACGGGATATTCGGGACATCGGGAAAGAATGCCATGTGAGTCGGTGGTTAGGTGTGCGGATGGTTAGGTGCTTAGAGTACCCGGCAAACGCTATGGCGGCGAGGTTTTGCCGACACATTGCAAATGTGGCGACGAGATTCCGATCTTGTCGAGAGAACGCACAAGATCGGAATCTCGTGCCCACGAAGTATCGCGTGGCACCTCTATGCAATCAGCCTACAATCACCTTGATCCCTCCATGCCCTGCGACCCGCCAT
>Ga0163152_10004790_pt1 | contig 16409 bp, 15 predicted proteins | sample OliLakLV19MP8IB2_FD_148635 | JGI IMG/M metagenome (GOLD analysis project Ga0163152, IMG submission 148635) | Freshwater microbial mat bacterial communities from Lake Vanda, McMurdo Dry Valleys, Antarctica - Oligotrophic Lake LV.19.MP8.IB-2 | ecosystem: Environmental > Aquatic > Freshwater >... | reverse complement strand
CAGCGAATATCGCTACCATCACGGAGTTTCCATGGCTGTCTGGGCCGCCATCCTTGGGCGACATATCGGCTTGCATCGGCACGAACTGGAAAAACTGGCCGTGGGTTGCGCCATGTGCGACATCGGCATGACGCAACTGCCTCCGGAACTGCTTGATCAAACCGAGAATCTTACTGAAGTACAGTTACGGATTGTTAGAGCGCACCCCACAATGGGCGCCGAGTTGGTTTCCAAATCAAAAAACGTCGACATGGAGATTCTGGGTATTATTGAAAACCACCATGAACGTATGGACGGATCGGGTTATCCTCGAGGCATCAAGGGTGTAGCTATCCCACTGCTGGCCCGCATCGCCGGGTTAGTCGATACCTATGATGCCATGATCACGCCACGCCCCTATGCGACAGCGCGCACTTCCCATGAAGCCACCCAGGAACTGCTGGATTCCAAGGGGCACCTGTTCCAGGAGGCGCTGGTCGAACAGTTCGTGCAGGCTATCGGGCTGTTTCCAACGGGCACTATGGTTGAGCTCAATACAGGCGAAGTCGCTATCGTAGTCGCACAGAATGTCACGCGCCGCCTCAAACCGGAGCTCGTTATCGTCCTGAATGCTGAAAAAGAACGCCTTGATACCCCAAAGGTAGTGGATCTGGCCAACCAGTCAATCGCGGCGGAAGGTGAGCGATGGATTACCCGAGAGTTGCTGACTGGTGCCTACGGCATTAGCGGCGACGAGTTTTTCATCTGATGTCCAGCTCAGAAAACAGCATGCTGGGCCTTGTGGAATTCGCTCACGAAGAGTCGGATGATATTCGCAGTCAAACAATGAACAAGATTTTACAGGATGCGTTTTCTGAACGCCTGAACAACTGGGTGAGAACCAAGGATGAATGGAGTTTCCTTAAAAAGAATCGCGCCTGCGTAATTCTCAGGGGTATAGGAAGTCGGGGTGAACTCGAGCTGGCAGGAGCCAAACTCGCCAAAGTATTCAAGGAACCCCACTACTATCTTGGCAAGGCCATGCCATTGATGGTGACTGCTGGTTTTGCTGAACTCAGTGACAAGAACTCAGACATGGCGCTGGTCATACAGCAGGCCGGTATCGCACTCAACCAGGCCAAGCTGTCTTCCAACCTGTTCAGGGTTTACTCGCCGGAGAAAGCTGAGAGTATCAGGGAGGAGAGCAAACTACTGGAAATGATGTATGTCGCATTGGACCTGGGAGAATTTGAGTTGTATTTCCAGCCCAAGGTACACGCCGGCTATCGTACGCTGATTGGCGCGGAGGCGCTAATCCGCTGGCATACCAAGGACCGGGGAATCATAACTCCAGACAAATTTATCGATTTGGCGGAGAGAAACGAAATCATCAAACCGATGACATGGTGGGTAATCAAGTCTGCGGTAAGCCGACTGGCGCGCTGGCCCGATCAACTTTCTATTGCGGTCAACGTTTGTCCATCACTGCTGCTGGAAAACGATATTCTGTCTGTCGTCACCGATGCACTGGAGATATTCGGAGTCAGACCTGCCCGGCTCAACCTGGAAGTAACTGAAAAGATCATGATTGATAATCAGGACATGATGCTCGCTCAACTCGCGCGACTGCGGAATATCGGAGTAAAAATCTCCATTGATGATTTTGGCACGGGCTTTTCGTCCCTGGCTTACTTTCGCGATCTTCCAGTTGACGAAATAAAAATCGACCAAAGCTTTGTGCGACACATGCTGGAGTCGGAAAAAGACCACGCGATTGTGAAGGCCGTCATTGACCTGGCCCATAACTTTTCTATGAAAGTGGTCGCAGAGGGCGTCGAAACTATCGCTATTGCTGACCGCCTGGCGGAAATGCGCTGCGATATTCTGCAAGGATACGTGTTCGATAAACCTCTTCCTATAGATGTATTTGAAAAAGAATACAGGGTTTGACCATCCTGCAACATTTTGGCGCTCCCGGCCAATATTCACGATTGTAGTTGCCACGGTTTTGCAGTAGTTTTAGGCCAAGCTTGTGGGTGGGAGACGATGCAAACGATCCTGCGACTGGACCTCGCCGGCCAACCCCGCGGTTGGATAACGCCGCACGAGGCGGTTACGGCCTATGCCAAAGGTGATGTCGTTTACGGCATCGGAGACAACTTGCCCCCAATTTTTGGCGGCATTCAGCGCCGCAACGGCTTGCGCTCCCGTATCGATTTGCAACCCATCGTCGCCATTCAGGGTAGAATCCTGCAGGGTTTTACCCCACCCTTGTGCAATCGCACGCTGTTCCGTCGAGACGACCATCGCTGCCTGTACTGCGGACAACAGTTTACCCGCGCTGAGCTGACCCGCGATCACGTACTACCCACGTCCCGCGGCGGCACTGATCGCTGGGAAAACGTCGTGGCCGCCTGTAAACGTTGTAACTGGCAGAAAGACAACCAAACACCCGAGGAAGCGCGCATGCCGCTGCTGGCCGTGCCCTTTAGACCCAACTCCTGGGAGTGGCATTTTTTGGCCAAGGAACGGGTCTTTGCCGACCAGATGGACTACCTGTCACAACGGTTTCGGGCGCAGCGCGCCTGGGCTGCCTAAACACCCGGGGCAGATCCCGCGCTATTTGCGGGCATTGCGCAAACCCGCACTGGTGACGCAGCTCAGCCCCGGAAGTAGCGCTGGGGACTGAATGGCATGGGAGTCACCGTGACCGGCACGTGTTTGTCCCGCACCGCCACCAGCAACTTCGTACCCGGCTGCCCCAGCTCGCGCTCGATATAGGCCATGGCAATGGGCCCGCCAACGCTGGCGCCGTAACAGGCGGAACTAATTTCTCCGACCGCTCGACACGACTCATCCAGGACAGCCTGGCCGTCGCGCACCGGCCGTTTGCCCTCCACACGCAGGCCTACCCGACACAGGACCGACTTGTCCTTCATGCGCTGCAGAATCACGGCAGCGCCCGGAAAGCCACCGGCGCGTACACCCTGGTCGCGGCGGGCCTTGCTGATAGACCACATCAGGCCTGCCTGCACAGGGTCGATCGCCGTGTTTAATTCATGTCCGTATAAACACAAACCGGCTTCCAGACGCAGTGAATCCCGCGCGCCCAGTCCAATGGGCTGCACCTGCTTGATAGCCAGAAGGCCCCGGGCCAGACCTTCTGCTGCCGCAGCGGGCACCGAGATCTCAAAGCCGTCCTCGCCAGTGTAGCCGGAACAGGTAATGTATACCTCGACACCATCGATTACGCCGGGACAGCCCTGCATAAACACCAGCTGTGCCGCTGCTGGGCACAGCGTGCGCATGACTTCTCGCGCGGCCGGCCCCTGCAGAGCCAATAGCGCCTGGTGCTCCAGTACAGTGAGTTTTTGGCCTGACAGGTGCGCCCGCAGATGTGCGATATCCTGTGCCTTGCAGGCCGCATTGACCACGAGAAAGAAGCGCTCCTGGTCCCAGCGGGTGATGATCAGGTCATCGTATACGCCGCCCTGTTCGGTAGTAAACAGCGCGTAGGTTTGCCGATGGATACCGAGTCCCTCAATATCTACCGGCACCAGGGATTCGAGCATAGCGGCGCTACCGGCGCCCTCTACAATCACTTGTCCCATGTGGGAGACATCGAACAGTCCCGCCGCTGCGCGCGTATGCAAATGCTCTTTAATGATGCCAGCGGGATATTGCACCGGCATATCGTAGCCGGCGAAGGGTACCATTTTTGCGCCCAGCTCTCTGTGCAGGACATCCAGTGGGGTGTGTAACAACGTCATGATCTTTCCTTGAGCGCTTGTGGCGCATGGGTCGCAGATGCGCCACTCTAACCAGCGCGGGAAGTGTGTGCAAGAATATGCGCGCTGGTGACATGCGCTTGTCGTGCGCCGTGGTGTTGCGGACACGCACGGACACTCCTGGACACACAATCCACGCTCTGCAGGCCCGCGTAACCCCATAGGGAGCGGCCCCTGAATAACTGGCACTAAAGTTGCTTTATACGTAGACGGCGGCCCGCAGGCGCTAACTCCACACCAGGGATGGTATCTACAGGGAAGTAGATTGGTGCACAGGGAAAGCCAAGGAAGGCGGCGGGCCGCCGGTCATAATGCCACTAAAATATGCGCAAAACTGACGAAAGTATTTCATTGTTCCACTAGCCGAATTTTGATTTACTCGCCCCCAACGGCCAGCAACAACACTGTGCCGCTCTTTGTCTTTTACAAAGTCATTGGGAGGTGATTTATGGGAGAGCGTAATCCGGAACCGACTACACCGGAGTCCCTGGACGATATCTTCGAACCGGCGATCGGCGAGATTTCCGAAGAAATGCTGCAGGACCTGGTACCTCTGTCTTCCGAAAAGCAGCGCCTGGTGCAAAAGCGCCGACTGGCGGAACAACGCCTGGAAGAGAAGCGCTTGCGCGATGAATTGGGAGACTACGATTTACAGTTGGACTATTATTAGGCCACGGGCAGCAGCCTGGTGTCCCTCGTTCTATCAACCGCCCGCCGCTATCTTCCGCAGGCGTCGTAAGCCCTTCCCACTGGCCTCAAAGTTGCCATGCTCAGTAATCAGGGCCCCGACCAATGCCGCCGGGGTGACGTCGAAGGCCGGGTTTAATGCACGGCTATGTGCGCCGGCCAGGTTTACTTGACGCAAATCACCGGCGGCATCCAGCCCCGCGATGCTCAGCACTTCTGACTCATCCCGCTCTTCAATGGGAATCTGTTCGCCGCCCGCACAGGACCAGTCAATGGTCGATTTCGGTAGCGCCACATAGAACGGGATAGCACTCGCACGGGCAGCCAGCGCCTTGAGGTAGGTGCCCACCTTGTTGCATACATCGCCGTTGGCGGCGGTGCGATCACTACCCACAATGACACAGTCCACCCGGCCCTGGCGCATTAACTGGCCACAACTGTTGTCCGTTACGATGGTGCAGGGAACACCGGCGCGATGCAATTCCCAGGCGGTTAAGTTGGTTCCCTGGTTGCGCGGACGTGTCTCGGATACCCAGACATGTACCGGAATGCCGCTGGCGTGCGCCTTATAAATCGGTGCCAGGGCCGTACCCCATTGGATGGTGGCCAGCCACCCGGCGTTACAGTGCGTCATGATATTCAGGCACGAGTCCACTTCCAGCGCGCGCAGCAATTGCAAGCCGTTGGCACCGATACGTTCACAATTGGCAATATCCTCCTCCCGTAAGGACTTCGCCTTAGCCAATGCAACAGCGGCGCGCTCTGCCGGATCCAGATGCTGTACCGCAGTGCTGATCTGCTCCAGGGCCCAGCGCAAATTCACGGCTGTGGGGCGGGTAGCCAGCAGCGCTGCACTGGCGCGCACCAGATTTTCAGTGGTTGCATCTTCAGATAGCGCATGCGCCAAACCGAACGCGGCTGTAATTCCAATCAGCGGCGCGCCGCGTACCTGCATGGTACTGATCGCGTGGCAGAACGCCGTCAGGGAATCCAGATGACACCAGCGCAGGGCGTGGGGCAGGAGTGTCTGGTCAATAATCTCAACCCGTTCACTCACAGGGTCCCAGCGCAGGCTGCATAAATCATCAGTGCTGAACATAGTTATCCTTAGACCTGCATAGTGGCCGCGAAGTGGGTCTCCGCTGGCCGATCAAACACTCTGATTCCGGAGTGCGCCGTACAAAAATACAATGCGCGGAGTATCGCAGCAGTGCAAAGGGCTATTCAAGGTTTTTGACGTGGTTCGGCCATGGCGTCGTAGAGCATTCTGCTAGGTGTGCCCGTACATTACCGTTCACTCCCGGAATCGGACGGCTCACCCGTTCATTGCTACAATAGCCTCTGCCAAGCCAATCTGCCCCGAGGTTCTGTGTGCTGATTCCCAACCAACGTATCCAAGCCACTCAAAGCTGGCAGCACCAGCTGCGGCATGTCATCACCTCCCGCGCAGAGTTGCTGGATGTGCTGGGGCTCAGCGCGGCGGATATCGGAGCAGCGGGCGGCGCCTGCGAGGACTTTCCTCTCAAGGTTCCGCGCAGCTTTGTGCAAAGGATGCGCCACGGTGACCCGCTCGACCCGCTCTTGCTGCAGGTGCTATGCACCCGACAGGAAATGGTCGACACTCCGGGCTACTCGCGGGACCCGGTGGGCGAACACGGTGCAGCGATTCCACGCCGCGGGATTCTGCACAAATACCAGGGCCGGGTGTTGTTGATCGTCAGTGGTGGCTGTGCAGTGAACTGTCGCTACTGTTTCAGGCGCCATTTCCCCTATAACGAGAACCAGAACAGTCGGCAGCAATGGTATGACGCGCTGCAATACATCCGCGCCGATGACAGCATTGAAGAAGTGATATTGAGTGGCGGCGACCCGCTGGTGGCCACCGATGAACAACTGCAACAGCTGGTTGAGCAGATTGCGGCTGTTGCACACGTGCGTCGACTGCGCATTCACAGCCGACTACCGGTGGTGATTCCGCAGCGGGTCACGACCTCTTTGCTGGACGCTATCACACATGCCAGCCTACAGACGGTAATGGTTATCCACTGCAACCACGCCAACGAAATTGACACAGCGGTGGAAGCTGCCCTGATGGCTTTGCGCCAACGTGACATTACGGTGCTGAATCAGTCTGTTCTGCTGGCTGGCGTTAACGATTCTGTTGCCGCACAACTCGCGCTATGCAAGCGCTTATTCGCCGCCGGGACACTGCCCTACTATCTGCATCTGCTCGACAAGGTCCAGGGCGCGGCGCATTTTGACGTTGCCGAGCGCACAGCCAGGACACTCATGGCCCAATTGACGGCCCAACTACCGGGCTACATGCTGCCGAAACTGGTCAGGGAGATTGCCGGCGCGGACTCGAAAGTGCGCCTTTAGGCCCACGCATGCAGAGCCGGTCTGGCCGAACAGGCGCCAACCGCGTGGTGGTATGCCGTGCACCAGCGTCAGGAATTCAAGCCTGGTGCCTGCCCTGCGATGTTCACTCAAAGCCTGGTAATCGCCATCGGCATACCAGTCCTTGGCAGCCTGCTCCGAAGGAAACTTGAATATGATCATCCGGCCGGATCGCGGCGCGTCGCCTTCCAGCGTGATGGACTTGTCATCATAGGTAAGAAACTCGCCGCCGTATTTCTTCAAAAAGCCAAAAAAGCCTTTCTCGTAGTTGCGGTAAGACTCCACATCGGTAATGGACAGGTTTACCAGCATAAATACCGGTACATCAGACATGTTCATTCCCTTTCATTGAGTGTCAAAATCAAAACGCCCTACGATGTAGGGCGCTGGAAACACCATGCTGTACGTGATGCGTACGGTCGGAACCACGCTGGCGAGCTGTATTATAAGTCGCCAGCGGGGGCGCCCGCAATGTCCGCCGTTAGGGCCAATTAGGCGGCTTGGTCACCCCGACGTCTGCAATGCCGATAAAGCCTTTATTGAAGGCATCAATGTCACTGATGACGGTGTTTGCGGGCGCTGTTGATGAACAATCCTGAAGCGTATAATTCGTCGCATTCGTCGCAACCACTGTCTGCACTGTGCCACGAACCAAATAGCCTGGAGCGCATGTCGGTATATTGATATTCAGGACACTGTTGGTGGTGTTAACCGTGCGTCCGAGTCGCCATTCTTCAACCAACGCGAGCGTGGCAGCTGCACCGGTAGGGAAGTCGGCGGGAGCCCCTAAGCCCTGGCTCGATGCAATCGCAGGCACCCCATTGCTCCGAGCTCTTCGAGCCGCGCCCACAGTACCCGAAAAAGGTGTAACGGAACCCATATTCTGGCCCTCGTTGATACCACTCACCACGAGTTCAGGCGAGAGCGACAGATCACTCACTCTCAGGGCATAAAGCACCGCGTCCGCGGGCCACGCCGATCCGCTGGGAAGTTTAGCGGGATCATTGCTGCTCACTGCCGTCGCAGGCTTGCCGCTAAACGTGGTGACTGCGCTACCTGAGATGACGTACGGCGCATTGGTGATATTTCCACCGCCGCCAGACTGATTGGCGAGTGGCGCGACCACGTGGATTGTGGAGTTTGGCATTGCCCAGAGAGCTTCGACCACCGCATCGATGCCCCCCGCAGCATAGCCGTCATCATTGGTGACGAGAACCTCAAAGGGCTCCGTGTGAGACGCAGTAAAGCAGGCGTCGGTGGTGCTGGTCAAAATCGAGCCCGATGAGGTCAGGCAGGGATGGGACGCCGCAAAAACATTCGGGTGGTTCTCATGGCCGCGAACGACCCATGCAGTCAACCACCAATTGCCCGTAGTGCCGTCCTGGCTCCAGACGTCACGGCCACCAACAAACCCGGCTGGCGCGGTATCGGAATCAATTTCCCAGGCGAAGCCCACCAGCCGCGAAGTGGGACTGTTCCCATCATACAAAAACACGTTCGGAGAGTTGGGGTCGAAGGTGGTTGGCGTGGGTACTTTGGTATAGGCCACGCCGATGTTAGCCGGCCGATTGACCACCTCTGCACCGCCGCCAGCCGTCAGGTTTGACAGTTTTGGGTACGGCGCAGCGACGAACATGTCGAAATCGAGGTTCAGCGAAAAATTCTGGCAATCCGTTTGATTAAGATCCGGCGAGCCCTTGCACCACCAGGGCGTCGTGCCTCCCGGCCTTGCGTAATCACGAACAGCGGAGGGTAAAAAATAGCAACCGCTTACCATCGTGACCAATCCCAGCAACATGGCGGTCTTGGCTGCACTGCGCCGGAGCTGTCCTGTCTTTGTTCCTATCTGATTGATTTTGTTCATTTTATACATCCTCTGCGAACGGGTTTTTTGCCTGCACTACGCGTAAACACCCCGGGAGACCATCTTGCTCTCTATCCGATGTGGAATCGTTAAATCTACTACAAAGTGGCCGTGTGCAGACAAACGGAGAGGTATATTTCTTTTTAGAGATGTCTCTGAATTTTTTATCTCTTATTTTCAGCGACTTAGAGTTTTCTCTGTCACCTAATAATATGAATATGGCGCGCTTCCACCTGCAGGCGGTACCGCATGTGAATGCCATTTGGGTGTTTACTGGCTTCAAAAAGATAGGCGGGCGCAAGCTTCTCACCCAACACAGCGACCATATCGTCCTTGATTTTGCTGCGATTCTGATCCAGCGTCTTGGCCCTGAGACCGGTTCGTTCAAGTTCGTTTATGGCTCTGGCATGACCGTCAAATTCGGACATAAGGTGGACCAGTTCCCGGCCGAGCACCGGGTCCGGCCGATTGCTGGCCGGGTTAGTTATCCAACCATCCCCGCTCACGCGACTCATGGCATACCAGGCGTAGTAGAGTAGTGGTGTCCTGCTGATGGGCACGTGCAATCCTCTTACGCTCAGTTTCATCTCCCTTAGATCAATTTCCACAGCATCTTTAGCGGAGGCCAGACCTAGGGCACGGGATAAATTACCGGGATGGCTTTGCAAACCCAGTACCAACCAGTCGACTTGATCATCGTCCAGAACAGCGACCCCTTCATGGGTAACCATTTCCAGAACGTCGGGAAAGTTATGCGCCTCACGATCGTGCAATTGCTCCAAACACACCAATTGGGCAGGGCTCAGCGCAAGACGGGGCGCGTCGTACTGACGGATAATTTCAAACGCCTCGGCGCCACTGTAGCCGCGTTCGAGTAAATAGTTGATCCATTGCCGGTGCGCTTTAGACAACGGTGGTGGTAGGAAAATACCGATACCCGCGAAGAGCAAACCCAGGCCAGCCCCAATGCCTAAAGCGACCCACCAGTTGGGGGAACAGGACAGTCCAATATCTACCTCTCGCTCGATTTGGTTACGCGAAAGGCTGATGTTAATGACCCTGCGCGCGGGATTATCATCGATTGCCACTTCATCAATACGCTGCAAACGAACGACACAACTCTTTTGGGCCGAATACCATCGATTGACGACCAGATTCTGCATTGCAGCATTTATCTGCTTACCAATACGCTGCAGCGCTTTTTGATCATTTGTCTGATTTTTTGCATTACCGAAATGTGACTCGTCTAAAGTCAGCAGCAAATGCGCCCTCACGCGCTCCTGAACAGCATTCTCGATGCTGATCTGGCTGGCACCAAACAGAAAAACCGTCAAGAGCGCGCTCAGCAGTAGCCATATCCAAGCCAGTTTTTGGCGGTGCCTAGTCCGCATAGCAGGGCCGCACAATGCGTATTTTCCGGAAGTAGTCGAACTTGGAATTTCGCGCCGACTCGGCCAGCGCGGCCAGCAAGTCACAATATGCTGGCCCTTGCGTTAACTCACGATGCAGGTACCAGGCAGGGCCGGGAATAGTCTCCTCCAGGACCAACCCCGGAGGGAGCTGAAGCGCGCTATCAGGCCCCTCATCGCTCAATAAAGCAGGAATAATATCAACCTGCCCTTCAAACAGGGCCTTATACAATTCACGGTATGAGCGGAAATAAATTATTCCAGGCTCATCTGTCAGGCCGCTGCGATGCAAAGCTGCCCTGGGAATCTGGTAGGCAGAAACGCTGTTTGGATCGTCCAGTAAGCCAAGAGTCTTGCCCTTCATCCAGCTCGCGCTAAGTTCAGGAATACTCTGCAACGCGACCAGCTGGCTACCATAATCCGAATATTGTGCAATCAATTCGTAGTCGATAGCGTCCTTACCTGCCTGGCCCACACTATTTATCAACTCCGGCTTGGCCAGGACCAGATCGTAGCGCGACTCATAGAGTACTCGAAGATCCAGATGATCGCGATGTACACTGCGCAACTCAAGAGCGCCAAAATGCCTGGCTATTTCCGGTGTCTGGCACCAGGTGTTTACTAGGTCCGGGTCTTCCATATAGATCGCATCAAGAACGCGCAGGACTGGTCCACTTGAATTCGCTACGATATCGCAGCGTCGGATGTTGTAGTCACGCACTTCCAGTTGCTGTATTTCATAACCGCAGTCAACAACGAACCAGCCCAGGGCCAGAGTGACAAAAAACGCAGCGCCGTACAGCAAATAGTAGTAGGTCGCCTGGCTGAATGTACGCCGTAGAGAGATAATACCCAGCTCCGATTGTTATAATTTAGAGAACCTGAAGAGATACGCATTAATATTGTCGAGGAACACCACCTTGCGCAAGTGGGAAGTTAGCGGCGCAACCAACTGCGCCGCATCTCACAAGCGCAACGCTCATGACTATGATCCGGTGTCCCCTGAATTCAGAAGTGAAGCGCAGGGATGATCTGTAAATCGTGGCTTTGCTACAGGCCATCGTGATTTGGTCGGTGTGAGAGGATTCGAACCTCCGACCCCTTCGTCCCGAACGAAGTGCGCTACCAGGCTGCGCCACACACCGATGCTTGAAGGGCGTCACTATAGCAAATGAGAACCGGGGAACCAATGCCCGACTGGGCTAGTACACCCCGGCCCAACGAGCCAGAAACTGGCTGAGAATACTGAGCGTAGTCACTACAACTATCAGCAAGAGTAACAGCCGCAAGGGTCGGAAGGGCTTGCGTTGCACTGAGTGAATACCGCGGTTAATAAACTCGTCTACCTTTTTCTGGTCTTCAGGGTAGAGGCGATTGTTATAACTGCGGTCCTGCTGGTCTGGGGGTTTTTCGCTCATGGTATGCAACTGCGCAAGTGTGATAAGGGGAGAACTACCTTTGCCATTCTCCCCTTCCAGAACCGGAAAGTCATCCCGCAAAGGTTAACAAACCGCACAGTCTATTTTGTGACTAAAGCTGAAACAGGGCCTCGGGCATATCCATAAGGCTGTCCGCACTGGCCAGCATGGTGATTTTCAGTGATTCGGTGCGGGGCAGCAGGCGCTCAAAGTAGAAGCGCGCGGTCATAACCTTTGCCTCATAGAAGGATACGTCGCCCTGGGCTGCGGCTATCTTCTGTTGTGCCAGTACCGCCATTCGCGCCCAGAAATAACCTAGCGTGACATAGCCGCAGTACATCAAGTAATCCACCGCTGCACCACCCGCATTATCGGCATTGGCCATGGCCGCCTCGCCCAGTTTCATAGACAGGTCCAGCCACTCTTGTGTATGTTGCTTTAGGGGGTTCACGAATTCGGCGTATTCAGCGACAGCGTGAGCCGCGCAGAACGCGTCGATCATGCCGGTGAAGCCCAGCAGCAGTTTGCCGCCACTGCCCAATACCTTGCGTCCTAGCAGATCGAGGGCCTGAATACCCGTGGTGCCCTCGTAGAGCGTGGCGATGCGAGCATCGCGCACAATTTGTTCCATGCCCCACTCACGGATGAAGCCGTGTCCACCGTAAACCTGCACACCCAGGTTAGCGGCCTCAAAACCGACCTCGGTGACAAACGCCTTACCGATGGGGGTCAACAGCGCCATCACATCGTCCGCCGCCTTGGCCTGGGCCTCGCCGCCGTTGGCAACAATATCACTCTGCTGTGCCAGGAAGTACAGGAATGCCCGGCTGCCTTCTGCGAACGCCTTCTGTGTCAACAACATACGCCGCACATCCGGGTGCACAATAATCGGGTCGGCGGGGCCATCGGGGTTTTTGGGCCCGGTCAGGGAGCGCATGGCCAGACGCTCCTTGGCATAACTAAGTGCTCCCTGAAAGGACAGCTCCGCGTGTGCCAAACCCTGCGTGGCGGTACCGATACGCGCAGTGTTCATAAAAGTGAACATGGCATTCAGCCCGCGGTTCGGCGGACCGATCAGAAAGCCCTTGGCGCCATCGAAGTTGAGCACACAGGTAGCATTGCCGTGGATGCCCATCTTCTCCTCAATGGACGCGCACTGCACTGCGTTGCGCTCCCCGACACTGCCATCATCATTGACATTGAATTTGGGCACGATAAACAGGGAAATGCCCTTGGTTCCCGCAGGTGCATCCGGCAGGCGCGCGAGCACAATATGTACGATATTCTCGGTCATGTCATGGTCGCCGGCGCTGATGAATATCTTGGTGCCGGTAATGGCGTAGGAGCCGTCCGCACGCGGTTCGGCCTTGGTGCGCAGCAGTCCCAGGTCGGAACCACACTGAGATTCGGTAAGACACATCGTACCCGTCCACTCGCCGGATACTAGTTTGGTGAGGTATTTCTGTTTCTGCTCGGCGTCGCCGTGCGCCTCAACCGTGTTAACCGCACCGTGGCTGAGGCCTGGATACATGACCCAGGACCAGTTGGCCGTTCCCACCAGTTCATTGACGATGATACCGAGCATATTGGGCATGCCCTGGCCACCATGCTCCACATCGGCGCTCAATGCCGGCCAGCCATTTTCAACGTATTGGCGGTAGGCCTCCTTGTAGCCTGCGGGGGTGGTGACACCTTCCGCGCTCCAGTGGCAACCTTCTTCGTCGCCGCTTTGGTTCAGGGGTGCTACTACGTTCTCGGCGAAGCGCGCGCCCTCCTCCACAATCGCGTTCATGAGGTCTGCTGTGGCTTCTTCATAACCGGGCAGGGTCTGATACAACTTCTCGGATTCCAATACCTCGTTAACAACAAAACGGATATCGCGTACCGGGGCTTTGTAGACTGGCATGGTTGATTCCTCTGGATGATCGTGGCGGGGGGACAAACTGACTCGACGTCGCCTGTCCAAGCCATGTGTTCGGCGCACACATTCTGCGTATATGGCGCGAGAAGTCAAATACCTTTTTTCGCCGGAAGCAGGGGATGGCACTGGGTAGTGGTTATAAATTCACCCATAGCCCACCGCGTAATCAGCCAGCGCTATTGCAACAAAGATTGAATATCAAGGTACGTGGCCGCTTCCACGGCCTGCCGATGGGGCAGAAAGGGAATAACCCCCAGTAATGGTGCCGACAGCAGTTGCCGCAGAGTGTCCAGGTTCTCTTCGTGGCGGTCCATGCGTGGTCCCGGTTGGTTGGCCACCCAGGCTACCAGCCGCAGGCCATCACGGCGTATTGCCTCCGCCGTGAGCAACGCGTGGTTGATGCACCCCAGGCGCATCCCAACCACCAGGATAACCCCAACTTGCAAATGACTGGCCACGTCTGCCATCGTTTCGCGAGAGTTGATCGGCACACGCCAGCCTCCCGCGCCTTCAATCAGGACAAAGTCTGCTGTACCGAGCATGACACCCCGACACCAACCCGCAAGGCGGTTGGCCTGCATCTGCCTACCCTCGAGGCTCGCTGCAATATGCGGTGCGATAGCAGCATCCAGGGCAACCGGGTTTACTTGAGCATAATCCAGCACCTCAGTCATAGACGCCATCAACTGCAGGGCGTCGTCATTGTAGCCTTCGCCATTGCAGCCAGCCGCCACCGGTTTAACAGCGGCAGTGCGCAGACCAGCCTGGGCAGCGGCTATCAGCAAGGCACAACAGACTGCCGTCTTGCCGACGCCGGTATCGGTACCGGTCACAAACCAGGTCTTGCTCATTGCTTCTCCAGCACCCCAAAAATAACGTCGTATGTGGCGGGCAGTACACCCTCCGCACGTCGGGCCTCGTAGGCTTGCAGCATACCCTGCAGCGCCCGCCGACTGGTGAGGCCGGGCTGACGACTACGGTTCATATTGTGCGCTCCCAGGGCCCTCAGCTCATCCAGCAAATCCCGCACTCGCGTATATTCCATGCGCCAGGCCCGCCGCTCCAGTTTCACATCTATGCCGGGGACGCATGCCGCAGCTGCCACCAGAGCGGGAATCGGCAGGAATGTATTCACATGCTGGTGCGCATCAACTGCAGCCCATGCCGAGCGGGTATCCGGTCCCAGCGACGTAAACACACAACAGCCCCCCGGTCGCAGCACCCGGGCCAGTTCCGCAAACAGGTGCTCGGGGCGAGCACACCACTGCAGCGCCAGACTACTGAATACCAGATCGATGGACGCACTGGCCAGTGGCAGGGCCTCAGCATCCGCGACCAGCCACGCACCATTGTTCCCGTAATGATCGCGGGCGTAGTCAACCATGCCCGAGGCGAGGTCCAAGCCGAGGTATTGCGCCCCGGGATAGCGGCTTCTCAGCTCCGGACAGAAATAGCCGGTGCCACAACCAAGGTCCAGAACGGTTGCCGGTATACCGTGCCACTGGTCCAGACAGGTGAGTAATTGCTCACCGACCTCGCGCTGTAGATGTGCCGCAGAATCGTACACTGCTGCGGCACGACTGAACGACGCGGCCACAGTCTTTTTTTCCAGCGCCGCAGCGACTGAGTGGTTCGTGCGAAGATTGCCGGTCGCCGCCAGAAATCCTCGTATGTCCTGCGCCAGTTCCGCAGGCGCGTCCAAAGGTGCCAGATGACAGGCACCCGGCAGTACTTTTACCTGTGCCGAGGATGCACCTGCGACGCACGCAGCAATGGACCGACTCACTGCACAGGGTACCAGCACGTCCCGCTCCGCCAAGACATGCAGTTGCGGCTGCGGCAGCACAGTTAGCACGTCGCGTAGATCGAGTGTCTGCAACCACTCCAGTCCGGCCAGCAGCTCAGCAGAGGCGGGCCGCCGCCGCAGCTGATGCATCTGTCGCAACAGCTGCCGGGGCTGCTGAGAACCCCTGACCTGCAACGTATCGAAGCGCTGCATTGCGGCTATTGGATTGGCCCGGACACCAGCAAGAAACTCACTAAATACGTCCGCACCCATACCGGGCCAGTCACCCGTCGCGACGAACCGCGGGTTGCTACAGACTGTCACCACCGCCAACACCCGCGTAGGTTCCTGCACGGCAAGCGCAATGGCTAACTGTCCGCCCAAGGACCAACCCACGTATACCGCCTGCTCGGGGCAGCATTCCAGAATACCCGCCAGTAGCCCAGCCAACTCGGGCTCTGTGCCCGACACGCTGCCGGGGGCACAGCCTGGCAGGTCCAGCAGCGTAATATTGGCCCAGGGCCGCAGCAACACCAGCAGCGGTCGCCACACTTCCCGAGTGCTTCCCCAGCCGTGCAAGAGCACCAACTCCTGCTGTGCGCCTCCGGTCGCGGGCAGGTATTCGTGATGCAAAAGCACTCAGTCCTCCGGCCAGCAGATAGCCAGATGCTCCAACAGGCTATCCACTTGCTCTGCGCTATGCGCTGCGCTCAGCGTGATGCGCAGGCGGGAAGTACCGGCCGGTACCGTGGGCGGCCTGATCGCGCCAATCAAAAAACCCTGCGCCCTGAGTCGCTCACTCAGCGCCACGGCACGAGAGGCATCGCCCACCAGCAGTGGCTGTATGGCACTGCCCGATGCCATCAAAGGCAAGTCCAGTTGCTCGGCGCCTCGACGAAATCGCCGTGTCAGTTCCGCCAGGTGCTGTCTGCGCCATGCTTCCTCCTGCACCAGAGACAGTGCCTCGAGGCCCGCCGCTGCCACTGCCGGCGGCAACGCCGTGGTGTAAATATAGTTGCGCGACTGCTGGATCAGGCCTTCGATCAGCAACTCACTACCAGCGACAAACGCGCCAGCGCTACCCAGGGCTTTGCCCAGGGTCGCCATCAGCACCGGTACCGCAGAGGCATCCAGTCCCGCTGCCTCGGTACTGCCAACGC
>Ga0163152_10004789_pt1 | contig 16414 bp, 14 predicted proteins | sample OliLakLV19MP8IB2_FD_148635 | JGI IMG/M metagenome (GOLD analysis project Ga0163152, IMG submission 148635) | Freshwater microbial mat bacterial communities from Lake Vanda, McMurdo Dry Valleys, Antarctica - Oligotrophic Lake LV.19.MP8.IB-2 | ecosystem: Environmental > Aquatic > Freshwater >... | reverse complement strand
TGGCACAAAAATAAAACCCTGCCCATCCCGGACAATATTCGGCTACTGAGCGTGCCGTCCTATTCGCCGGAACTCAATCCGGTTGAGCACCTGTGGGACGAACTGCGAGAAAAACACGTTCACAACCACGCCTTTGACAGCCTGGATGCACTCGAAAACCAACGCGTTGACGCGCTGCGCAGTCTCGAAAATAACTGCGAACAGGTGCAATCAATCTGCAACTTGGAGTGGATTATTAATGCTACTTCTAATGCGAATTAGAATAAGACCTTGGTTTGCCTGTCTCATGACCGACTGGCGTCCCTCTTCTAGCAGGCTGCGGAAAAACTCGGTTAATACCCAAAATGCCGAAAGAATCATCTCTACGGCGCTGATGTCACAATCGCCTCAGGATGCTCAAAAAGGCCAGACTTCTCACCCACCCAACCCCGGCGCGCCAAGACGCGCCGTTCCGCAGGCAAGGCCGCAGCGAGCGAAGAAGCGAGGCGTACGCTTCGGTACGTTGAGCCTCTGAGTGACGCGAGAACGCCGCTGGCGGACTTTTTCAGCATCCTGCTAGAAAGCAGAGGCCGGGGAAGCGTTCGCCTTCAGGATTAGTGCCTTACCCACGTCTTCAGGATTCCCGCCCATGGGCAAGCGGAGCGGTATATTAAGCCTCTGGCGGTCGCCGCCAACGCGCCGACCGCCAGGCCTCACGCCGAGGGCTTGTTCTCAAAGTGGGAGTTGATCACGCCGCTGCCGCCACAAAAAAACCGGCCCCCTGGCGAGAATTGTCCTGTTTCCCCACGAATCCCCCCCAAGATTCCCCCTCGAAGAAGACACCTGTTATGAAAGAAAAGGCACCTTACGAACAGATCGGTCATTTCATCGTTCAGTTTCAGCACGTGGAGGTTTAGCGTACTGAACTGTTAGAGCTCAGGGCTGTTAGTAAACCAAAAAGCCCGGCGATCGCCCTCAATGGGCTTACACACCCTGATGAAGAATTCGTCCGAATCCTCGTGAACAAGCTCGACTACGACGAGCTTGCTCACACTACTGATGTGATGTTGGCTCGATTCGTCGATCGGCTCACCAATCCCGATGACTCAGCCAAGAAACATTCCCATGATCTCATGGCGAAACTCCGCCCCCTCGGAGAGAGACGGAATTTTATTGTTCATTCGAAGTACAGGCCATTCATCAGCGTCGAATGGCAGTTGGGCCAGGCGCACACATTCAAAGCTGGTAGCTAAGGCTTGGGAGCACAAGGTTCAAGAGGACAATCTCCTGTCTAATTCCATTTCTAAGTAGATAATGCGTTAATAATCCAAGGCCACCCCGTAATTCCTCGTGTACGCTTGGGGGACTTCTCGAAGTCAGCGAGCGCCTGTTCGAGGTGCGCTTCCAGGGACTCGATGCTGTCAAAGACACGGTTATGGAAGGACGTTTCACGCACGTCGTCCCACAGGTGTTCCACGGGATTGCGCTCTGGCGCATACGGCGGCAGAAAGAGGAGCTGCAGATTGCGAGGGAGCCGGAGCTCCTGATTGCGATGCCAGCCAGCCCCGTCGACCACCATGAGGACGTTGTCCTCACCGTGGCGCGTACCGATTTCATCCACGAAAATCTGCATACAATCCCCATTCACACTGGGCAGGATCAACGTATCAAGGACGCCGTCTGCTGGTGAGACCGCGGCATACGCGTAGGTATATTCCGGTGTCACCATGGCGTGCGTGAGTGGGCGAAACGGCTTCGGACACCAACCGTATCGTGTGTGCGAGATGCGACCAAATCGTGCCTCGTCCTGGAACATGAGCCTCAGCGGTGCGGGCCGGTCGAAGGCTTCGCGGGCTTGGGCGATCGCGTCGGGGAGTTTTTTCCACGCCTCCTGCGCCACCGGGTCTGACTGTGGGTGCTGCTTATCGGGCGCCAGCTTGCGCCAGCCGTGGCGATGCAACATGGCGTACACCGTCGATAACGCCAGGGATCGCCCGACGGCGGTTTCGAGCTTCGCCTTCAGGGGCGGCACCACAATCACGCCCCCTTGTTTGGCCTGCTCAAGGTAGGGGGCCAAGATGGCCGCCTCCTCTTCCAAGGTCATGTGCGCCCGATTCCGGAGCCCTTTTTTGGTCTTGGGCTGCTCCTGCCCGCGTTGAATACGGCCAAAGCGCTTCCGTAACCTGAGCGTCCAACTCTTGGACAGCCCTAAGGCCACACTGGTATCGTCGAGCGAGAGTCCACACGTCAAGGGCAGCAGCAACGCTTGCGCCATGCGCAACTCGCTGATCGTCTTCGCCTGCGCCGCCTGCGTGATCGCCGCCTCGACAAACTCATGCCCACGTGCCGGTCTTGCCATAGACCACCCCGCTTACTGTTAGTGGCATAATTATAGGCTTATTTAACAGGAAATTGAATAAGACGATCACTGAGAATGGATCTGAAAGACTCTCATCCTAAGAGCGGTGAAGCAGATCCACGTACCTCGCCTCTCACAAGATGCTGAGAATGTTCGCCGACACTCTCACGCGTGCGACGAGCATGACCCGCGAGACGCGCAATCCCTGATTTCGAGTGTCTCGCTTTTCTTGCCCATCCTGCCGATCTCGCCTGTCTCAATCGGCTCTCCTTTGGCAAAGGCTCTGTTCCACAGCTTCTGTGGGTAACTCTGTGGATGAGAGGCCTGTCGTGATGAAAATGGCCAACGCCGAGAGACCGTGCAGCTGTTTGCCTAAAAAATAGGCATTGTGGCCTACCCAATTCAGCCCCCATATTTTGTGGCTTGACGGATCGACTTGTTCCTTCCCTGACCTGTGTGACTCTCCTGAGCTTCTCTGTACGGTTGTCACGTGAAACGGACCTCCTGATGTGGGATGCCACGAACCATTGTAGACGGCAACATCGTGCAGTACGCGTCGAGTCATGAGACTGGCGTAGAGAACGGGACAACCGAGAATTGCAATGGGGCGATAAGAGGATTCGTGAATGGCTGTCGGACGTTGGACCGGTGTGCGTCAGCTCGTGAGGAAACGTTCGAGGAAACTGGTCGAGACGTGACCCTTTTGGAAATCGGGGTCGTTGAGGATGCGTTTGTGCAGCGGGATGGTCGTCTTGATGCCTTCGATCACAAACTCATCGAGGGCTCGGCGCATGCGAGCCATGGATTCCTGCCGGTCTCGTCCATGGGTGATAACCTTGGCGATCATCGAATCGTAGAAGGGGACGACCATCATGTTCGACTCCATCGCCGAGTCGACGCGCACGCCGAATCCGCCTGGTGCGCTGTATTTGGTGATCATGCCAGGACACGGTGTAAACCTTTCTGGGTCTTCCGCGTTGATACGACATTCGATGCTGTGCCCGTTGAGCTTGATGTCTTGCTGTTTGAACGAGAGAGAATGCCCGTCGGCGAGCCTGATTTGCTCCTTGATAAGATCAATGCCGGTCACCATTTCGGTGATCGCGTGCTCCACCTGGATACGGGTATTCACTTCCATGAAGAAAAAATTGCGGTCCTTGTCGAGGAGAAACTCAACGGTGCCGACATTCCGGTACTGCACGGCTTTGACGGCTTCGACGGCAACACGGCAGATTTCCCGGCGAAGTTTCTCGTCGACGGCGGGTGACGGTGTTTCTTCGAGCAACTTCTGATGCCGGCGTTGGATCGAGCAGTCGCGCTCGCCGAGATGCACGACATGCCCACGATGGTCGGCGATAATCTGTACTTCGATATGGCGGGGCTCGAGGAAATATCGTTCGAGGTACACGGCATCATTGCCGAACGTGGCCTTCGCCTCCGCTTGTGCGGCTTGAAACGCGCGCGCGAGGTCCTCGGCTTTGTTGACGACGCGCATGCCGCGTCCTCCCCCACCGGCCGAGGCTTTGATGATGACGGGATAGCCGACCTTACCGGCGGCTTCGAGAGCCTCCTGCTCGCTTTTCAGCTCACCGGCACTGCCTGGTGTGACGGGTAAGCCTCGACGGGCAACGATTTCGCGCGCTTTGGCTTTGTCGCCTAGGAGGGCGATGTGTTCGGATGTAGGGCCGATGAATTTGACGCCGATGGACTCACAGACTTCAGCAAAGTGGGCATTCTCGGAAAGGAACCCGTAGCCGGGATGAATGGCGTCCGCTCCAGTGATTTCAGCCGCGCTCAAGACGTTGGGAATATTTCGATAGCTGAGAGCCGCGTCGGGAGGCCCGACACAGATCTTCTCGTCGGCGGCGCGCACATGGAGGCTCGATGCATCGGCCTCGGAAAAGATCGCCACGGTCTTAATCCCGAGTTCCTTACAGGCACGAATCACGCGGAGCGCGATTTCACCTCGATTCGCTATCAAGACTTTCTTGAACACGCAAGTACTCCGATGTGGGTCGCGGGAAGAGGATTAGGACGTGGCTGTCGGATCGACAAGGAAAAGCGCTTGACCATACTCCACCGGCTTGGTGCTTTCAGCCAAAATTTTCTTGACCCGCCCGTTCACTTCCGACTCAATTTCATTCATTAACTTCATCGCTTCGACAATGCAGAGAACCTGTCCCTTTTTCACATAATCGCCTTCTTCGACATAGGGATCGGCATCCGGCGAGGGAGAGCGATAGAACGTCCCGACAATCGGGGACGCGATGGTGATCATGCCGGTCGTGTCTTCAGCCTGTGTGCCGGTCCCCGCCTGCAGTTGACCGGCAGAGGTCGTGGAGGCTGTCTCCTGCTCCGGAACCGTAGCCATAATCGTTCTGAAACCGGTTTCGTGCCGCACGCGGATTCTCAAGCCTTCGCGCTCCAGCTCCAGTTCGGTCAGGTTGTTCTTCTTGAGTAGATCGATCAGTTCTTGGATCTGCTTGGTCTGTCCTCCCGACAACAAGGGCATTCCCTCCCCGCTTTGGGTTGAGGCAAACGCCTGAGGAAGGATGATCGGTCTCCCACTCTTCTTCGACTTGCTGGATACCTGTTTGCTCACCGAACACGCTCCACGTACTCTCGTGTACGGGTATCGATCCTGACCACGGTCCCAGTTTCTAAATAGAGCGGAACCTTAATGGTGGCGCCGGTTTCAAGGGTGGCAAGCTTGGTGCCGCCCGTGGCGGTGTCGCCTCGGAAACCCGGGTCGGTATCGCTCACTCGTAGTTCGATAAAGTTGGGCAGTTCGACATCGATCGGACGATGTTCGTACACGAGGATCTTCACCGTCATGTCTTCCTTCAAGAGGTCCGCATTGCCGCCGAGCTTGCTTTTTTCAAACGTCAGTTGCTCAAAGGTCTCCGTGTCCATAAAGGTATAGGCGTCGTCCGTCGCATAGAGGAATTGCATGGTCCGTTCTTCAAGATCCGGCTCCTCGAACCGTTCTCCTGATCGGAAGGTACGATCCAGGACGTTTCCTGACAGATAGCTCTTGAGCTTGGTGCGCACAAAAGCCCCGCCCTTGCCCGGTTTGACATGTTGAAACTCAACGATGTAAAACGGCTGGTTATCAACCATGAGGCGCACACCGCCGCGAAAATCGGTCGTGGAAATCACTCAACACTCCCTTCAAACTGTAAGAGGTCGTTCATCCAGTTCTGAAATTAACTCGTTTCGTTTGCCGCCCGTCGCAATGTCGCAGGTGCAGAGGTTTTCTTCTGGCGTCGGGATGCGGTCAGATGGTCGTGGAGCCCACGGAGTGCGAGGAGATAGCCGGTCGGACCCAAGCCGGAAATTTGCCCGATCGAGACTCCCGCAATATAGGACCGATGGCGAAATTCTTCCCGCTGATGAATATTGGACAGATGCACTTCCACCGTCGGTAGACCGACCGCCGCAATGGCGTCTCGAATGGCGATGCTGGTATGCGTATAGGCGGCCGGATTAATAATGATCCCGTCGTATTCGTTCCGCGCCTCTTGAATCCAGGTGACAAGTTCACCTTCGCTGTTCGACTGACGCAGATCCACTTTCACGACCAACTCCTCTGCCAGCTTCGTGATAGCCGCGTCCAGGGCGTCAAGGGACATGGTGCCATAAATCGACTGTTCCCTGGTTCCAAGAAGATTGAGATTGGGGCCGTGTAAGACTCGTATCCGTAACATGTCGTGCAGTTCACATACCGGATAGTGAGGACGATTGTACGTAAGAGGGTCCAGCAGCGCCGCATTGTAGCAGTCCGCCCTAGACCGGTCAAACATCTGAAAAGTATTACGAAACTGTGTGGTGCGACTCGTCGGTTGTGACACGATCCTGACGACGCGCCTCGATGGTGCGAAGCCACGCCTCTAACTGACCCACCACTTCAGCGGAAGACGATGGATGTGGGGTGGCCGCAGTCATTAAGCCGACAGACGCGCGATCCTGTTCGCTCGTGGTCGAAGCCACTGGAGGCGACGCCGTTTCCATCGCCGAAGCAGTCGTTTCAATTGCCGGCTGAACGGAGTCAGCATCCGTAGGTAAACGCGACGGACGTGGCCGTTCCAATTCCTTCTTCTGTTTCAGCGGTCCGCCCAGAGCCGCTTGGACTGAGAGCGCTTCTTCATCACGCGGATTGATCGCCAGGATAACGGCACAGGATTGCAGCGCCGATTCGTTCAGTCCCTGGCTCTGGTAGATTTTAATCAAGGTGCGGTGCGCGCGCAGGTTCTCCGGGCTCGACTTGACGGATTCTTCCAAAATTGCCTTGGCCTTCGTGGCCTGCCCCATGTGGTCGTAGGCACGTCCAAGTGCGACCATGGCGGTAATGAAGTTGGGATACAATTTCAGTCCGTCTTCGAGGACGCCCACAGCTTCCTGCCACATGCCGACTTTTCCATACTCTTCGGCCAGTGGCATGAAGGCTTTGGAATGTGGGTCTTTGGCCAACTTGGTTGCCAATCGATCGATCTCCAGGGCGTTATCGGCGGCGTTCTGCTCATGAGCCATGGGCTGCTAACGTCCTCCGGCAACTGGCTTGGGGGCCTGGCTGACTTGTCTGGTGAGGAGCAGTTCATGTGCCAAGTTCAGGATTGCGTCGGCAAGTGTTCGTTTTGGCATCAGGGGTAACTCTGTGATGGCCCCTTGCCGGTCAATCAATGTGGCCGCGTTCCAATCGCTGCCGAATCCCCCTCCCAATGTCGTCACATCGTTTGCGACGATGAGGTCGAGCCCTTTCGCCGTCAGCTTGTCTTTCGCATGGCCGATCAGATCGCTGGTCTCAGCGGCGAAGCCAACCATGAGTTGTGTGGTCCGCTGAGCAGATAAGGAGGCCAGGATGTCAGTCGTGCGTTCCAGATCAATCGTCAGGCCGGTCCGGCCCTCTTTCTTCAATTTTTGCACAGCAGAATGTGCCGGACGAAAATCTGCCACAGCGGCGGCCATAATCACAGTGGTGGACCACGCAAGGCGCGAAGATAGGGCCTTCAACATTTCTTCAGCCGTGGCGACCTCAACCACTTCCATGCCTCTCGGAGTCGGCAACCCCGTGGGACCTGTCACGAGAACCACCTGGGCTCCTCTTGCCTTGGCAGCTTCAGCAAGGGCATAGCCCATCTTGCCGGAAGAACGGTTTGAAATGAAGCGCACCGGATCGATCGGCTCTTGCGTCGGGCCTGCCGAAACCAGCACCCGGTGCCCTTGCCAATCGCACGGTGGAACCAGCGCTGCCTGAATTGCCTTCAGAATTGTGGTTTCCTCTGCCAAGCGGCCTACACCGACTCGTCCGGAAGCGAGTGGGCCTGTTTCAGGGTCCACCACGATCGTTCCCCTCGCGCGCAACGTCCCGACATGTTCTCGGACAGATGGATGAGTCCACATCCCTCCGTCCATCGCAGGGGCCACAATGAGCGGGCACTGTGCCGTAAGAAGCATTGTCGAGAGTAGATCGTCACCCAGCCCGAGCGCGGTCTTTGCCAGACAATTGGCCGTGGCCGGCGCAATGACGATGGCATCTGCCTGGGCAGGCAATGACAAATGTTTCATCTCCTGATGCGCCTCGAACACCTCTGTCGAGACAGGATGACCTGACAGCACTTCAAACGTCAGCGGGGTAATGAACTTCGTGGCCGATTGGGTCATCACGACATGCACCACCGCTCCTTCACGGAGCAAGGTTCGAAGCAAGACGACAGCCTTATAGGCCGCAATGCTGCCGGTCACGCCAAGCACGATCTGCTTCCCGATCAGCGTCGGCCCTTTGGAGTCGGAGATTTTCACCAATGATTCCTCTTACTCTTCGCTCTCAGCAACCACCGGCTTCGGGGTATCATCGACATAGACGCTCAACTCTTTCTTGATCTCCTTCGCATCGTCGCCGGTCATTAAGGCGATGCGCTCCATTTCGCCTTCTTTCCCGCGCTTCGCCTCATTCATCGCATCCCGGGCTTCAGTGCCGATGAGATAGGTGATCTGTCCCCGGAGGACTTCATCGAGGGCGATGGTCGTTTCTTTGGTGAAGCGTGAGGCGGCATGACGCGATCCCTGCAAAATGTGCTTCGCTCGCTGGGCTGCGATGATGGCCAGCCGGTGGCGCGAGTCGAATTCACCTGCTGTGTATTGGGGCAAAAGTCTCAACATGTCGATCATGGATGTGGTGCTCCTTTGGGTTGGGGAAGATCTTTGCGATCTTCAGTTTTCTGTTCATCGTCAAGAATGAAATTATTCTCGAGCCACGTCATATTCAAGCGTTTCGTTTTCAATCGTTCCGACCAGAAGATGCTTGTGAGATCGCGAAGGGATCGGTCGAGGTCTTCGTTTCTGACGACATAGGCGTATTCCCGGTAGCTCCACACCTCTTCTTTCACTTTGTTGAGTCGCCCTTGAATTTCTTCCGTGGTATCGGAGGCCCTGGTGTGGAGGCGGGCTCGAAGTACGGCCATCGAGGGAGGAAGAATAAAAATCGACACCGAATCCTCGAATCGTTTTTTGACCTGCATCGCCCCTTGCACATCGATCTCCAATAACACATCCACCCCCTGCTCGATCTTTTCGGCCAGAGATTTCCGCGGTGTTCCGTAAAGATGTCCATACACCTGAGCCCACTCGACGAATTCATGTCGCGCGATCATCTCTCGGAATGTCTGTTCTCCGATGAAATAATACTCACGGCCATGTTCTTCGCCTGGTCGCGGCTTCCTCGTGGTGTAGGAAATGGAATGCCACAGTCCAGGGAGGTTTGCCGTGAGTTGCTTACAGAGCGTCGTCTTCCCCGTCCCGGAGGGTGCGGAAATAATGAAAAGAATTCCCCTTCGCTCTATCGAAGAGCGGGGGTGGCCGGATGCCGACGCCATGGAGCTAGTCGTGGGGGCTGAGTTCATTCGACGTTCTGAACCTGTTCGCGGATACGTTCGAGTTCAGCCTTCATCTGGACCACATGACCGGCAATGTCCGCATCGTTGGCTTTTGAGCCGATGGTATTGACTTCACGCCCGATTTCCTGAAGCAGAAAATCGAGTGTTTTTCCTACAGAGTCAGCCCGGTCGAGCGTCTGCTCAAACTGTACCATATGCGAGTCCAATCTGACTATTTCTTCCATGATATCGCCTCGATCCGCATAGACGGCCAATTCCTGATACAGCCGGGGGGGATCAGGAATTTCCGATCCCAGCAGCTTCTCCACACGCACCTTCATTTTGTCAAAGACCTCCTGGGTCACTAGCGGAGTCCGTGCGGCGACGAGAGCCTTATGCCCGCGGATCGTATGGATCCGCGCGCGCATATCCGCAGCCAGAGCCTTCCCCTCGTGTATTCGCATCCCCTCAAGATCCGTCAGTGCCTGGGTCGTCAGTTCTTGAGCGATCTTCGCCAGTTTCGGGTCTTCCGTCGATTGATCCGATACTGACAGCACATCGCGAAGTCCAGCGACGAGCGCAAGATCGATGGCACCGCTCAGCTTCAGGGATTTCTTGAGGGTCCGGAGGGCCTGATGGTACTGTTTTGCGAGCGGTTGGTCAAGAATGACATTTCCAGCCCGGCCTTTGCCCGCCTGAACAGTCACCGTAATGTCGATGCGCCCACGGGTACAGCGCTGCTGAATGGCTTTCTTGAAGGAGTCTTCTAGCGGGCTCAGTGGCCTGGGTAGGCGGCAGGCAATTTCGAGAAAGCGATGGTTCACGGAACGCATTTCTACCGTGATGGATCCATCCTGCCAGGGGGCCTGCCGTCGACCAAAACCCGTCATACTTCGAATCATAGGGAACCTTTCTCTTTCCATGGACAATACCGATACAACCCGCAGGTAGAGCACCGGGGCTTTCTGGCAAGACAGACATAGCGGCCATGGAGCAACAATCGCTGCGACACCTCGGTCCACTGGGATGTCGGCAACAGCTGCTGCAAGTCTTGTTCGACCAAGTCTGGATTGTCTGATCCGGTCAAACCCAGTCGTTTTGCCACGCGCTTCACATGGGTGTCGACGACGATACTGGGCCGGCCAAAAGCCGTCCCGAGCATGACATTCGCGGTCTTTCTCCCGACGCCCGGCAAGGTGATCAGTTCTTCCATCGTGCAGGGAACCTGCTCGCCGAACCGCTCAGTGACGGCTTTACCACAGGCGACGAGATGCTTCGCCTTGTTCTTAAAAAACCCGGTGGAACGAATGATCTGTTCGACATCGGAAAGATGGGCCCCAGCCAGCTCTGCCGGTCGTCGATACCGCAGAAAGAGTGACGGGGTGACCTGATTGACTCGTTGGTCGGTACATTGGGCGGAAAGGATCGTGGCCACAAGCAGTTCCCAGGGGGACCGATGTTCGAGTTCCATCTTCGGGCTAGGCATCGTGCGCTGAAGCATCTTGGCCACGTCACGGAGACGCTTCTGACGATCCGATGAGGCGATGGCTGTGGTGGTCATGGTCGATGTCAACAGGTCGATTGTGCAGTTGATTAAGGACGAGATGCAAGGGGGGGCGCCGATTTCTTGGCAGAACCGTCCGGCGGGATGATCGAAGCCACTCGTTCTTCGAGATGCCGGATCAACGGAGGCAAGGTGTCCGAATGCAGGGCCGACACTCCAATCGCACCGTACCGTCGACAGAGCGCTTCCGCTTGTCCGGTCGGAAGCTGGTCGCACTTGTTGAATATCAGGACCCGTGGAAGCTGATCGAGGGCGAGGCTCTGAAGCACCGTGTCAACCGATGTCATATGGGCATCCATATCTTTCCCCCCCGCATCGACCACGTGCAGCAGGAGATCGGCATCGCGCAACTCGTCCAATGTTGTTCTGAAGGCCGCCAGCAACTCTTTCGGTAGGTCGCGAATAAATCCCACCGTGTCGGTGAGAATCACTTCACGTCCGGAAGGAAAACGTAGTCTGCGGCTCGTGGTATCAAGCGTTTCAAAGACGCGTGGGGCGGTGCTCACCTGACTATTGGTTAAGACGTTGAGCAATGTCGACTTGCCGGCGTTGGTGTAACCCACGATGGACAGGACTGGAAAGGCTTGTCGGACGCGGCGCGATCGTCGTTGGTCTTGATGACGGGCAAATCCCTCGATCTCTCGCTCCAAATGGTCGATACGCTCTCGAATGCGACGGCGGTCCGTTTCGAGCTTCGTTTCGCCTGGACCTCTGCTGCCGATGCCGCCGCCCAAACGCGAGAGGCTGGTCCCCTGGCCGGAGAGACGGGGGAGCAGATACCGAAGCTGCGCCAACTCGACCTGCACCTTCCCTTCCCGGCTATGCGCTCGTTGCGCAAAGATGTCGAGAATCAGCTGGGTGCGATCGATGACCGTCAGGTCGGTGATCTCCTCAATGGCGCGCAGCTGCGCGGGAGCCAGATCTTGATCGAAGATGAGCAGGTCTGCCCCCTTTTGCATGGCCTGCATCAGCACGTCTTTCAGTTTGCCGCTCCCCAATTGAAATCGATGATGCCCGCTCTGGGTGCGTTGCACTAACCGGTCGATCACCGTGAGATCCGCCGAGGACGCCAGCTCTGCCAGCTCGACGAGGTGTTCCTCTTGGTCGGCCTTACTCTTGGGCGAGGCGCTCACGAGGATGGCGGTCTGCTGCTGCGCCATCGTGTGCGACAGGCTCCGATGTTGGAGGTCTGATTCGAGTTCGCGAATGAACGTCTCGAAGCGCACCGGACATTGTTGCACCAGCGTAGGCGTCAGGAGCGTATACAGCGGTCCCTGAGGACTGGGCTGGTTCAGATGGGCCAGGGAAAGTAAGCCCGGTTCACCCTTGGAGGTGACGGCCATCGTGCCGATCATGTCCAGCCGGAGGAGCCCCAACATCGTGAGATCTTCTTGAGTCAAGGTTTGGTCCTTGAGGTGCGAGCGTATCAAGCGAAGACCCCGCAGGGATCTCGGACTTGCACGAAAGGCGGCCAGAGTGGTTGGCGACGGCTCTGTGCCGGCGCCGACAAGCACGTCTTGCACCGCTCCACGTCTCGTAATGACCAATCCGATAGGACGCCGAATTTCGTGCGTGAACTGCGCGAGGGTTTTTGCGGCTTCAGCTGACAGCACTTCATCCACGGACATACGACGGCGATACAGCCGCTCTAGCATGGCGAGCTGCCCGGCGCGAAGACCAAGAACCTGTCCGTGAATGTCTGGAATGGGCGTCGTTTCCTTATTGTTGTCGATTACATCGAGTGTATGAATGATGCGGCCAGCGAGGCGTGAGCATCAATGTCCAGGGATGCGCGGAGTCCTGCGCGAAGAGCCTGCCTCCCTGCTGCCGCGATCATCGCGGCATTATCCGTACAGTATGCCAGCGGAGGAAGACTGAGCTGCAGGCTCTCGGAAATCGCTCGTTGCTGGAGCAGTACACGTAATCGAGAATTGGCGGACACCCCCCCGACGACGGCCAATGCACGAGCGCCTGACGCCCGGACTGCGGCAAAGGCTTTGTCAACCAAGACGGCCACGATGGCCTCCTGATAACCGGCAGCCAAATCGGCTGCCTGAACCGTGCTCGGTCTCTTAGACATCGCGTGAAGTTTGTAGAGCAACGACGTTTTCAAGCCGCTGAAGCTAAAGTCGAGACTCCCATTATTGAGGTACGAACGGGGAAACGCAATGGCCTCTGGATTTCCCTGGCGAGCCAAACGATCGATTGCCGGCCCACCAGGAAACTCCAGTCCAAGTAACTGAGCGCCTTTATCAAAGGCCTCCCCTGCCGCATCGTCTCTGGTTGCGCCAAGGAGTCGGTAGTGACCGCTGGGTTCTTTGTAATAGAGATGGGTATGTCCACCCGAAACAACCAAGACCACGCATGGCAGTGGAAATGCTGAGTTCTGTAACCAGGCGGACGCGATGTGGCCTTCAAGATGGCTGACGCCGACCACTGGAATGCTCAAGGCATAGGCCAGTGCTTTTGCATAATTGACCCCGACGAGGAGCGCGCCGGCTAGGCCTGGTCCCTGAGTGACCGCGATTCCGGTGAGATCCGTCCATACGAGACCTGCTTGTTGCAACGCGTGAGATGAAACACCTTCAATCGATTCAATGTGGGCACGGGAGGCCAGTTCTGGAACGACACCGCCAAATCGCTGATGAACGGCATGCTGCGACGAAATAATGTTTGAGAGAACGGCACCGTTTTCGGCAAGCACCGATGCGGCTGTTTCATCACATGACGTCTCGATACCAAGGATAGGCCCTGGCCTCCAGGCTTCGGCAGGTGGGACAACGGTTGTCATCATGAGTTCATTACTGACCACGCGAGCTAGACCAGTGACACATGCATTATGTCTCAGAGAGATGAAAATAACACGGCCCTTGTGGCCGCTGGCGCCACAAGGGCCGTGTCGTACTCGTACTCTCGACGATGGCGAACGTCTCGTATGGGGCTGGAACATTAGACGTTAGCCATGGCCTCCTGCTCGATGAATGCCGGTGCACCGTCGCGAAGCACCACACGGATCTTTCGGCATTCTTTGAATCGTCCTCGAATCATCTCTTCGGAGAGCGGATCGCCGATCGCGCGCTGAATCGTCCGACGCATTGGTCTGGCTCCGTAGAGCGGTTCGTAGCCTTCCTTGATCAACCATTGCTTGACGTCGTCCTCGACCTCGATTTCGATCCCCTTGTCGAGCAGACGGAGGTTGAGTTCACCCAAGAGGATATCAAGAATATTATAGAGATGCGTTTTGTCCAATTGATGAAAGACAACGATCTCATCGATCCGGTTCAGGAACTCCGGGCTGAACGAGCGGCGCAACTCCCCCAACACTTCTTCCTTCTTATGGCGCTCCTGATCCCCTTCTGTGTTCTGGAATCCGAGCGAGACTCCCTTCTGAATCATCTTTGTCCCGATATTGGAGGTCATGATAATCACGCAATTCTTGAAGTCGACTTTGCGTCCGAGGCTGTCGGTCAGTATCCCGTCGTCCAATACTTGCAACAGGATATTGAACACATCAGGATGAGCCTTTTCGATCTCATCGAACAGAACCACTGAATAGGGGCGACGCCGTACCCGTTCAGTCAATTGGCCGCCTTCTTCATATCCCACGTACCCGGGAGGGGCACCGAATAGGCGAGAGCTGGTGAACTTTTCCTGATATTCCGACATGTCGATCCGAATGAGCGAGTCTTCGCTATTAAAGAGAAACTCAGCGAGCGTTCTTGCCAGCTCAGTCTTTCCTACCCCGGTGGGTCCCAGAAAGATAAAGGACCCGATAGGCTTCTTCGCTTCCTTCAGGCCGGCACGTGATCGTCGAATGGCGCGGGCCACAGCAGAGATGGCTTCGTTCTGTCCGACCACACGTTTATGGAGAAATTCCTCCATACGCAGCAATTTGTTCGACTCTTCCTCTTCAAGCTTGAAGAGCGGAATGCCTGTCATCTTGGAGACGACATAAGCCACCTCTTCTTTTCCGATTGTCGGTTTGTTTTTTTCCTGATTTTTCTTCCATTCACGCTTGGACTCATCGAGGAGTTTGCGAAGCCGTTCTTCTTCCTCTCGATGGCGGACGGCTTCTTCAAAGTTCTGCATCGAAATGGCCAGTTCCTTGTCTCGAGAAACCTTTTTCAGCTCTTGCTCCATCGCCTTCAGGTCCAATGGGAGCGCATAGGTCTGCAATTTTGCCCGCGACCCCGTCTCGTCGATCAAATCGATCGCCTTGTCCGGCAGGAAACGGTCGCTGATATAGCGATCGGACAGCTTGACCGCTTCCAATATGGCTTCCTCGGAAATCTCGACACCATGATGTTCTTCATACCGATCACGAAGCCCTTGGATGATCAGCACCGTTTCATCGAGACTCGGCGGCTGGACATGAATCGGCTGGAACCGTCGCTTAAGCGCTCCGTCTTTCTCAATATGCTTGCGGTATTCATCGAGAGTCGTCGCGCCGATACATTGAATTTCGCCGCGCGACAGCGCCGGCTTGAGCATGTTGGAGGCGTCGATCGATCCTTCCGCAGCCCCAGCTCCCACCAAGGTATGGAGTTCATCGATGAAAATGATGATGTTCCCCGCCTGGACGATTTCTTTCATCACGACTTTCAAGCGCTCCTCGAATTGGCCGCGATACTTCGTTCCGGCAACCAGCGAGCCCAGGTCGAGTGCAATGACACGCCGTGAGAGAAGATTGTCCGGCACTTCGGAGGCGATGATCCGCTGAGCGAGCCCTTCGACAATGGCGGTCTTGCCGACGCCGGCTTCCCCAATGAGCACGGGATTGTTTTTCGAACGGCGGCTCAGGATCTGAAGTACCCGCTCGATTTCATCGGCTCGTCCGATGACGGGATCCAGTTGCCCTGCCTGAGCAAGCTGCGTCAGATCGCGACCGAACTCATCGAGTGCTGGTGTGTTGCTCTTCCGATCGCGCTCACGCGGGGCGGACTTCCGCAGAAATGTCACGGTCAATTGCCGGGCGGTCAGGAGATTGGCGCCTAAGCTGCGGAGGATCTTTCCTCCGATCCCCTCCTCTTCTCGGAGGAGACCCAATAAGAGATGTTCACTGCCGATATGATTGTGTCCCAGGAGACGGGCTTCTTCGACCCCGTATTCGATGACCTTCTTGACCCGCGGACTGAACGGGATCTCGCCGAAGGTCATGGTGGTCCCGCCGCCGGGCAAATTCCGTTCAATCTCCAAACGGACTTGTTCGGTCGAGAGTCCCATCTTTTTCAAAATCATCAGGGCAATTCCGTCGGATTCACGGAGAATGGCCAAGACGAGATGCTCGGTTCCAAGGTAGTCGTTTTGATGACGCTCAGCCTCTTCCCGTGCGAGGATGATGATCTTCCGGCCCTTATCCGTAAATCGTTCAAACATCCTGCCTCCTTGTAGGTGAGCCTATAACGGGTTCCATGTGCGCAAAGTTCTCGAAAAATCTGACCTAATTCTAACTAGAAGGATTTTAGGTGTCAAGGCTGGCGCGCGAATCGCACAAGCCACATCCTGGAGTCACCCACGCGCATTGTGTTCAACGCCTGCCCTGTCCCTAATCCGGACGTAAGCCATTCATTGAGTCTGCCGAGCCAGCCAGACTCTGTGCTGGCTGCGGCGGAGGATGCCCGCCACTTTTTTTAGGCACGC
>Ga0163152_10004786_pt1 | contig 16420 bp, 13 predicted proteins | sample OliLakLV19MP8IB2_FD_148635 | JGI IMG/M metagenome (GOLD analysis project Ga0163152, IMG submission 148635) | Freshwater microbial mat bacterial communities from Lake Vanda, McMurdo Dry Valleys, Antarctica - Oligotrophic Lake LV.19.MP8.IB-2 | ecosystem: Environmental > Aquatic > Freshwater >... | reverse complement strand
GATTGAAGTCGCCGATAGCTCGCTTGACAATGACCGCGAAGTGAAGGGGCCTCTCTATGCAGAGAACGGCATCGCAGAATACTGGATCGTGAATCTACAAGAACGATGTGTCGAAATCTATCGCGAACCGCAAACGGATGGAACCTTTGCAAGTGTCGACAAGCGATTTCCGGGGGAAAGCATTTCGCCCGCGCACCTTCCCGGAATTACAGTTCAAATCGATGAATTTCTTTAATCGTGACGTTATTTCTCTGCTATAGTTCCAGCCTTCACGATACCCCCCTGAAACACCGCCACGAACTTTGATCGATCCTCCAGAATCTCAATGTCGGCAAGCACGTCGCCATCGACAACCAGCACATCAGCGAGTTTGCCCGCTTCGAGTGTGCCGAATTCCTTGCCCCTGCCCATGATCTCCGCACCGTTCTTGGTCGCGCACGTCAGCACTTGCAACGGAGTGAGACCCACGTGCTTCACGAAGAAGGTCAATTCCTTCGCGTAAGTGCCGTGCGGCGTCCAGGCGAAGCCGTAGTCTCCACCCATTCCCAGTCGTCCGCCTGCTTTCAGAATCTTCCTTGCACTCTCGGCTCCGCCTTCGAGCGTTTCCTTGTGTCCATCAATTACGGCTTGCGACATGCCAAACTCAGGCCCGAATACGATGCTGGCGTACTCGAACTGTAATGCAGGCACACACGGGACGTCGCGTTTCAACAACAACTCCAGGGCTTCGTCGTCCATGAACGTGCCATGCTCGATCGCGTCGTAACCGGCCCGCAAGGCGTTCTTGATTCCTTGCGTCGCTCGGCAATGGCCCGTGACTTTCAGGCCATGATTGTGAGCCGTCGCAACGACCGCGTGCATCTCCTCGAAGGTCATGCACAGGGTGTGATGATCGTTCGTGTCTGGGGCAGCCGCATCGCCGGTGGGGTAAGTTTTCACCCACTCGACACCATCTTTCACGAGCTTGCGAACCGCTGCTCGCGCCTCGTCGGGTCCGTTTACAAGCAGGACTAGCCCTTCCATGCCGAGCTTGCGGAAGTCCGGGTTCCAATCCATCAATCCGCCGACGCCGCAAATTTCCCGGCCGCTCGAGGCCAAACGCGGCCCCGGCGAGATGTCACTCTCAATCGCCTTCTTCAACCAGACGTCGATGTTGAAGAGACTTCCGCCCGAGCGGGCTGCGGTATAGCCACATTCCAGTGCCAGTTTCGCATTGTGGGCCGCGAGAAGCGTGACGTATTCGACGGGATACTTGATGTCCAAATCTTCGAGAGCAGCCACATTGAAGTAGGTCGGATGAAAATGTGCTTCGACAAGGCCGGGCAGAATACTGCCGCCGCGTGCGTCTATTCTGCGAGCATCTGGCGGCACTTCTGGGATACGCGTGGCCGGACCTGCGTATGTAATTTTCCCATCCTTCACGACAACGGCACCATCGTGGACGGGTGGACCGCCGTTGCCGTCGATGAGTTGGCCACGTGAAATGACTGTGGTGCCAGTTGCGAGCTTCATGGGAGCGTCACTCGATCAAAGCGATTCCAGAAAGTTCAACACATGTCGCACGGCCAACTCAGTCGCGGTTCCGTGAATGAGGTGCCCAATGCCTTGCAAATCGATCTGCGTGATTTCCGCAATATCGAGGAACATTTTCTCGGCATCCTCTTGCGGCAACATCCCACCGACTGCGGGATCGCCTCTCAGTAGCAGTGTTGGGCAGGTGATCCTCTTCCAAATCGCTCGTTCATCGTAGCCGTCGAGCCAGCGGCCTTCAAAGGCTGGTGTGAAGACTTCGCCATCCACGTCTGCTAGACATCGGGCGATGAAGCGCAAGGCAGCAGCGTCGCGAAGAGACGCCAACTTGGCTGGGCCTGCCGGTGTCGGCACGATGGTCTCCCCCAAATCACGGGCAACTTCGAACACACTTCGACGATGCCCCGCCAATCGCCTCATTGCCGCGAACGTTGGATAGTAGGCCGAGTCCGACAGGCGTGACAGGAAAGAGGCCGAGGGTGGGTCTTCGAGAATTAACGCCTGCACCAACTCCGGACGGGCAGCGGCAGCACTGGCAGCGACCAATGCTCCGAGCGAGTGGCCATAGTGAACCGCAGGACGCCCGAGCCAGTTGATCACGGTTAATGCATCATCGAGATGATCGATGACCGCGTACTTTCCCGGTGCTCGGCCGGAGCCGCCATGCCCGCGATGATCGATCAAATGGACATGCCAGCGCATGGAGAGAGCAGGAACGACCGGCAGGAAGTCCACACCCTTGCGCCCCACGCCGTGCCACATCACCAACGGCGGTCCATTCGCAGGCCCCGTGGTGACATGCAACGGGATCGGCCCATCGGTAATGTCAAATTCGGAAAACATGAGCCTCCAACGATCGTTCGACGCTCTGCGTCGAATGCGAGAATCGCCACTCTGCGGCGATGTGATCAAGCTTACGAGGGATCAGTAGCCTTCTCGTGAGAGCCTTTCTCATCGCCGCAGAGCGGCGGGAAAATCATTCGACGCAGAGCGTCAAACGATCGACTATTTCGCCTTAAGCCGATCGATTAGATAATCCACCGACCCCTTATACTTCTCATGCGGATGACCCGGATAAGTGATAATGCCTTCGACCTTCGCCTCATTCAACTTCTCCATGAGCAACATGCCAGCGAGGGCGGAGTGCGTCGGATCATCCTGGATCTCGCCTTTCACCGGCGGTTTCTTTTGGCTCGGAAACTCCATGAACACAGGTGGATCGTCCTTCGAGACATGGCTGATCGGTGAATACTCGGTGATCCACGGCAGCAGTTTTTCTCGTTGTTCGAAGAACGATTGAAACGCTCCATCCCGGTTCTCTGTGGTTCGCACGCCGAAGGCGTGGCCGCCATAGCGGGCGTTCGGCATCCATTCGCGGAGCACCTTGGGATCGAGCGTGGTCTGGGCCCCGTTCACGGCCGCACAGAATAGCCGGGTCGATTCGCGAGAGATCGGGTCCTCGCTCTTCGCGTTCGCCAAATCGTCGTGATAGAGGAGCCAAAGCGACGAACAGGCACCGGCCGAGCCGCCTGTCGCGCCGACGCGCGATTTGTCGATGTTCCAGTCCTTCGATTTGGAACGGACGAACTGCAAGGCCCGGGCCGCATCTTCGAGCGGCCATTTCACTGGCGGCTCGACTTTCGCCTCGACGGCCTGGCCGACGTAACGGTAGTTGATGGCGACGAGCGAGATGCCTGCGTCGTTGCAACGCTTGGCGATGCTTCGATAGGTGTCCTTATTGCCACCCACCCAGCCGCCGCCGTGGATTGCGAAGATCACGGGCGTTGGTGTTTCGGACTTGGCTTGCCAGAAATCGAGCACCTGGCGCGCGTGCGTGCCGTAGGGCACATTCGCCATTGTCGGGTCCGGGCCGGCCGGAACCTTCGGAGGGTCTTTCTTCTTGGGCTCCTGAGCGGAGGCCAGCGAGCCGAAGATCATCGCGAGAGTAAGAACCAGAGTGTGGGTCATGAAGTCTCCGGGGAAGGGTTCTGCTTTGGTAGCTCAGGTTTCCAACCTGAGCACTACGCACTCAGGTTGGAAACCTGAGCTACAAAGGCACTATTTGTCGATCGTGGCTAGAATCGTCTCGGCCACGAACTTGTTGCCGGCATCGTTCAGGTGAACGCGGTCGCCAGTGAGGATACCCGATTCCTTGTTGCTCTCGTTGTTCTTGGTGAGATGATCGAGAAACGCCTTGCGTAGGTCGCACAGATCGGATTTGGTATCCATAGCAACCTTGCGGCTGATCTCCGAGTACTCATCGAGCTTGCTGTCGAGAGAATTTGCGCCAGCCTTCTTCTCGCCGATCACGCTCGGGGTACACACGACCACGCGGGCACCCCGGTCCTTAATTTTGCCGATGATTTCCTTCAGGCCCGACTCGAACTTTTCCTTGGAAGTTCCCTTCGCCGGGTCTCGTTCACCGTGCCAAACGTCGTTGATGCCAATATAGATGATTACGAGCGTCGGCTTCTTCGCGAGCACGTCTTTTTCAAGCCGCTTTTGCAAGTCCGGAACTTTGTTGCCACTAATGCCGGCACCGATGACTTCAATGCCAAGATCCTTGTGCTTCTCGGTCAAGGTTTTCTTGATGATGGTCACGTATCCATTGGGGGAAACGCCGCCCTGAGTAATCGAGTCGCCGAGGAAGACGATTCGCTCGCTCTTATTGAGGGCGGGCGTTTCGGCATTCGCGGAAAGGGCGAAGCCAAGAGTGACTGCTGCCATGAGAGCCGTACGCATTGTTTGAAACCTTTTGAAAAATGGGCAAGGTGGGTTCTAAGAATGTATGAGGAGAACGATCATTCGACGCTCTGCGTCGAATGCGTTTTTCGCCGCTCCGCGGCGTTGAGTCAGGCTCACGCTGAGTTTTTTTCTCACTTATGAGCTTGCTCGCATCGCCGCAGAGCGTCGAAGGATCGGTCACTCCAGTTCCGCGACTACCATCGCATGTACGTCCAGCCTCGGCACTACGACCTGAATCCCTCGCAGTGTTTTGTGCATCTCCAGTTCCTTCCCAGCCGGTTCGAGGTGGATTCGCTTGATGCGAGTGTCCGTGCGGAACGTCACCACGATGTCGTGGATCGGCACGACCTCTTCGCGCAATGGCACGTCGTCCACGGGCAACGCACGATGAGCGGTGGTGTTCAGGTCGCTGAAAAGATGGACCACCAGCCGTTCGCCGTCTTTCGTTTGACGCATCACCGTGGAATGAACGCACATCGGGGCTTCGACCACAACCGGGCGGTTCGCATTCGCGGCCCATTCGATCGAATGCTTCAAGCAAAGCCGCTGGTACGGATACGGGTACAGATAATAGGCCGCGTCGAAGCCGGTTGCGAAGTAGACCACGCGGCCCTTGCCGTAGGTGTTTGAGATCACGGCCGGTAAATCGATCGGATCAGTTTTAGGCCGAATCGTGCCGAGAATCTTCGCATTCGGGCTCTTCACGGCCACCCGCACCGCTGGGCCTTTGAACGTGACTTGATCGTTCCCCACATAGGTTCTCATTTTGCCTTGATTCAAAATCGAGGCAGTGTCCGGCTTGAAGTCGAACACGTTCTTGCGCTTCTCCCAATAATCGGGCCCGATGGACTTCGCGAAGTTCACGTCAAGCTCTTCTTTCGCACCAGGCTTCAAATCGGGTAGCCCGCGATATTCGACCCCGAAGACATCAGCCAACGCGAAGTTCTTGCGGGCGTCGCCGAACTCATCGAACAACGAAGTATCAAGACTCGCAACCAATCCGCCGCCGTTCTTGACGTATTGCTCGATGGCCGCGACTTGCGAGTCGTCCAGGCAGGCCGTGTTCGGCAGGATCAGCACCTTGTACTTCGCGAGATCCTTCTCGGTCAGGTTCCAGTCGTTGATGACCGCGACGGGCAGATGTTCCTCGACGGCCGTCCGGAAGGCCCCGAATACCGCGGCCATGTAGCGTTCCTCGACCTTGCCTGCTGACCGGCCATAGAAGTTGCGCGTGTTGTCACTCATCACCAATGCTGCCCACGGCTCGGGCGCTTTGTGCGTCAGCCACGGCTTGCGTTTCTGGACCTCGTCCATCATCGCATAAAGTTCTTGCTGAAGATTTGCCGGCTGGGCAACCGCGATGCTTGGGGCGGCTCCATACGTCAACGCCAACATCATGCGTCGTTCAATCTCGTGCGGCGGGAAGCTGTCCTTCCCGTACGGATTGCCATGACTGAGAATGTACGGCTCGCTGAAGGCCGTGCGATGATTGGTTGTCGCCCAAATGTATGAGTTCGCAAAAGCGGGCACGATGGTCGTGCCGCGATTGGTTTCGTCGAGCCAAAATTCCTGATCGGGGGCGTCGAGCAACAGATTCATGCGCGCCGGCATGTTACGAGGGATGCTCAAGAAATGCCCGAATCGACCGGCATTCGTGGTCCACGTTACAAGAGCGACTTCCGGCTTGATCCCCTTCAGCCGAGTCTGCATTCGTTTGATGAGATCCTCCATTCGCCGATCCGCCCAGTGCTGGTAACGGCGAAACTCCGGGTCTTCCATGTTCGTATTGGGGATCTCCTTGCCGGTATCTTTCTTGAAATTCGCCCGGCAATGTTCGCAGTAACAGACGCCTCCATAGTGCAGGCCATCGAAACTGAATGCATCGACTTCTGGAAACTTGGTGAGAATCTCGGCAAGCACGTCGATGAAAAAATCACCGTACGGCCCAAGCAGGCACAACATGCCGCCGTGCGGGAATTTCTTCATGTCGATACTTGGGATCTCCTTGGTGTTCGTCGGAATTCGTCGCCAGCTTTGCTGCGTCTCGTAGACCTCGCCTTGCAGACAGGGGGGATACACGCCAAGAATGCGGACGCCGAGCTTCTTGTACTCGGCAATGTCTTTCGGCAACCGATCGAGCGGCACGTGTGGGCTGCGTCGTTTGAGCAGCTTGCTGTCGTAGTAGGCGTAAAACGGATCGACGAAGCCCATTTCGCTGATGGTGACGCCATGCTTCGCGGCGGCCGCCCGGGCCTTGCTGTCCATAACCGACAACGTGTAGCCGCAACCGATGGTGTCTTGAACCCACGCGGGAACCTTGATCGGCCGAAACGGTTCCTTGTCGAAAGGCTGCTTCAGTACAGGTTCGCCCCAGATGTCTTTTGCCTGGGCGACGGCCATCAGCGGAAACGAAAAGACGATCGTGAGCGAAAGAAAATGGCGACGCATGAGTTGACCTCGAAGGGCGATAAAGGCAGTTCCGCTAGTTCTAACGCATTGACGAATGCGAACTTGGCCGAGTTTTTGTAATTTTCTCATCTTGCCACGATTGCCAGCCGAGAGGATGATACGGTATTCCGTTTCCCGCCAGGGTTCTCTCATGCGCCGTACTTCGATTGCCCTCACGCTGGTTCTACTGGGTTGCGCGCTTGCCTGCCCGCAACCCACCACGCTACCCGCCCCGAAGCCGGCCTCAAATTCGGCCGCCAAGCCGCTGGAAGAAATCTGGGAAGCCGCGTTCGTCCAAAATGACAACGGCGTGGATGTGAAGATCGGCCACATTCACCTAATCTCGGTGCCAGTCGAAGTTGATGGCAAGAAACTCGTTCGCACCACCAAGCAACTCCGGTTCGAAATCCTGCGCGGCAAGGCGGAGGCCGAGATGAAGGCGGATGTTTCCTCGGACGAGGACAGCGAAGGCAGGGTCCACAGCGTGAAGGCGAAACTTTGGCTCGGCAAAGACCGAATCCAAACACTCGATTGCGTGGTGATCGAAGGCTCGCAAATTCGTGTCACGGCCGACGGCGAGTTCAAGAACGTGCGGACATTCCGTTGGGACCCGAATTGCATCGGCTTGGCCCGCGAACAGTCGATTCTTCGCGAGAAGAAAGTAAAAGCAGGCGACAAATTTTCCTACCGTTACTTCGAAGCCCAGGTCACGAATTACGTAACCATCCAAGTGGAAGTGAAAGGCAACGAGCAAGTGGTACTGCCCGGCGGCATCAAACGCGAGTTGCTCAAGGTCGTGGCCACGCCCGATCCGCTGAAGGTGAACGACAAACAAACACTGCAACTCCCGGCCGCGACCTTCTGGGCCGATCCGATCAGTTACGACACGATCAAGACGGTCATGGACATTCCGGAGATCGGCAAGGTCACGTTACTGCGAACCTCGAAGCTCGCGGCACTGGCCTCGAACGGGCAAGTACCCGATTTGATGAAACGCCAGTCGATTTACCTGGCCTCTCCCATTCCCGATATGCACGAACGCGACGCAATCACCTATAAGGTCACGTTCACGGGAGATGCTTTGCCGAGGGAACTCGTGAGCAGCGATTCCCGCCAAACGATCAAAAACGTCGAAGGGAAAACCTTTGAGTTGCACGTGCAATCGAGGCGCAAGCCGATAACGATGGAGAAGGAAGAGAAAGCCGGCCCGGAGTTCCTGAAGAGCAACTACTTCATCAATTCGGATGATGCCAAGGTGAAGGAACTTGCCGCGAAGGCCGTCGGCACGGCCAAGACGGACTGGGAAAAAGCCCAGAACATCGAGGGCTTTGTTCGTCGTTACATGCAACCGGCGGACTACACCGAAGCGATGGCCCCGGCCGACCATGTGGCGAAAACGCGGACTGGCGACTGCACGGAATACTCGATGCTCGCGGCCGCGATGTGCCGGGCTCAGAAGGTTCCGTCGCGAACAGCGATCGGCCTCGTGTACGTGAACAATCTTCTCGGTAGGCCGGGACTAGCATTCCACATGTGGACGGAAGTTTTCGCAAAGGGTCAGTGGCTGGCCATCGACGCCACCATCGGCGTCGGCTCCGTTGGGCCTGGGCACATCAAGATCACCGATCACAGTTGGGACGGCGTGCTTTCGTTCACGCCACTGCTGCCCGTGAAAGGCTTCATCATGGCGAACCCGAAGGTGGAGGTGATTGGGAAGTAGGACTATCTTCGGGAGACGAGGTACGCAACAATCGCGGCAAGAAGTACGTTCACGATAGCCCCCAGGACGAAGGGCCGAGCGAGAATATCTTCTTGCCCCGCTCTTCGGTCGCTTGCTTCTGTGCTTTCTTCCATTCGTTCAGCGATTCAATCGCCTTTGACTGAAGCAAGAGTTCTCGTTCGACTTGACGGCGGACGTCCGCGACGATTTCGGAACCTCTCGAATGAACGGCAAACAACTCTTCAATCAACTTCACGGAATAGTTAAGGCGTTCCTCAAGAGTCGCGACTAGCTTTTCTAGCTCGTCGATTTTTTCACCATCCGTACGGCGGGCCATCTCAAGCTCCCATGGCCTGAAGATTTTTTAGTTGGATGTGACTACGGTTTTGCAGGACTCGACTCCAGAGCATGTTGAGCCGAAAACTGAGCGTGTGCGGCAAGGTCAATTCTTCATGCGAAAGTGCTGCATGTGCTTCACCGGACCAATCCGTGATGCGCAACTCGTACCTGGTTGTTCCAGATTCGTCCCTCACCTGGTTCCATTCTGCCGATACTTTCTCCGCGTTCGAGCCCAGTACCTCCTCGAGTCGTTGACTCGCCTGTTTCACGAGCGAAAGATCCTCGCCCCAGTTTTCGACAGTTTTTGGATAATTAATCTTCATGTGATGACCTCGAAATGCCTCGACTTTACGACTCAAGAGAAGGAATTCACCGCCGCTCCTCCCTTCCAATTCTACAATAGCCATGCCATAACGGTCTAGTGGAGCTGATTATCGATAAACCCGACTGTCGAAGTGCGCCTGTCCACGCCAGCCATCGCGGATGGCATGTTGTTCGTGCGAACCGAAAAGCACTTGATCGCGTTGGGCGAACTGTGAAATAATCCGTGAGAGATTGACAACCAATTGCCGAGCCGTGAAGATGTTTGCCAAGGCGGGGTTGAATCAAGTTGGCACGCGACTCTCGGGTCCGTGTCTCTCCGGGGTTACCCCGGAGGTTTGATTTTGAGTGAGGCACGTCAGCGCACGACCGACACGACGCTTAGCGTCGGCAGGGTCGCGCATCACGAGACGGGTTGATTCACCCCGCCGGTTTCATCATGCCCGATCCCGTCCACTTTCCGGATCGCAATTTTGCAGAAGCGATGCTGGCGGGCAAGTGGAACCTGGCCGCTATCCTGGGTCGCGTTCAACAAGCGATCGGCTCCAACCCGAAAGAACTGCGACCGTTGGTCAGGAGAATTCTGAAAAACTTCACTGCTCCGCCCTCCGCGAGCGAGCTGCTCGCGAAACTGCTTGCGGATCCAACCTACGAACAATTGCCGCTGAACGTTCGCCGAATCTACTGGACGACTCCCGTCATGGGCCTGGAACGCGGCTGGAAAATTCCCGCGTTGCGTACGTCCCCGGTATTGGCCAATTGGCTTGGCATCACGATCAACGAACTCGACTGGTTCGCGGACGTGCAAGGCCGCAATCCCCGGCAGATGGAAAGGCGACTTGCTCACTACACCTGCCGATTCGTGGCCAAGCGGGGAGGCTTTCGAATACTGGAAATTCCTAAGCATCGTTTGAAGAGCATCCAGCGAAAAATTCTGCACGAAATCCTCAGTCGAATTCCCGTACACTCGGCTGCCCACGGATTCTGTTCCGGCCGATCACCGAGCACGTTTGCATCCGATCACGTCGGCAAGGCCGTGGTTTGGCGAGTGGACCTCAAGGACTTCTTTCCGTCGATTCGCGCTTCTCGCGTTCATGCAATTTTTCGCTCGGCAGGCTATCCGACTCTCGTTTCCCGAATGTTGACCGGCCTTTGCACAACGAAACTCGCGACTGGTGTGCGAAGTCCCGATTCGGATTCATCGCTGGAGATCTATCGCGAGCGACATTTGCCACAAGGCGCGCCCACTTCGCCCGCTCTCGCGAACCTGGCTGCGTTCGGTTTGGACGTCCGGCTTTCGGCACTCTCGACCGCCTGTGGTGCAACATATTCGCGCTATGCCGACGACCTGGTTTTCTCCGGCGACGGAGACTTTGCCAGGATGCGAGTGCGGTTCAGAAGAGCGGTTTGGCAAATAATCGCGGAGGAAGCCTTTCGAGCAAATGCCGTGAAGAGCCGATGGATGACTCGCGGTCAACGACAGCATGTGACCGGACTCGTCGTTAACCAGCATCTGAATATTCCCCGCCAGGCCTTTGATCTGCTCAAGGCGATTCTCACCAACTGTGCTCGAACTGGGCCTGACGGTCAAAATCGCCTGCAGATTCCGGATTTCCGCGCCCACCTGCTCGGGCGCGTCGCACATGTTGGGAGTATCGCTCCGGAACGCGGGAAGAAACTGCGCGCGATCTTCGATCGGATCGTCTGGTGACGACGTGCTTCAATGTACCCACGGTTTCGTCATCAACATGCCCATTCCGGTGAAGCACATCAAAACGCCGACCAGGGCAAGGATCGACGGCCTCCAAACTAATTCCGGATTCATGTACAGATAAAAGACTCGATACCACCCGGAGATTAACGACAAAATGCCACTGGTTGCGTCGTCCTGAAAGATCGAAAGATAAAGCCAGATTTGACTCAGCAAACAGATGATTAGGCCGGCGAAAATCAAGATGCCGCAGAAGATGGGGTGGGTTCGAGCGGCCAATCCAAGCCCCACCCAGAGTAAAACACACACGGCCAGTGCCCATGGAAACGGGTCCATCCCGAGCAGTCGATTCAGCACCGGCTTGTCAAACTCATCGGGCTCTTGTTCGGACGAGGCCTTGAAGCCTTTCATTGGCACGTAACGGCGTTTTGTCGGCTCGCTCTTGGACAATTTGTACGCGCCTGCGTCGTCCGAGTCGTTATCGTGTTCGGCCATGGGGCTGCCCCGTCGGCTGCCGGGCTTGGTTCGTGTGGTGTCCATGCTAGGCTATTGCAGATTGCGGCCGAAGCGGACAAAAGAATTGCTGCGAATTATTCGCCCAACAGGACCGCGGCTGCCTCAGCCGATTCCGCAAGCTTCTTCACGGCAACCGCGAAATTCGCATCATCGGGATGGCTCACAAGCGTGAACGGAACTTGCCAGGCATGGAGAATTGGCTCTGTGAACGTCGCACAATTATCCTTCGACTTGCCCTCGAGGAATGCCTGATAGCTCCGCACACCCACGATGAGCTTGAGCGGCAATTTCAAATCGTGGACAACATTGCGAAGTGCGTCACCCGCCTCGAACATGCCGGTACATTGCATGACGACCAACGGCCTGGCACCGCCGAGCATCAATCCAGCCGCGATGGCGATTGCCTCGCCTTCCCGACTGGGACGAATCAGTTTCAACTGGACAGAAGCGACAAGAGCCGATTCCCACGGGCCAAGAAAACTATCCGGAATCCAAACGACGTGAGTGAAGCGACTCGCTTCAAGTGCCTGAACTGCATAGTTTGCGTTAAGCATGGAATTGTGGGGAAATCCGAGTGACGAAAGTCCTCACGCGGAGCGTGAGGACTACTCTGGCATTAGCGATGATTCTCGTGGCAGGCCTCGCAAGTCTCGTGCAATTTCTCAATGGCTGCCAATGCCTTATCCTTGTCCTTCTTGGTAACGGCAGCATCCAGATCCTTCGCCTGCGCCCCCATTTGCATGCTGAGCTTTGCCCACGATTTGCTATCGCCCTTCTCGGGCTTGGTCTTCGCGTGTTGGGTGACTTGGAGCGCGGCCGTCGAATATTGCTTCGTCAAAGTCGTGACATCGACCCAATTGAGGGTATCGGCTTCAAGGCCTTTTTTCACGGCCTTGTGAATGTTCTTCTTACCGGAAAAATTATCTTCCATGATCTTCAGGAACGGAGGGGGCTCCGCTGCAAATACCGAGGGGCCGAAGACGACCAGGCCTGCTTGTAAAACCAAAAAACCGCATAGCGCAACAAACCGCTTCATCGGACAATCTCCGGAAAAGGTGGAATTTCAAACTGCCAGTGATTTCTCAAGGCACGCCCGCCCGGGAGCAGCGGAGCAAGACGCGGGGAAGCGCGTCGGTGGGATAGTAGAATCATAGCACCCGCAACCCCGCGTGGCAAACCCCTTTGATTGGGGCCGCGCCAGTTCGACATCGTCTTGATAGAGGTAGTTTCAAAACTAACCCGACGCGCAAGCGAGGACGTCCCTCGCTTGCGCGTCGGGTTAGCCTGATGGATTTTGAGATAAACTCGACTGACATCATCTTCCGCGTGAACGCGTATTCAGCAACAGTGTTGTCGAACCGCCGCCAACAGTTCCATCGGCTGAAATGGCTTCTGTAGAAATCCGTTCGCCCCGAGCCCGGTTGATTGGGCCGAAGTGTCTACCTCGCTAAATCCACTCATCAGTACGACCGGGACTGCGGAAGGCCGATCGCGAAGTTGCTTGAGCACCTCAATCCCGCCCATTTGCGGCATAGTCAGATCGAGCAGAATCAGCGAGATTTCACGGTGATGTTCCTGATACACCTGCATTCCCTCTTTCCCGTCGGCGGCTGGGAGCACCGTATAGCCATCGCCTTTAAGTACGGTGCTGACAAAATGGCGAATGCTGTCTTCGTCCTCGACGACGAGGATCGTTCCGCAGGCCTTTGCCCGCCTCGCGCTAGGGCGATTATCCGCCAATTCGATCGTCTTGCCCACGAATGACGGAAAGTAGATTTGAAAAGTCGTCCCACCTCCCAGTGTGCTTTCAACCAGGATGGTCCCTTTGTGGCCTCGAACAATTCCCAGTACGGCGGCCAAGCCAAGTCCGCGTCCGGTAAACTTCGTGGTGAAAAAAGGGTCGAATATCTTCGACAAGGTTTCTTCCGACATGCCGCAGCCGCTGTCCTTGATTTCCACGAAGGAGTAAGTGCCGGCAGGCAGCAGATCTGGCGAGAACGGTGACCGAAGATCCGCCTCATTCATCGATCGCACACCCGTTCGCATGACGATCTCGCCGGGCTGGCCTCCCAATGCGTCCGAGGCGTTGGTGATCAGATTCATCACCACCTGTCTGATTTGCGTCGGATCCCCTTGAAGCTTCGCCGACCGAAGATCGAGATGCAGCGTCGCCTTCTTGGAAACAACAGTCTCCAAGAGGCGGGCCATTTCCTGAACGAGGTGATCCAGCTCCAGAACATCGAGCACAAACTTTCCCTTGCCGGAATACGCTAGCATCAGCTGGGCTAATTCGGCCGCACGCTGGCCAGCTTTTTCGATTTCCTCGAGCATCGACCCGGCCCGCGAGTCGTCGGGAAGGGACAATCGCGCGAGACTTGCGTAGCCGAGCATGGCCGTCAACAAGTTGTTGAAATCGTGCGCGATTCCGCCGGCCAATACTCCCAAGCTTTCCAGTTTTTGGGAATGATGGAACTGGGCCTCCAGTTTCTTCCGCTCTTCCTCCGCGCGCACACGTTCGGTGATGTCCAGGTAAAACGCAACGACGGCACCTTGTCCGTTCAGGTCAATTCGGCTGGCCGCCGTTGCCACCCAAATTTCTCGGCCATGCTTGCCGGTGGCACGCCAGCCCGGATGTGGCGGGGTGGGAAGGCCATCCAGAATTTCTTGGGTCCGCCGGGCCAATACTTGAAGACTCTCCGGATGAACGAAGGTTTCCCATAATGGCCGGCCGATCAATTCCTCGGGCCCGTCGTAGTCGAACATGCGAGCCAGTGCTTCGTTTGCATATCGAATGTATCCATCCTGATGGATCAAAATACCTTGCAACGATCCTTCCACAACCAGGCGGTAACGTTCCTCGCTCTCCAGTAACGCCTTCTCAGTCAACTTTCGCTCGGTAATGTCTTCAACCGTTCCCTCATAACACACGATTTTTCCGGCTGAATCGTACACGGCACGGGCACTCTCGCGCAGCCAGACCAGACGCCCATTTTGACGGCGGATTTGAAACTCAAATCCCTTGATGGCTCCTTGAAGTTCGATCTGCCGAACGAACTCCTTCCGGCGGTTGGGATCCACATAAAGCTGCTCGCCTACATTTTGAAAGTGAGCCACCGCCTCGGCAGGCGTTTCGAACCCATAGAGATGTGCCAGCGTGACATTGAGAGTCAGAAACCGGCCTTCTGGCGTGGTTTGAAAAATGCCCTCCACGGCATTGTCGAACATGGTTCGGTACTTCACCTCGCTCAGACGCAAAGCCTCCTCGCCGCGCCTTCGTTCGGTCATATCGAGCGTAATGCTCAAGGCCGCCGTCTTGTTCGGCCCGAGGTGAAAGGGCACGGCGTGGCTGTACATGTGCCTGCGTGTTCCATCCAAAGCGATCATTTCAAATTCCAGAGTCCCTTTGGCCCCTGCACAAATTGAGCGATGGAACGACATATACTCATCCCGATTCTCCGGCACGACCAGCTCGAACACGCAGTGGCCCTTCACCTCTTCGAACTTTGGTGCGGCGATCATGCCAAGGCCGGCCGAGTTCATTTCCAGCAACGAGCCATCCGCCGCCACGAGTTTGATACACTGCGGCTCGGCCTCGAAAATGGCCCGGAAACGCTCCTCGCTTTGCTTTAACGCGCGCTCGGCCAGAAGGCGATCGGTGGCCTCGCGTAACACCATCTGGATCGCGGGCCTGCCCTGATACGTACACATCGCCATCGAAGATTCCACTTCAACAAATCCACCATCGCAACGACGAAGGCGGAAGAGCATTGCGGGGAGCGGTTCTTTCGATTCAAGAAGTTTGCGCCGTCGTAAAGCGGCCTTCTCTCGTTCCTCCGGATGGTTGAAGTTCTCAACCGGCTGATTCAGAATTTCATCGAGTGATGATGCACCCGACAGTCTCAGGCCAGCCGGATTGCAGTAGCGAATGCGATCGTCCACCACAATCAACACCGCATCCTGCGTGAGTTCGACCAGGCTGCGGTAACGCTCTTCACTTTCATGAAGGGCATCGCTTGCCTGGTCTCGCTCGGTATTTTTCAGGGGAGAGTTCACGTTTGTGTCGGTCTCGAATCGAGGAATGCCATTCGGACGGTCAGGCCATGCCTCAAGAATATTGTGGCCAATCTTTCCTTCCGCACAAGCAAAAAAAGCGAGTTTTGGAAAAGTCTTGCCCAAGCAATTGTGGGCGATCCCGAACTAATATGCCAGAGTCAAACCCACCGCTTGCTAGCAAGGCCGCGCACATCACTTTCAGTTCAGGGATTTATCGCTTTCAGTATAATCCGCGGCTGGAGCTGGCAGAGAATGTCAGGTTTTGACGCGCCCGACAAAAATCCGAGAATCGATACAGAGCCGCGCACGCAGCGTAGCGGAGTAAGCGGTTCAGCGACTCGCGGCTTCATCCGCTTACTCCGCTGCGCTGCGTGCGCGGCTCTGATGGAATTTTGTCGGAGGCGTCAGGTTTGTCATGCTGGGGAAAAGATGTTTTGCCCTGTAGCACGAGTTCCGAAAAGAGTGCCTGCGACTATTTGCCGCCAAAATCGAAGGATGATTTCGGTTTCCGCCAGTCGTGCATGGCCCTGCCGCTCGACTGAGCTTGCCGTTTCTGCTACTATGACCTGTATCCCGCCTTTGTTCGTTCATGCCCTTGGTCTGCCCTCGACTTCTCTCCTTGCCTTCAGGTGAAAGCATGTTATTCAGCCGATACTTTCTGCTCCTCGTCGCACTGGTTGCCGTCGTTCCTGCGTTCGGTCAGGAGAAACTGCCACCGGGCAGAACCGTGGCCAAGCTGGAAGCGAAGCCGTTGGGCATCGTTCTGAAGAGCCCATTCGAATATTCGCAACTCGTGGTCACCGCGACGCTCGATAACGGCGACATGGTCGATGCGACCCGCATCGGGAAGGTCGAACTTCCCGCGTTCGTCAAGGCCACGCCGGGCGGCATCGTTCGTCCCGTCGACGATGGAACGGGCAATATCCGCGTCACTGTCGGCGAAAAAGCAATTTCGATTCCGGTTGCCGTGAAAGGACTGAAGGGTTCGCACAACGTTTCTTTCGTGAAGGATGTGGCTCCCGCCCTGTCGCGACTGG
>Ga0163152_10004784_pt1 | contig 16430 bp, 7 predicted proteins | sample OliLakLV19MP8IB2_FD_148635 | JGI IMG/M metagenome (GOLD analysis project Ga0163152, IMG submission 148635) | Freshwater microbial mat bacterial communities from Lake Vanda, McMurdo Dry Valleys, Antarctica - Oligotrophic Lake LV.19.MP8.IB-2 | ecosystem: Environmental > Aquatic > Freshwater > Lake... | reverse complement strand
CTTCCTGCACGTCCATCTCGAGCACTTCGGCAATCGATTTGCCCTTAAAACGCACCTGCAACGTCTCGCGATTGAAACGATGCCCCGAGCAGACCGGGCACGTGACCCAGATATCGGCAAGAAAATCCATCTCCAGCCGGTTCGAGCCGTTCCCCTCGCACGCCTCGCAGCGGCCACCCTTGACGTTGAAGCTGAACCGCCCCGCCTTGTAACCGCGGGCCTTGGCGTCGGGCAACTGCACGTAGAGCGAGCGGATGTCGTCGAACAATTTGATGTACGTCGACGGATTCGAGCGTGGCGTGCGGCCGATCGGCGATTGATCGATGGCGATCAGCTTATCGAGATGTTCGATCCCTTCGATCTGGCGATACTCGCCCGGCTCGCCGAGCCCTTTGTTCAGGTCGCGGTGCAAGGCTTCAACAAGAATATCGTTGACCAGCGAGCTCTTGCCGCTGCCGCTCACCCCTGTGACGCAGATGAACTTGCCCAGGGGCAGCTCGACGTCGATATCTCGCAGATTGTTGTGCTTGGCCCCCAGGATGCGCACCAAGTTGCCGCTGCCGGCGCGGCGCGTGGCCGGGATGGAGATCTCGCGGACGCCTCCCAAGAATTGCCCCGTCACGCTCTTGGGTTCAGCGCAGATCGCTTCCAACGAGCCGGTCGCCACCACGTGCCCGCCACGCACGCCTGGGCCAGGGCCGAAGTCGATGATCGTGTCGGCGGCGCGCATCGTATCTTCATCGTGCTCGACGACGACCACCGTGTTGCCCAGGTCGCGCAGCCGCGCGAGCGTTTCGAGCAGGCGATCATTGTCGCGCTGGTGCAGGCCAATCGAAGGTTCATCCAGGATGTACAGCACGCCGACCAGCCCGCTACCGATCTGGCTCGCCAGGCGGATGCGTTGCGATTCGCCACCTGAGAGCGTCGGCGCCGAGCGATCGAGGGCCAGGTACTCCAGCCCCACATTCAGCAAAAATCCCAACCGCGCGCGAATTTCTTTGAGCACCTCGCTGGCGATAATCTGCCCCGTGTTGTCGAGTTCCAGTTCCTGAAAGAACTCGACCGCGTCGGAGACTGCCAGCCGGCACACCTGCGGCAGCGTGGCCGCCGCCCGCTCCGCGAAGCGCGCATTTCGCGATGTCAGTGTCACCGCGCGGGCTTGCGGATTGAGCCGCTCACCGTGGCAGGCTTCGCAATCGATCACGCTCATGTAGCCTTCGAGCTGGCGGCGCTGCATACCGCTCTTCGATCCGCGATACTTCGACAGCAACTCGGGGATCAACCCTTCGTAGCGGCCACCGTACTTGTGGACGCCGTGCCCATGCTTCCACGAGTAGGTGATGTGCAAATCGCCGGTGCCGTGGAGCAGCAAGTGATGGATGCGCGGATCGAGGTCTTGCCACGGCGTGCGCAAGATGGAGCCCGCCTCGAGCCCTTCGGTCCGTTCGAGCGTTTCAAAAACGCCTTCGAACAAGTGCTTCCGCCAGCGCCCCAAATCTTTCCAGGTGCCGACGAGCGCGACGGCTCCCTTCTCCAGCGTCAGCTTCGGGTCGGGCACTAGTGCCGCCGGATCGAAGCTGTACAACTCGCCCAGCCCGTCGCACATCGGGCACATGCCTTGCGGGCTGTTGAAGCTGAACAACTGCGGGCTCGGCGGCTCGAAGCTCAGCCCGCAGTGCGTGCAGGCGTATTGGGCCGAGAGATGCAAGTCGGCGACGGGCGGAGGCGGTACGTGCTCACCTTCAGCGTCGGGTGCCACTGCTGGCTTGCCCAGCAGTGCGTCCTCGGCGTCTTGTTCTTCCGCGTCGTCGGCGCGACCGCGAGATTTGTTCTTGCGCTTCGCCGCAGCGGTGAGCGACTCGACTTCGGCACGCGGCTGCGGCGCCGGCGGCGGATCGAGATCGGTCGTGCGCCGCGGCTCGACATCGAGCGCCACGATCAAATTGCCCTTGCCGAGGTTGAGCGCCATTTCGACCGCTTCGGCCAGCCGGCTGCGCGACGCACTGCCGGCTACTAGCCGATCGACCACCGCCTCGATCGTGTGGCGCATCTGGCGGTCGAGACGCAACTCGTCGCTCAGCGCGACCACGCGGCCATCGACGCGGGCCCGCGCATAACCCTGCTTCCGCAGGTTGGCGAACAGGTCGCGGTATTCACCTTTTTGCAGCTTGGCCAGTGGGGCCAAAACCATGAACCGCGTTCCCTCGGGCAGGGTCTCGATGCGGTCGATGATCTGCTCGCGACTCTGGGCCGTGATCGCCCGGCCGCACTTGGAGCAATGCCCCAGCCCCACGCGGGCGTACAGCAGCCGCAAATAGTCGTAAATCTCGGTGATCGTGCCGACGGTCGAACGCGGGTTCTGGCCGCTCGACTTCTGTGAGATCGAAATCGCCGGGCTCAGCCCCGAGATATAGTCGACCTCGGGCTTGGGCATCTGGCCGACAAACTGCCGGGCGAAGGTGCTCAGGCTCTCGACGTAGCGGCGCTGCCCCTCGGCATAGAGCGTATCGAACGCCAGCGAACTCTTGCCAGACCCGCTAACGCCAGTCAGGCAAATGAGTTGATTGCGAGGGAGAACGAGCGACACATCCCGCAGGTTATGCTCGCGGGCACCTTTAATGACGATATCGGCAGCGGCCATCCGGGGCCCATTGATTGGCGGGGGGAAATCGGGACATCAGGCGGCAATTCGCAGATCCGAATTGTACGGCACCCGGCCCGTGGGGGACAACCGTGCAGATGAGATGGTCAAACCAGCATGCTGCCGTCGATTCTGGAAGGGCTGCAGCGCGACCACGAATTAAGCCGCGCAGCGGCGGTGGCGCTTAGCCGCTCTTGCGCCAGCCCCCGGAAAACGGACAAGAATAACGTCCTAAGCCGCGCAGCAGCGACATCGAATTGGAGAACCGCGAAGGAGTGCTGCGGACTAGCCGCACCCTAAAGAGCACGCTCAGCCCGTATCACAGCTCCATTGGCCGAGTTCATCGTCTGCTGACGTAGCGAAGCGTGGAAATCCTCCTCGATCGCGAAACACCAACAAGAACCACTCATCACGCGACGTGTATTCCCATTGCGCCCCTTTGAAGGGCTCCAATACTTCTGGCAGGTACGCCGGAACAAGGGCATTCAGATCCTTCGGGTATTCACCGTGATCGCGCTTGTATGAATTCAGCGCCACAACGATGGCATTCCCGCGCGTCTTCCCCTGTTCGTGCAACGCTTCGCGAGGGGCTAGCAAATCGTACACAAACCACACGCAGAATCCGGCGAATACGATTCCCAGCAACCTGGTCGCGATGACAATCGGACGCGGACGGCATGTTGTGATTTCTGTTGCCATTGGCGTCGCTTTCACCACGCAGTCGATCGTTCAAAAGGCCGCTAAGTTATCAGACGGAATGGTTGCGAAGCTACGCGAGCTTCCAACTTGCTGCCGGCGCACTTTGCACTTTGCGCCTTTGCGCGAGATCTCCTCCTCTGCTCACTCGGCAAATTGCTAACCGTTCCCTTCGCGCGCAAACTGCTATAACGCTACGACTAATCTCGACAATTCTGCCGAGAATTTGATTGAAATCTTGACCTCGCGGAGGGACACTCCCATCAGTCCATGACGACAACGAGCTCGCTGGTGCCCACTCGTCCGCGGCTTAGTCTCATCTGAAGGATCGGCCGAAGAATAACTTGTCCTCAATTTCCTCTCCCCTTGCAGGAGAGGTTAGGGTGAGGGGTTCGGAGTTCAGGAAGTTATTCTTCGGCCGATCCTAACTGGTCGCACCGCATTCAGCAGTTCGTCGGTTCAGTTGCCACACATTCCCCCGGAACAGGGAGGCCAGGCAATGGAACCCACAGGCAGGGCTATGCCTGATCGTGCGCATTCGCAAGCTGCGCCAGCGGTCGATTCTCCGTCGGGCGACGACTCGCTGCGCCATCTGCTGCGCTTCGTCTACACGCACAATCCCTTCTATGTGATCAGCGCGGCCTGCGTCTTCTATGGGCTGCGGGGCACGTTCGACGACCACTGGGGTGAGCTCGACACGTTCGCCTTGCTGGCGGCTTTGGCCGTTTACACGGTGGTTTTGGCGGTCACCGCCTGGGCGATCGTCCGCTGGGGGGGCGTCTGGCAAGACGCCCGCAGCCTGCTGGTGCTCGTCATCGTGTCGCTGTTGTCGATGTCGATGACCTTCGACGATCGGCTGGTCGTGCATCGTTCGGCGGCCAGTGCCTGCTTTCTGCTGGGGCTGGTCTTTGCCATCGCGATCAGCGAAGGGGTGCTCCGCGCGCTGCGAATTCGCTTGCCCATGCTGTACCGAATTCCGTACCACTTGCTACTCGGCTTGTTTTACTTGTATCCCCTCTGGCTGGCCTCGGCCGATCCACTGGTTTCCAATTCACTGGATTCCAATTCACAGTCGGGCGAATTCGATTTGCGGCTGCGATTGCTCGGCTTTCCGCTGCTGGCCGGCACGCTATTGCTCACGCTCTGGCCGGCCATTCGCCGCGGTCCCTGGTACGTGCGCAGCAATGGCACCCCGTGGGGATGGCCCCTCTACCCCGGTGTGCTATTCGGCGTGCTGGCATTTGGCGCCTGCGCCAGGGCACACTGCCTGACGATTTCGTTCGACCTGGTGCCGGGGACCAGCGGCGTCTTCGATTGGTACTTTCTCGTGCCGGTGCTGTTTTCCTGTGCCGTGCTGCTGCTCGAGGCCGGTGTCGCCTCGCGAAGCCATGTCGCTTGCAGCGTGGCGCTCGTGTCACCGATCGTGCTGGCCATGTTCGCGGTGCGCAATGGCGATCTGACGCCGGTCGCCGAGCAGTTTCGCAGCGAGCTGACCGCCGCCTACGGCTCGCCGTTGTTTTGGACAACGCTCGCCGCGGTCGCCTTCTTTGGTGTCGCGGCGCTTCGGCAAATCTCAGGAGGGCTCGCCATGTTGGTCGCGACTTCCGCGGTCTACGTCGTGGTTGGTCCTGGAACGGAGGACCTGTCCACCCTCGCCGCGCCGAGTGCCTTGGCACTAACTCCACTGCTAGGCATTGCTGCCTGGCGCGGTTGGCGACAGCCGAGCGCCGCGCACCTGTTTTTAATTTCGATCGTCTCGATCGCGATCGCAACATTGGTGCTCGAAGGCACACCGTTTGCGACCTATGGCCTGGCGGCCCCGTTGCACCTGACATGGCTGGCGGCCGTGATCGTGGCGGCGCGGTTCGCCGATCCGTTTGCCCGCGCGCTGCGTTATGCGAGCGCCGCTGCCCTGGGGCTGGCCGGTGTGCTGGCACTTGCCGGGCGCGAGCCTCTCTTTCCAGACATTAGCCAGCTCGCGCGGCTCACCTACTTGGGGCTGTTGATTGCCGTGGCCGCGCTTTCGTGGTCAGCCACGCGCCGCCGCATTTACCTGACTGTGGGGATCATCAACCTCCTGCTGTTGATGCTGGCCAGCAGCGTGCAGTTGTACGAGATTCTGCGCTGGCGCGTCGAAGGACTGAAACCGCTGCTATGGGGTGTCGCCTTCTTTGTGCTGGCCGTGGTGATCAGCTTTGCGAAGGGGGGTGTCTGGCAGTCGCTCTCGGCCTGGGCCGCGCGCTTCGGCCCCGCCCGCGGCCCGGATGGTTGAGCGACGCGTGTCCGGGGACTGTCCCATTTTTCGGTTTGTGGAGTCAGGCTTGCCGACCCGCGCGGACCGAAAACATGGGACTGTCCCCCTCGGCGGTTGCGCACCGCTGGCGGTCGCCCTACTCCGCGATCCACGCGAACTCGCCTACGGCTTCCGCCGCTTCGCTTGCCAGGCGGCGAATTCCTTCGACTTGCTGAACTCCGCGAACACCGGCGTGTCCGACAGATCGTCGGGGAAGCGGATTCCTCCTTCCTTCTCCAGGTAGGTCATGAGCCGCGCGGTTTCGGCGAAGTCCTTCTCTGTCATCGAAATCTCGACCAACGCGAAGTAAGGCTGCACGACTCCGGGAGCACCGGCAACCACCGCCTCGAAGTACTTCTTGGCTTCGTCGGTCTTCCCCTGCACGAGCGCGACGCTCGCGCGAAACGTATTCAGATAAGGGTCGCCCCCCAGACGCTTGTTCAGCGATTCGACCGCGGCCAGGCACTTGTCGAAGTCCTTCCGCAGGAACGTGGCGTCGATCAGCATCAGATCGCCTGACGGATCGTGGGGAAACTGCTTGGTAAAGTCATCCAAGGCCGCCAGGTAGAGCTTCTCGTCGACGTGGAGCGACGCTTGAATGCGCGCGATCGACAGCGATTTGTCGGCCTGGATTTTGGCAGGAAGCTTGGCGTACAGATCGAGCACTTGTTGGTAGTTGCCGCTTAGCGTGGCGCGATGCAGCGCGGCGATCGTGTCGATATGCTTGAGGTAGTTCTGGTCCCCTTCGAGCAGGCGAGATACGATCGACTGCTTCTGCGACGCGATGATATTCAAAGCACCGCGACGCAGGGTCTGGCTCATCATCTCGCCCGAGACGAACACGTAGATGTCGGTCGCCTCGATGCGGCCGCTGGCGTCCTTGACTAGCAACAGCTCGTGATAATTGAGCGCCCCCTCCGAGGTCACCAAGCGCATCATGGCGCGGGTTCTTCCCTTCGCGGTGCGCACCCACAGGGGGAGATAGCTCCCTTTGTCTCCCAGGGCGCGCACGATCGCGTTGGGGAGGTTCCCTTCCTCGCTGATCCCTTTCAGCAATCCGGCCGACATCTCCGGATCGATCGGTATGCCACGCAGCGCCCGCGCGACCAGCTCCTCCAAGTTGAGATGGTCCTGGAAGAACGCCGGCTCGCGGGCGGTCATCGTCTTGGACAATTCTTCGACAAACTCGCGATACTCCGGGGCCGCGGGATCGCCCAGAGGATGCGACTCCTTCGGCTCAACCGCCAGGCAATCCTGCGCGCAAAGCCCTAGATACACTGGCGCGAGCAACAGCGATTGCCGCATGGCAACTACCCCTGGAGAAGGAAGGGAACCGACCGGGACCAGGCCGAATTATCGCCCGACCGCGAGCGCCCTTCAAGCAAATGGTGAGTGTCGGCTTTGCCGCAAACCGTGGCGAGCAGACCAGGTCTACTCCAAGCGCGAACCGTGCACGACTTCATCACCCACAGCGTGACGCGAATGACACGCGCGTCCTGCCATGTCGGCATGCGGCTCGCGAAACGAATTCGTCACGGCAGAGCATGATGACGACATTGGCGTCGCGTCGGTTCGCGATGCACAAAGGGGCACGCACGACGCGCGTCCGCTGCTTCGCTAGCGCAGGTCGCTCTCCGATGCGCTGCCTTCCGGCCTGAAGAGCCGGTTCTATCAGCCCAGGGCGAGCGTAGCCGTACTCGGCCCAGCGCAGCGCAGCCCTGGGTGGGCGTGTTATCGCGATCCCGACCCTGAAGGGGTCGTTCATTCGCGACGCCGCATGCGCGCTCGCAATGCAATCGCAGCGACAATTTCATCCTCGCTGCGCGAGACAAAATCATCACGCGGGAGCGTGATGACTACATTCGCGTCGGCTTGCGATGCCAAGGGCACGGCACGGCATCCGTCCGCTACCCGGCTACTACGCGCGATGTTGTCCGCACGGCGAGCTCTCGCACGACGCGCAGCGACTAGCGCCGCGCCGACCGCCACTAGCGCGGTCAGAATCAAGGTCGTCGATAGCCGGAAGCGGAACCAGCGTCTCTTGGGCTGCTCGTCCATGACCTTCACGATCGCCGACCCCACGACTCCTGGCGATTTCCGGTCGGCTACCGAGACAATTCAAGCAGTATTGGCACGGCCCGAAGACGGTCGGAGCACGGATTATTATGTTCATAATTATGATCTATTGTGTCTTGACAAATGAGCCACCGGGTGCCTAGGATACGGCTGCGGTTGCGGGCACTTGTCCCCATCCGTGAGTCGAAACAGCCGATCGACCTCGATTGCCGCCCGTTGAGTAGTGCGCCGGATACTGGGCGTTTCCTTGTGAATCGACCTGGGTCGGGCTTCCTCCGAGCACCCAGCGATCTAGTTGTTGAACGGCCGCCTTCGGCTGGCGCTCCGCCTGCGCGCCGCGAGTGGTGAAATGGGTGCCACTGGCTTTACCAGTGCCCGGTTGGCGCCGTATCGCGAGCGACTCGAGGCCATCCTTGGCGGCGACGCCTCGGCTCCAACGAGCATCGTCGCACATTGGCCCGCACTAGCGGAGCCAGTGGCACCCGATGCCGGAGCCTAAAAACTGTTTTCGCGCCCCAGTCGGTGCGAGCCGATCGCCGTGCGCGCAGGCTACACCCCTCCGCGCGGCGCGAGGAAATTCACCACAACGACACGACAACACGAAGGAGTCATCGAGCGAAGTGTTCGCGATTGATTTGCCGAAAACTGAAAACTGCACCGCTCTCTTCCAATGGCCCCACGCAAAACTGCGTTCAACGGGTCGGCCGCAGAGTCCGTTTGCGGTGCGCACCCCGGATCCCCGACCACTGTGATCCGGGACGCACGCGGGACGCAAATCATTTTGACTTGCGTCCCGGCGCAAGCTGCTGAGTCGCAGACGCTTAGCCTCAATTGATCCCACGCCGGGACGGTCGGGACGCAAAAAAACACCCCATCGAATTGGGGCAGGCTGCAGACCGCAGGCTTGCAGGAGAAAGACGCTCGCGCCGCGCACACTGTGCCGACCAATGGAGTGCGGGCCCATATCAAAACACCCGGGACGCAAAACTGCCGCAGGGACGCAAGTGGGACGCAAACCGTTTTGATTTGCGTCCCGGCGCAAGCGACTATTGATCCATCACTTAAGCTGCGGTAACACGCGTTAGGGACGATCGGGACGCAAATTCCCGGAACATCTTTAAGAAGCACCCCCCGCGAGGGAAAGCGCACGTCACGCTTGGGCCCGCTACGAGCCGCTCCCGCTCATCATCGGGAACATGTCGCGGACCATGGTGATTGCCGCCGGGCCGACCAGAATCACGAAGATGCCCGGAAAGATGAAGATGACCAGCGGAAAGATCAGCTTGACGGCCGTCTTGGCGGCCTTCTCTTCGGCCAACTGGCGGCGCCGCGTCCGCATCGAGTCGCTCTGCACGCGCAGCGCCTGGGCGACGCTCGAACCGAACTTGTCGGCTTGGATCAAGATGGCGGCCAGCGCCCGCAGGTCGTCGACGCCGGTCCGCACCCCTAGCTCGTGCAGCACTTCTTGTCGGGCCCGGCCCATCTGCAACTGGAAGTTCGCCAGCGAGAATTCCTCGGCGATCACGCCGCACGACTTTTTCATTTCGTCGCAGACGCGGCGCATCGCCTGGTCGAGCCCAAGGCCAGCCTCGACGCACACGACCAATAGATCGAGCGCGTCGGGCAGGCCCAGGAAGATCGCCTGCTTGCGGCCGTGGGCGATCAGCAGCACGACGATCTCAGGCAGATAGAAACAAAGCCCCGCGGCAATGGTCGACGCGGTGAGCGACTTTTGCGTCATGCCGTACAGGGCCAGCATGGCCGAGCCGCCGAAGAAGAAGCCGATAATCAAACCGGTGAATTTCAGGCCGAGGAAGATCGTCGGCGCGGTTTCGCTGCGGAAGCCGGCATGGGAGAGCTTCAACCTCAGTTTGCTGATTTCGAGTTCATTTGTTGGTTGCAGCGGCGCCGCCAGGGCGGGCGACGCCTTTTGAATCATTTGCGTGACGGGATCCTTACGCTTGGCGGCGGCCATTTCGCCGCTGCGCCGGTGGCTGGGGTTTTTCAACTCGTCGAGCCGCTCGTGGGCGCGCGAGTTGCGATTGGCGAACCAATCGAGAATCAACCAGGCCAACGCCGCGAACAGTCCAAAGACTGCCAGCGGCAGCATGTCTTCCCAGGTTATCGCGGCGACGACAAACACGGCGAGTTACACCTTGATATTGACAATCTTGCGGATCACCAGCGCGCCTAGCAACTGCATGACGACCGCGCCCAGCAACATCTTCTTGCCCATCTCATCGGTGAACAGCAACATCACGTAGTCGCGATTAAGCCGGTACACGGCCAAGAACAACAGTGGCGGCAGCGCCAGCAGCACCACGCCCGACATACGTCCTTCGCCGGTGAGCGCTTGTACCTGTCCCCAGATCTTGAAGCGTTCGCGAATCAGGCTGCCGATTTTGTCGAGGATTTCGGCGAGATCGCCGCCGGTCTGGCGCTGCAGAATCACGGCCGTGGCGAAGAATCGCAGGTCGAGGTTGGGCACGCGGTCGGTCATTCCCTGCAGGGCGTCTTCGAGCGGAATGCCCAGGTTCTGTTCTTCGAACACGCGGCCGAACTCGCGGCCGATCGGCGCCGGCATTTCGTCCTTCACCAGGTTGAAGCCGGCGGCCAGGCTATGGCCGGCGCGCAGCGCGCGGGCGACCAGCTCCAACGCGTCGGGCAGTTGCACGGCGAACCTTTTGATCCGCTGGTTGCGTCGGAAGGTCAACCACACGAACGGCAGCGAACCGGCCGCCACCGCGGCGATGGGAGCCAAGGCGACGTGTACGCCGGAGAAAGCGACTCCGGCAAAGGCCGCAGCCGCCAGCGCGCCGGACACCAGCACGAACTGCCGAGGCGTCATCCGCGTATCGGCCTGCTCGAACAGCAAGCGCAGCCGCGCAATGCGTTTGACCAGCCGTTCGCCGATGCCCGTCCGATCTTCGATCGGCTGGGCCAACAGCGAGGGCTTGGGCTTTTTCTCCTTCGAGGCGCTGTTGCCCATGCGCGACGCCAGGCGATCGTCGAATTTGCTCTCGGCCGATTCGCGAAACGTCACCGCGACGGCGCCGACCAGCGCAGTGACGCAGACAAACGCCATGATAGTGATCAGTAAGGGGCTCACGCGACTTAGTCTCCCAACATGACGCGCTGCCGAAAGGCGCTCGCGGGCAGCCGCACGCCGGCCGTTTCCAGCCGGTCCATGAAGCTGGGGCGAATGCCGGTCGAGATAAACCGCCCGAAGGCCCGGCCGTTTTCGTCGATTCCGGTTTGCTCGAACAGGTAAATGTCCTGCATGATGATCGTGTCTTGTTCCATGCCGACGACTTCGCTGATGTGCGTGATCTTGCGCGGCCCGCCTTGCAGACGGTTGGATTGGATGATCACATCGACGGCGCTGGAGATCTGCTGCCGCATGGCTTTAAGCGGCAATTCGAAGCCGGCCATCAAAATCATGGTCTCGATACGCGCCAGCGCGTCGCGCGGGCTGTTCGAGTGGACCGTGGTGAGCGAGCCTTCGTGGCCCGTGTTCATGGCCTGCAGCATGTCGAGCGTTTCGGCGCCGCGGCATTCGCCGATGATGATCCGCTCGGGACGCATACGCAGGGCGTTCTTCACCAGATCGGTGGCCGTGATCGCGCCTTTGCCTTCGATGTTCGGCGGGCGGGTTTCGAGCCGCACCACGTGGTCTTGCTGCAACTGCAGTTCGGCCGCGTCCTCGATCGTGATAATGCGTTGATCGTTCGGAATAAAGCTCGACAGCGTATTGAGCAGCGTCGTTTTACCCGAGCCGGTGCCGCCGGAGATGATCATGTTGAGCCGGGCCTTGATGCAGCCCTCGAGCAGCATGACCATCTCGGGCGTGAACGCCTTGTAATTGAGCAGGTCTTCCAGCTTCAGTGGGTTGGCGCCGAAGCGACGAATGGAGACCGAGGCGCCGTCCAATGCCAGCGGCGGAATGATGGCGTTGACGCGCGAGCCGTCCGTGAGTCGGGCGTCGACCATCGGGCAGACTTCGTCGACGCGCCGGCCCACCTTCGACACGATGCGATCGATGATCTGCATCAAGTGGTTGTTGTCGCGAAACTGCACGCTCGTCTTCTCAAGGCGGCCGCGGCGTTCGACGTAGATGTTCTTGGGTCCGTTGATCAGAATGTCGCTGATCGAATTGTCTTTGAGCAGGAACTCGAGCGGCCCTAGGCCGAAGGTCTCGTCGAGAACCTCTTCGATCAGCCGGTCGCGCTCGCTCCGATTGAGCAGCGTGTCTTCGGTGTCGCAAAGGTGTTCGACGACCAGCCGAATCTCGCGGCGCAGCACGTCGCCTGCCAACTCGCCCACACGCGTCAGGTCGAGCTTGTCGACCAGCTTGGTGTGGATGCGGCGCTTCAGCTCTTCAAATTCGGCTTCGGGCGTTTTGTCAGTCGCCCGCCCGACGGGGCTCAGTGATTTGGCCATGGCGCACGGTGGGAGTGGGTGCCAAAGGGGTGTATTGAGGGCCGGCTGCGCGGTCCTGCCGCGCCGGTCTCAAAAAAGCATAGGTCAGTGCGGCGCATGGTGCGGACGGGCAGCGGATGTGGCCGGGAGTCAACACGACGTCATAACCCGCGGCGGGCCCAGCGCGAAATCGCCGGCAGAATCGGCGCGATCGGTCGCCTGATTGCTGGGGCGGCCGGTGCTTGTGGACTGGCCCCGCGCGTGGCGACGCGCCGAACTGCCGCGGCCGGCTAGGAGCTCTTGCTGCTGAAGATGCCGCTCAGCAGCCGGCTGAACGACGATTTACTGGTGCTGTCAGTTTCGGCCATCTCGGGCGATTGCTGGACGTTGCTGAGCGCATCGGCCAGGCCCACAATGGCCAACGTGAGTTTGGCCTTGGGCGCTTGCTCGATCAACGGCACGCCGTTGTTACGGACTTCGACCATCGTCCGATAGTCGTTCGGCAGCTTCCAAAAGATCTCGCGACCGATGGTGTCTTGCGCTTTCTTGAGGCTGATCTGGCCCGTTTCCAGGCCATAGCGATTGACCAGGATCTTCACCTTGTCGAGGATGCCGTCCATCTCGGCGAACGACGCCATCAAACGCACGATGTTCCGCAAGCAGGGGAGATCGAGCTGCGTGACGACCAGCACGTGGTCGGCGCTCTGCATGGCCATGCGGTCGATCGGGTTGTAACTCTTCGACAAGTCGAGAATCAGGTGCGTGAACGTCGCCTTCAACAGGCCGATCACGCGCTGCAAATCCTCGGGAGAGATGTGCGCGGCATCTTCCATCTGCACCGGTCGCGGCAGCAGGAAGAGCCCCGACGAGTGCTTGGTGAGCGATCGCTTGAGCAGCGAGAAGTCGAGCCGCTCGACATTTTGAGCGACGTCGATCAGCGTGTAGTCGGGAATGGTATCCAGGAGCACGTCGGCATCGCCCAGCGACATGTCCAGGTCCAAGAGCGCCACCGAGTTGCTCTCGTGCTGGGCGAGTATGCAGCCCAGGTTCACGGCCACGCTCGTGCTGCCGACCCCGCCTGTCGAACCTGCGACGGCAATCACCGTGCAGCTACGATTCTGACTTTCTGACCCGCCGCGCCGCTGCGCACCGATGCGATCCAACGCGGCCACGAGGTCTTCGAGCCGCAGCGGCTGCGTCAGAAACTCCTTGGCGCCGGCCCGCATGGCTCGCAGGATCAGGTTGCCGTCGGTCGACGAACTGATGGCCAGGATACTGGCGGTCGGTGACTCGCGGGCGACCCGGCCGATGAGGCTGACCGCTTTGTCCGGCGAGCTGTCGAGCGCGACGATACCGATGTCGGGCTGAGTTTGCGAAATGACGTCGGCGAAGAACTCGTAGCGCGAGCACTCCGCCTCGAGCCAGATCATGTCCATCCCCAGCAACGTCGCCTTGAGCGCATTGCGAGATGCGTCACTGGGGTCGACGATCGCGAGTCGAAGGACGTTCTTCATCTTGCAAGTGCTCGTCGTACGAGACACGCGTCGGTGCGACGCGTTGCCGCCAGGAGCCCCGCCGGCTCAAACGAAACCGTTGCCGCACCAGCCAGCGGCGGAGCGCTGATCTGCTTCGCGACCGACCCAGGCCGTTGCCGGATCGGGCCTGCCGTGGCCGACCTCTGGAAGGGGATCGCTCCGCGCGACTGTGGCGAGCTGTTTTCGAGGCTCTTACTTATCTACGTCATAGCCACTGGGGCCGATGAGGCCGGGGCGCCGGGTTTCGCTCGCCAGGCCCGGCCGAGCGGTCGGGACAGGACGATTGGAGCGGTTCTGCGCCGTCCGTCCTGATTGAGGAGGTAGATTCTGCGCGGCCCGCAAATTCGGACCGGTCGCAGCAGGCCGACGTAGACTCGGCCCGGATGCGTTCGAAGGAGTAACTCTCGGGCCCGCCTGTGGCGCCGGACGAGCGTTTGCCGTGCGCGGTCCGCTGGGGGCACCACGCCGCGCCGCGCCGCCATCGGGGGCGGGTGCCGGCGCCGACGAATCGGCAGCCGCCGGCGCCGCAGCAGCCGGCTCGGGCATCGGCTGCACGGCCGGATCGGCGTCCGCAGCCTCTGGAAGCTGGCTCGCGGCACCGGGCAGCACTTGCACGGGCGCTTCGGCCGGCGGTGGCACGACTTCGCTGCGGATTGCGCCGGGCGGCAGTCCAATCAGATCGTCCCCCATCACGACCCCGCCATTCTCGTCCGGAACGAAGACGGCGCTGGGGCCCGGCGGCGGGAACGCTCCCGGCTGAGCACTGCGATCGGGGTTCAACGGCACTTCCAGATGCCCGTTCAGGTAGAATTGACAATCGCTTGGCGACTGGGTATTGAGACCAGGCCCGCCTGGCGGCACCTGCTCGCACGGCATCGCTTCGACGAACTGCGGCGTGACCATGATCAGCGTTTCGATCTCATTGACCTGTTCGCGCCGCGAGCTGAAGAACGTGCCGATAATCGGCAGGTCGCCGAGGAACGGGATCCCGCGGTTCTGACCTTCCACGCGAGTCTGTACGAGGCCGGCGATCGCCAGCGTTTCACCGGCACGCATTTCGACGCCGGTTTCGACTTCTCGCACGCGCAACCCGGGGACGCTGGTGCCGTTGATGATCACGCTGCGCGTCGGGTCGATTTCGCTAACGCGCGGTTTGACCTCCAGGCGGATCAAGCCGTTGCCCAGCACGATCGGCACGAAGTCGAGCTGCGTGCCGAACCGCTTGTATTGAATCGAGACGGTGCCCAAGCTCTGCGGCACCAGGATCGGAAACTCACCACCGACGTTGAAGTAAGCCGGCCGCCCGCTGACGCACACCAGGTCGGGCTCGGCCATGATCTTCAGGAGGTCGTTCTGACGAAGAGCCTGCAACACGCTGAAGAACGAGTTCGAGGTTCCGAACACGCCGGCCGTGACGGTCTCGGTGCCCGCGGTCGTAATCGCACGAGTGGACCCGGTTGAAGCGCGAATCAGACCGCTAATGCCCGAGGTAAAGTTCCAGCTCTTATTGAGATTCGACAGGTCGACGCCCAAGTGCCGCAGCTTGGTGCGCGAGACTTCCATCACCTTGACGTATAGCAGCACCTGCTGCACGCCCCCCACGCTGATCTGGTTGAGCACCTTGGGGTGGAAGTCCTCGGCGATCTGGATGATGCGGCTGACCATCGACGGGTCGTCGACGTAGCCGGTGATCACCACGCTATTGGCCAGCGGAATCACCCGGAGCTGCGCCTTGGGGAACTGCCAGCGGAGCAACTCGGTGAGCTCCTGGGCGTCGGCAAAAACGATGACATCGATCGAGTGGACCTTCTCGTCCTCGTCCCACAAGTTGATCTGCGTGACACCCGGTTTCTTGGCGGAGATCTGTACTTTGTTGGCCGACAGCGGGGTGATGCTGAGGATCTCGGGATTGTTCACCTGCGCCTGCGGGATCTTCTTGTCCATCACCAGGTGCCGGCTGGAATTGACGACCATTTCGAGACGGTCGTGATTGCCGGAGACCTTGTACTCGATGGGCGCGGGGCCCGCGAGTTGGGCCGCCGCCGGCGCGCCGCAACAGGCCAGAGAGGCCAATAGCGCCGCCAGTACTTTGCCGCGAAGGCAAGCAATTAGTCGAATGCTCATCCGTGAACGTCCTTGCCGAGATCCGTGATCGCTGCTGGCGTCGAGTGTCCGTTCGACGCGCCGGCGATTCTATTTGCTGCTAACTTGTTCGATTGCCTGCCCTGGGGTTTCGATTTAACGCGGAATCTACTTTGTCACTCACGAGGCCGTTGGTTGCGGGTCGGCCGGTGCGGGTTCCGGCTCGGTGCTCGCGGGCTCATCGCCAAGCGCCGGCTCGCTCTGCTCCTCAGCCTCGGTGGTCCCTTCCGCTGCGGCTTCCTCGTCGGTCGCCGGCGTCCCGTCGGCCGGAGCTTCATCGGCGGGTGTTTCGTCGCTTGTGGTTTCTTCGTCGCTCGTCGTGTCCTCGGGGGGCTCGTCGGCGGCTGGCTGTTGCTGGGGCGGCGTCAGCGGCAGGGGTTGAGTTTGCGCATCGACTTCGCCGACCGTCTGGGATGTTTGCGTGCCATCGGGACTGATGCGCACATGCCGCATGATGGCCCCTTCGAGCACCAGCATTCGCCAGCGATCATCGTCCGACAGAGGCGGGGCGGCAGCCACGGCTGCTACTTTGATGGTGGGTGCGGCCGTTTGCTGTTGATCGAGCATGTCCAAGAGCGGGTTGCCGTCGTCGCTACCCAGCCCGACGGCCTCCTCGGCTTGTCGACTG
>Ga0163152_10004783_pt1 | contig 16436 bp, 12 predicted proteins | sample OliLakLV19MP8IB2_FD_148635 | JGI IMG/M metagenome (GOLD analysis project Ga0163152, IMG submission 148635) | Freshwater microbial mat bacterial communities from Lake Vanda, McMurdo Dry Valleys, Antarctica - Oligotrophic Lake LV.19.MP8.IB-2 | ecosystem: Environmental > Aquatic > Freshwater >... | reverse complement strand
TCCCCCCCCCCCCCCAAGCGACGGGCTGGAGGGAATGAACACGGCTCCAGGTACTCAAGCGCCGGCAACCCGTCGGTCGCGCTCAGGGCTCTGATTGAGCCGGAACAACTTCCGCCGACTTCACCGGTTCAATTTGGGCATGTCTCGAACGCACACACTGGAAATCCGTCATGCGACGCTTCATCACGTTCGGTCCCGCGATTGTTGTGCTCATCACCACGCTGGTCACGCTCGTCGCCGCGCCCGCGGCCGTCCGCATGGTCGGCTACGCCGGCACCGATGCGAGGATCCGCCTCGCGCAGCAGACACTCGCGAGCGACGACATCCTCATCCGCATGGACCAGGCGGTCCGCGCCATCGCCGAGAGCGTCGAGCCCACGGTCGTGCATATCGGCGTTGATGAGATGGTCAACGGCGGCAGATGGATCCGCCAGTCGCAGGGCTCGGGCTGGGTGTACGACCTCGCGGGCCACATCGTGACCAACGCCCATGTGATCCGGGGCGCGCAGCGGATCAGTCTGCAGTTCCAGGACGGGCGGACCGTCGATGCCGATCTTGTGGGCTACGACACGTCGACCGATGTTGCGGTCGTCCGCGCCAAGACCATCGAGGGCCTCTTCCCCGCACGCCGCGCCGATGGCGACCGCCTCGGCCAGGGCGACCGCGTGTTCGCGTTCGGCTCGCCGTTCGGCTTCAAGTTCTCGATGTCCGAGGGCATCGTCTCGGGCCTCGGGCGCGATCCGCGCTCGGTCATCGGCCAGGGCGGGTACACCAACTTCATCCAGACCGATGCCGCGGTGAACCCCGGCAACTCCGGCGGTCCCCTTGTCGATGCGCGTGGCCAACTTGTGGGCATGAACGTCGCCATCGCCACCGGCGCACGGTCAACGGGCGCGAACGAGGGTCAATCCTCCGGCATCTCGTTCCACATCCCGCTCTCGACCATCGAAGCCGTGGTGGAGCAACTCATCGCGGGCCAGCCGCTGGCCAAGGGTTTCCTGGGCATCAACCTGCCCATGGACCGCAATCGCGCTTCCGGCCCCGATGCCCACGAGCGCCTGAACCGCGCGCTTCTCGACCGCCTGAACTATCGAGGCCAGGGTGTGGTGATCGTGGATGTCGAGCCCGATGGCCCGGCCGCCGTCGCGGGCCTGCGCGCAAGTGACGTCATTGTGAGGGTCGGCTCGCAGCGGGCCACCAGCATCGCCGTCGCGCGAGCGCTCATCGCCAACCACCCGCCCGGCGCCACGCTCAACGCCGAGGTGTGGCGAGCCGGGGAGACGCTCGAACTCCCCGTGGTGCTTGGCGCGCGGCCGATGGGCGAGGCGGAACTCCAAGGCGTCGTCGAGGCGACCGCGCGATTCGGGCTTGGCGAGATCGTAAAGGCCGAGGATGCGCTGGTCGTCAGCCGGGTTGCGCCCAACTCGGACGCATTCCGCGCCGGTCTGCGGCCGGGTCAGGTGGTCACCGCCGTCGACGGTCACGCAGTCAGCGAGCCGATCGAGTTCTACCTTGGCCTGGCGACCGCCGGCCTTGCGCAAGGCCGCGGCGTCACCATCACCGTGCAGAACGGCGATGGGACGGAGCGGGTGGTGAACGTTGAGCCGAACGGCTGAGCCGACAGCGGATCAGAGACGAGGGGCGGATGGGCCTCGATCGTGCTTTCGCCGTGCTGGTTCCTTGATCCCTACTTCCCTGGCGCTCTCTTAACTCTCACCCTCACGACCGTTCCCGGCGGCGGAGTCTTCGTGAAGTCCGCGACCCACTCCGGCTCATCGATGCTCGCATCCGGGCTGAAGGTGCGCGACCACGCGATGGTCTCGCTTCCGAAGCAGCACAGCCCCACGATTACGCCCGTGCCATCGGCGTCGTAGCCCTCCGTCTTGATGCCCGCTTGGTCCGTCACGCTCCGCATCCTCGACCCGGCGAACACCCAGCCGTGCGCGGCATCCTGAGTGTTTGCGCCGAAGTGCGCGGGCTGCCCGCTATCTCTCGCACTGACCTGAGGGTCAGGGGCGCCGGCGATGCTCACGATCCAGGTGCGCGGGTCCGACTCCCGCACCGTCTGGTCCTTCTGTGGGACCAGCACCACAAGGTCCAGCCGGTCCCCCATTGCATCGACGGCCTCGAACCTGCCGCCTGCAAACTTGAATAAGCCCGGCGAGCCGGGCGTGAACCCCGCGGCCAGCATCGCCGCGTGCAGGTGCGACGCCTTGATGTCCGTCACCATCAGCGACTCGTGCTCGCGCGTGTCCGGGGCGCACACCAGCGTCTCGACAAAGAACAATGGCGCCCGCGGGTCGTCCATCAGCATCGGCGAGGCCTTGGCGTCAAACTCGACAACGTGCGTGGCAATATCCGCGCGCACCCCGGGGAACAACTCAACCAGCACATCCGAGCCCGGAGCGCTCGCCCTTGCCTGATCAGAGCCCGGAGCGCAAGCGACGGTTTGCGCCGCGCTCGGCGCTTCTGAAGCGGGCTTTGACAACCCGCCTGACCTGCATCCTGCCGATGCCAACGACAGCAGCATCAGCCCGCCTGCCATTCTTCGCCTCATGCTCCCACCCCCGCACCTGCCCGCTCCCGCACCAGTCTTGCAAACAACTTTCCCCGCTCCTCGAAGTTCGTGAACTGATCCCACGAGGCGCACGCCGGGCTGAGCAGCAGAACGTCGCCGGGCTTCCCGCTCGCCATCGCCGCCGCCACCGCGCGTTCGAGCGTGCCGCACTCCACGACACGATCTCCACCACCCGCATCGCGCCCGGCCGCGGCAATCGTCGGTCCTGTCTTGCCGATCGTGTACATCCGCGCAATCGTCGGCGCGAGGTTGGCTACAGGCGTCAGGTCGCTGCCTTTGTCGTACCCGCCGGCGATCAGGTGGATTCGTGCGCGGCCCGGGAGTGGTTCAAACGCCGCGACGGCGAGGAGTGCCGCCTCGGGCGTTGTGCATTTGGAATCGTTGTAGCACTTCACGCCGGCAAACTCGCCGACAAACTCCAGCCTGTGCGGGAGGCCGCGGAAGTCGGCCAGCAGCGCGGCGGCGTTGCCGACGGCGCGTGGGTTGATCCGGCCCTCCTTTCCCCCGCTTTCGCGTGCGAGCGCGGCCGCGACGGCGGTGCTCGCGACAAGCGCGTTGACGCGGTTGTGCTCACCGGGGACTCTGAGATTGAGCGTCGGAGGGAGCGCATCCCGCACCGAGTCGGCATCGACACGAACGATCGTGACGGGACCTTTGGCAGCGGCGGAATAACGCTGCACGGGGGAGGCGGATGTGGACCCGACCGACTCGATCGCGACATCGCCGGGTCGCTGGAACGCGAAGATGCCCTGCTTGCTCCGCGCGTAGTGCGCAAAGTCGCCGTGCCAGTCGATGTGGTTCGGCAAGATGTTCGTCAGCACCGCGACCGAAGGCGACCAGCCTCTCGCCTCCGAAAAACCGACGCCCTCGCCCAGCCAGTAAAGCATCGCGCTGGAGAGTTCGAGCACAACCCAGTCGGTGTCGTTGATGCTTCCCAACTCCCCTAGCAGAGAACCGCCGATGTTGCCGCCCATATACACGCGGCCTTCTTGGAGCACCCGGCGCAGGATGTGGGCGACCATGCTCGTTGTGGTGCTCTTGCCCGCCGAGCCGGTGATGCCAATGACCCCGCCCTTTCCGCTCGCAGGCATCCGGCTCGGAGAGCCGGACCACCAGGGCAGACGCTCGACCACCAGTCGCACTTCGGTAGTCACCGGCACGCCCGCCGCGGCGGCCGCCCGCAGAAACCTGTTGTCCCAGGGCTTGGGCACCGCGGGGTTGGCGACAACGATATCACAGGTAGTAAAGTCCGCGACGTTGTGCTCGCCCAATCGCAGCGCAACGCTCCCGCGCTCAACGAGGTCGTTCACCTGCGCGAGGGAGTCGCGCAGTTTGTCCGCGGGGTCGAGGTCGGTGACAAGGACATCCGCGCCCTGGGCCGCGAGCCAGCGCGTCACACCGATGCCACCGCCAAAGCGGCCCAGCCCCATCACGGTCACGCGCTTGCCGGCGACTTCGAGCATGGGGGACTGTAAGGGGGACCAGGAACAAGCGGGATCAGGAAGAAACTCACAGTGAGCAGAGCAAGCAGAAAAGAAACAGAGAACGGCGGTCAGGCGGATGGAACCGATTGGAACGCCCGAGGAAACAGACGAGGCGGACAAAGAACAAATCCAGAGGAGGCGAGCAAGGCAGGGACAAGGATGGACAGTCAAGAATCAAACAGGACACGTTTGGCGTGGCTTGATCTGTTCTATCTGTTCATCATCTGTAGCATCCGACCAGGTTCACACCTCATCGTCATTCTCCGCCTCTGCTCCGTCTCTGCTCCCTCTGCTACCTGTGTGTTCCTTCCTGTCCCGCCCCGCCCGGATCGCCTCCACGAGCACCCGCAGCAGTCTTGTCGCGACCGGCCCGGGCGAGCCGTCGCCGACCGCCCGCCCATCTAGTTTCGTCACGCTCGCCACCATCGTTGTGGTGCCGCAGAGCATCACCTCGCGGGCATCGCGCAGTTCCGCGGGCCGCACCGGACGTTCGACGATCTCCGGGCACTCGCGCAGCAGGATCGCCCGCGTCACACCCGCCAGGATCGGCACGCTGCCAAGAGAGGGAGTGCAAACCTCGCCATCGCGCGTGACCACAATCACGTTTGTTGCAAGACCCTCGGCGGCCAGGCCGTCCTCCCCGCCCCGCAAAAAGATTGCATCGTCCGCGCCCTGTGCATCCGCGCGCATCGCGCTCCAGACGTTCCCCATCAGCGAGATCGACTTGAGACTCCCCATCTCCCAGCGGATGTCGCGCAGTGTGATCGCCGACTTGGAGGCGGGAGTGATGAACGTCTCCATCGCGGGCTGTTCAGAGCAGTAGGCGAAGACCGTGGGCGTCATTGCCTTCCCCGGGACCCGTTGCCGGACAGGCATCGCCGGAGTCGGCGTGCCGCGGGTGACGTGCCAATAGACGAACGCATCCCGCAGGCTGTTCGCCGTGAGCAACCGCTCCGATGCCGGCCCGAGTTCACGCACATCCCACTCGATCATCGCCTCGCGCAGGCCCGCGTGCATCCGCTCTTCGTGCCCGCGCACGCCGACGATCCTCGCGCCCGCGCTGCCGGATGGGACCGACCTCAGACCCTCGTACACGCCATCGCCGAAGACAAAGCCGCGGTCGAACACGCTGACGCGAGCTCTCTCCCTGGGAATCAGTTCGCCGTTGAGGTACACGATCACCGGGGGTTCCTTCGTACGACCTCTAGGTCTTCTGGGTCCTATGGCGGCAAGCGGCTTGCCTTACATCAGCGCAATCGGGTCCACATCCACCGCCGTCCGCGCATCGCTCTTGAGCAGCCCCCGGGCCCTGACTCGCATCAGCGCGTCCTGCACGAGGCCGCGCCTCGCCCCCACAACCTCCACCGACACGCGGTGGAAACTCGCGATCCGCGCCACCGGGCAGAGCATCGGGCCGATGACCCGCACGCCCCCACCCGCTTCGCCCGCCGATTCCTCCTGCAGCGCGTCGGCGATCCTCTTTGCCGCCGCCATCGCCGCGGGCAGATCGGTATCGCGGCAGACAATCCTCGCCATCCGCGTGGCCGGAGGCAGACCCGCGCCTTCCCGCGTCCGCATCTCCTCCGTCGCGAAGGACTCAAAGTCGTGCCGCGAGGCGTACACGATCGCGGGCGCATCCGGCTCGAGGGTCTGCACGATCACGCGACCTGGATGCTCGCCGCGACCGGCCCGGCCCGCCACCTGCGACACCAACTGGAATGTGCGTTCCGCGGCCCGGAAGTCCGGGAGCGAGAGGGCGGTGTCGGCGTTGATGACGCCCACCAGCCGCACGTTCGGGAAATCCAAGCCCTTTGAGATCATCTGCGTGCCCACCAGGACCCGCACCTCCCCGGAAGCAAACCGCTCCAGCAACTGGTGGAACTCGCGCCCGGTCTTCATCGTGTCGCCATCGACGCGCACGAGCCAGCCCGGGCCGATCCCCGCGATGCCCAGCAGGCGACCGAACTTGGCCTCGAGTTCTTCCTCTACTCGCTGCGTGCCCATGCCCAGCATCTGCATCCGGCCCTCGCAGAGTGGGCAGCGCTCTGGAACCCTCTGCTGGGCAAGGCAGTGGTGGCAGCGAACGAATCTGTGCTGGACGCCAACGCCCGGCTCGGAGTGCCGGGCCGCCCGGAACCGATGCTCAACCATGCACGCGTCGCACTCGCCGCACGTCAGCACGAAGCCGCACTTGGAGTCCACACAAGCGATGTAGCACGAGTAGCCGCGCCGGTTCAGCAGCAGAATCGCCTGCCCACCCTCGCGCAGTGTCTCGCCGAGCGCTCGCTCGAGCGTCGGGCCGAGCATGTGGTCGCGCGGCCCGGCCCGGCGGCCTGCATCGCTGCTCCCTTCGCCCCGCAGCGCCGCGCCTGCTCGGGCTTTCCACTCGTTCCGCAGGTCCACGACCTCGACCCGCGGCATCCTCCCCCCCCCGACCCGTTCGCGCAGCCTCCACAGGCTGTACTTCCCCCTTCCAGACTGGCGCGGCAACTTTGTGCCCGCTCCCCCTTCCCCGATGGGGGAGATCTCGCCGTAGGCGACAGAGGGGGCGCGCTCGTACCGCATTTCGGCATCCGCCCTTTCCACACTCTCCTGATTTGCTGGTTTGCTGATTTGCTGCTTTGCTGATTTGCTCTCGGCAGTATTCGCCCACGTCTCCAGACTTGGCGTTGCCGACCCGAGCACCACCGGGCACCCCTCGAGTTGCGCCCGCTTAATCGCCACATCCCGTCCGTGATACCTGGGCAACTGGTCCTGCTTGTAATCGCCGGCGTGTTCCTCATCCACCACAATCACGCCCAGTCGCGCGAGGGGCGCGAACACCGCCGACCTCGCCCCGACGACCACCCGCGCTGCGCCGCTCGCCGCGGCAGCCCATTGCGCGTGTCGCTGCGAGGCGCTCAACCCCGAGTGCAGCACCGCGACCCCTCGGCCCCCGCTCGCCGCCCCGAAGCGCGCCTGGAAGCGCCCGGCCGTCTGCGGCGTGAGCGAGATCTCCGGCACCAGCACCAGCGCGGACTGCCCTTTGGCGAGCACGCGCTCGATCACCCGCAGATAGACCTCCGTCTTCCCTGAGCCCGTCACCCCGTACAGCAGGTGTACGCCAAAGCCGCCGAGCGAGGCGCTGATGCCCTCGATCGCGTCGTGCTGATCGGGCGACAGGCTCATGCGCGCCGCCCCCCCTGCCGCCGCGGCACCGCGCGAACCCCCCACCATCTGCTCGATCAGCACCGGGTCGGGCGCGCCGCCGATGCTCCGCACATCCTCCCGCTCGATGCGCCGGAGCATTCCGAGCGTCACCAATCGATTCAGCGCAGCAACGTTCCCCGCACCGATGCGCGCCACCAAGTCCGTCGGCGCGAGCGGCAGCGCGTCCCGTCCGAGTCCCACCACCCCCTCCCACGCGGCGCGGGTGGCCTTCGTGAGTTTCAGTTCCGCCAATCCCGCCTCCGCGCCCGGCTCAACGCGGTCGAGCAGTTCACGCACCACATGGCCGGTGCGGCGCTTCACCGCCGCGGGCATCATCGCCGCGAGCACCATGCCCAGCGGGCACACGTAGTACCCGGAAATCCAGCGGGCCAGTTCAACCAGTCCCGGCGGCAGGCCCACACCCACCTCACGGGTAATCGTCTTGGCCCGATCCGGCGCGAACCCGTCGCACAGTTCCGCGCCGCCAACCTCTACGACGATCCCCGCGGCGGCCGAGTTGCCGCGACCCAGGGGAACCTCGACACGCCGTCCGACCTCAACGGGCATCGCGGCGCGGTAGGTGAGCGCGGCATCCGTGCCCCCCTTGTCCATGCCGCGCTCGACCGCCACGCGCAGGTAGTGCCACCCACCGTCGGGCGTTTCGACCTGCTCCTCGCCTTGTGAGAACAGATGCTGCATAATTCTCGCGCAACGGTAACCGCCGCGGGCGTCCCGCACCTCGCTGTCGCCCTAATATCCGCTTTGATGCACAACGAAACCGAACTTTCGGTGGGCCGGCCGGGCGGGCGGGTCGCCCTCGAAGACGGCACCGTGTTCTCGGGGCACGCCTTTGGGGCCACCGGGCGGTCGATCTGCCGCGCTGCCGAGATCGTTTTCAATACCGCCATGTCGGGCTATCAGGAGGCGATCACCGACCCGTCTTACGCCGGCCAGACATTGACGTTCACGTCTCCTCTCATCGGGAACACAGGGATCAACGAGGAGGATGTGGAGTCTGCAAAGGTGCAGGTCTCCGGCATCATTGTCCGCGAACTGGCCCGAGTGCATTCCAACTTCCGCGCGACGACCGACCTGTCCACATATCTTGCCCGAGCCGGTATTCTGGGCATTACGGGCATCGATACCCGCGCACTCACACGCCGCCTGCGCGTGCGGGGAGTCATGAACTCCGCCATCACCGATGTCGCCCCCGCGGCACTCTCCGATGAGGCACTGGTGAACGCCGCACGCTCGGCCCCGGACATGTCCGGCCAGAACCTGGTGCCGCTCGTCGGCTGCCGAAGCGATGCCACCTGGCATGAGACGCTCGGCGACTGGTCTCCTGACACCTCGCCCAGTGTTGTAAACGAACCCCCAAAGCGCTTCCGCGTGGTCGCCCTCGATTGCGGTGCCAAGCGGAACATCTTGCGCAACCTGTCCGACCGCAACTGCGAGGTGCTGGTTGTTCCCCACGATGTTTCCGCCGCGGACCTGCGTGCTCGCTTCGCGCGGGGCGAGGTGGATGGCCTCTTTGTCTCCAATGGCCCGGGGGATCCGGCTGCCGTTGAGGCGACCATTGCTACCCTCAAACAGGTCGTCAGCGACCCAAAGCACACCATCCCCACTTTCGGGATTTGTCTCGGCCACCAACTCCTCGCCCTCGCGGTCGGTGCCAAGACTTACAAACTCAAGTTCGGGCATCGCGGCCTCAATCACCCGGTATTGAACACGCTGACGAGCCGCATTGAGATCACGAGTCAGAACCACGGCTTTGCGGTCGATTCGGAGTCCCTCAAACAGGTTGGTGGCCATGCCACGCACTACAACTTGAACGACAACACCCTCGCCGGCTTCTGTATGACCGATCGACCCGTCTTCGCGGTACAGCACCACCCGGAGGCGTCTCCCGGGCCGCACGATTCAACCTATCTCTTTGATTCATTCTTGCGCATGATGCACGACCATAAACCATTGCTGGAACAGGACTTTCAACGAACTCTACCGCAGCGTACGTCCTGAAGCATTTCCGCCCTTCGGCAATAGAAGTCCCGTTCAAAGGTTCTCGTGGGGAGGGGCACCGGCCTCGTATGTGCCCCCACCGCTAAACGGAGTTTTCATGATGATGCTCACCGCCCCATCGCTCACCGTCGCCGCGCTCCTTTCGGCGTTCCTTGTCACAGCGACCCCCACGCTTGCTCAAGGCCAGCCGCAGGAAGGGCAGCGCCAGCGGCAGCCTGGGGGGGGCGCGGGTGGCGGCGGCGGCCGCATGGGCGGCATGGGCGGCATGGGCGGGATGGGCATGGGTGGGATGCAGCAGGCCTTCGAGCCGCCGGTGAACTCGCGCGACCTCGACAAGTACGCTCTCATCCTCTCCCTCGACAAGGAGCAGACCGAGGCGCTCACCGCACTGCTTGAAGCGAACCAGCAGGAGTTCAACGACGCCGCGAAAACGGCGCGCGAGCAGATAGAGAATCTGCGCGAGGAGGCACGCGAGGCCCGCGACCCCGAGGCGTGGCGCGCGATGGGCACGCAGATGGAGACCTTCCGTAAGGCCCGCCAGAAGATGGAGGACAGTTTCTTCGCCGACTTCAAGGCCGTGCTGACAGAGGAGCAGGCCCAGAAGTTCCCCAGGATCGAGCGGCAGCGGCGGCGCGAGCAGACCATCGGACGTGGCCTGATGAGCGGTGAGCGCGTCGATCTCATCCGCTCGGTCGAGGACCTGAAACTCACGCCCGATCAGGTCGCGGCCCTCCAGCCGACGATCGACCTGTACGAGGCGGACCTGGACCGCGAACTCATCACGCGCAACGCGGTCTACGAGGAGAGCCAGACCAAGATCCGCGAGATGTTCGAGGCCGGCAACATGGACGACATGCAGAAGGTGCTCGAGAAGGGGCGCGAGGCCTCCAAGCGCGTTCGCGATGTCAATCGCCGCTACGCCCGTCAACTTGAGACAATGATTCCAGACGACGCGCAGGCGAAGTTCACCGATGAGATTCGTCGTGAAAGTTTCCCGACGGTCTACCGGACCACGCAGGCCACCCGGGCCATCGACGCCGCGAAGGCGTTCGCCGACCTTGAAGAAACCCAGAAGGCCGCGCTCGACGCCATCGGCGAGAACTACACGCGCGAACTTGGCACGCTGAACAAGCAGCTTGAAGCCGCGACTCTGGAACGAGAGGAAAGCCTCACTGCTCAGGATCTGATGTCTCGCGGGATGGGCGGCGGCTTCGGGGGGGGCGAGGACGGCCCGGTGGGCGAACTCCGGCAGAAGCGGCGCGACCTCGACAGCACCACCATGGACAAACTCCGCGCCCTGCTCACGCCCGAGCAGATCGAGAATCTCCCCAAGCGTGAGGATCGCGGCGGTCCGGGAGGTGCAGGCGAGATTGGCGGCGACGGGAATCGGCGTCAGCGCCCCCGCCAGCGACCCGCGGGTGGCGGCGATGAGGCCACCCCACCGCCCGACTCGCGCACCTGAACGTTTTCAGGAGGCAAATCGCACGCCGGCTTGCCCCCCCAAACGCCAGCGCGTGACGGGCAGCCTGGCCCCGCGCATCTGGTAGTTGAGCACAGGCCGGGAATCTCCAGCCTCGCGAACGCACGCTCCCGGACTGCGCGGAGATGACTTTGGCCTGCATCGCCGCGCGAAGGATGACCCCCCGGGCGGAATGATGCTGCGGATGGAGGGCTAAAAACCCCTGTCACGCCGATAAAGGATGGACGCCCGGGCCCGCATGTTCGGGCCGGGCTTGGAGCATGGATGACCACGGCCCAGACACGACCTCTTACCCCGCCCTCGCCCTACGCCGCCGCGCTCTCCGGAAGCGGCGCGGAAGCATCATCCTCAATCGCCGGCCCGAGCGGCGGGGCGATGCTGACGCAGACTCCCAAGGTCGATCCCGCTGCCGCGGCATCTATCACGGCCGATCAGGCCATTCGGCTTCGGGCTGTCCCCTTCACGTTCGAGGAGGACACGCTGCTGGTGGCGATGGCGGACCCGACGGACCTGGAAGGCGCGGACCAGGTGTCGATCCTCGCTGGTGCTCCCGTGCGCCGGATCGGGGTTTCGCAGTCGGTCTTTGACGAACTCCTTCGCGAAGCCTTCGGTGCCACGGCGGCGCAGATGGCGAACCGCTTGGGGGGCGGCGCAGGGGGCGCAGAGGACGACCTTTCGACCAATCTCCAGGCGGTCGATGCCGACGATGTGCAGCGGATGGCCCAGCAGCCGACGCTCATCAACCTCGTGAACCTGATCATTCTTGAAGCCATCCGCGAGCGCGCCAGCGACATCCACGTCGAGCCCTTCGAGCGGGCGTTAACGGTCAAGTACAGAATCGACGGGATGCTCCGGACGCAGAACTCCCCACCCAAGCACCTCCAGCCGGCGATCACCAGCCGCGTGAAGATCATGGCGGGGATGAACATCGCCGAGCGCTACGTCCCCCAGGACGGGCACATCACGCTCCGGTTCGAGGGCCGCAAGGTTGATATCCGCGTCTCGACGGTGCCCACGATCTACGGCGAGAGCGTCGTGATGCGCATCCTCGACAAGGAAGCGATCACGCTCGACCTGACGACGCTGGGTGTCCGCCAATCCGACCGCGACTCGATCGACCGGTGGCTCGACCTGCCCCACGGCATGATCCTGGTGACCGGCCCGACCGGCTCGGGCAAGACGACCACGCTGTACGCCGCGCTCACCAAACTGTACGACCCGTCGCTGAAGATCATCACCATCGAGGACCCTGTCGAGTACGAACTCGCGGGCGTGAACCAGATCCCCGTCAATCCGGAGCGTGGGTTGACGTTCGTCACTGGCCTGCGCTCCATCCTCCGGCAGGACCCCGACGTCATCATGGTCGGCGAGGTCCGCGACAACGCGACGGCGGACATCGCCGTGCGCGCAGCGCTCACGGGCCACCTGGTCTTCTCGACGCTGCACACCAACGACGCGGTCTCCGCCGTGGGCCGCCTGCTGGATATGGATGTCGAGCCGTTCCTGGTCGCCAGCGTGCTCGAGGGCATCGTCGCGCAGCGCCTTGGCCGCCGCCTCTGCACATCGTGCCGGCAGCGGACGCCGCTCACCGAGGCTGTCCGCCACCGTCTGAGTGCGCGCGAACTCGCGCAGTTCGATCGCGCCCAAGGTTGGATCGGTGCGGGCTGCGAGCAGTGCGAGAACTCCGGGTACCGCGGGCGCGTCGGCTTCTACGAAATCCTCAATGTCGGACCCGGCCTCAGGGCGGCGATCACCGATGGCCGGACCAGCCGGCACGAACTCCTCGCCGTCGCCGGCGCTGATCACGTCTCCATGCGCATGGACGGCGTCATCAAGGCCGCGGCCGGCGAGTCCACGATGAACGAGGTCCTCCGGGCCACTCAGGACTCTGACGAGCCTGTCGTATCCGGCGCGCTGTAGGGATCCGCCCATCGGTTTGTGATTCTTTGTATCTCCGCTTCTTGATTCCTTCTTCCCTTCTTCCCTCTGTCCCTTTGTGCCTCTGTCCCTTCCTCTATGCCTTCCTTCTCCTACCAACCCCTCGGCGGCGGAATCGCGGCGGTGATCGATGCGCCCGATCGCGCTGCGGCCGTGCGAACTCTCCGCGGCCAGGGCATCACGCCCAGCCGCGTCGAGCCGCTCTCGGGCAGCGCTGCGCGCGAGGGGGGGCCGGGGGGGCTGACCGTCAATGCGGACGCTGGGACACGAGGACTTGCGCGGGTTCACCACGCCCACAGCGCGCTCTCCGCATCAGACATGGCATCGTTCATGCGCGAACTCGCGACCGCCGTGCAGGCGGGCCTCCCGCTTGTGCTCGCGCTCCGCACGATCCTCCGCCAGAGCCGTGCTGCGAAGCGCAAGGCGATGCTCAACCACCTGATCCACGAGGTCGAGCATGGGCACTCGCTGGCGCAGGCCGCGCAGAGTTGGGGTAGCCCCTTCGGCGAGATGGTCGTCAGTCTGATCCGCGCGGGGGAACTGTCGGGCAAACTCGGCGAGGTACTCGACCAGTCCGCGGCACTGCTGGAACGGGAACTCAAACTCCGCCGCACGCTGTCCGAGGGCCTGATCTATCCGGCGTTCCTGGCGATCCTCATCGGCGGAGCGATCATCGTGATCTCGACAGTGATCGTGCCGCGGATCCTGAAGCAGTTCACCGGGCAGATCGGCGCGTCGCAACTGCCCCTGCCAACGCGCATGGTCATGGGCCTGACGGAGTTTGTGCAGAACTGGTGGTGGCTGGTGCTGGGGCTGAGCATCGGCGCGGTCCTGCTGGTATCGAACTTCTATCGCCAGCCCGCGGGGCGGCTCGCGGTGGACAAGGCCCTGCTGGGCGTGCCCGCGCTGGGCAAGGTTCTGCGCGATGTCGCCGTCGCCCGGTTCACGCGTGTGCTGGCGACGCTGGTCGGCGCGGGCCTGCCCGCGCTCACCTCGCTGCGCATCACCAAGGGTGCCCTCGGCAACAAGGCGATGGAGCAGGCCATCGAGGATGTGTGCGACCAGGTCTCCGCCGGCAAGACCATCGCCGAGCCGATGGAGGAATCCGGGTACTTCCCCCCGCTGCTGACGCAGATCATGGGCGTCGGCGAGCGCTCGGGCCGCCTGCCGCAGATGCTCACACAGGCCGCGGGCGTCTTCGAGGACCGCACGCTCTCGAGCATCAGGGTCTTCACGCAGTTGTTCCCGCTTGTCATGGTCATCATCGCGGCGGTGGTGGTCGGCTTTGTCGTCGCCGCGGTGCTCCTCCCGCTTGTCCAAATGCAGGACCTCATCAAATGAACCGCTCTCCCGCACAACCCGCTCGCCGTCGCGCCTTCACGCTCGTCGAGATCATCGTCGTCATCGTCATTCTGGGCATCCTCGCAACGCTGATCGCGCCGCGCATCCTCAGCCGGATCGGCCAGGCCAAGAACGCGACGGCCCAGGCGAACGCCGCGGTGCTGGCGAACGCGACCAAACTGTTCATGGCCGACTGCGGCGGGAAGGTGCCCGAGGGCGCGAGCGTCATGGCCCTTTGGGAAAAGCCCGGCGGCGTTGAGGAGGGCCAGTGGAAGGGGCCGTATGTGGATTCGGTCGATCAACTCAAGGACCCGTGGGGCGTGCAGTTCATGCTGGTCGTCCCCGGGAAGAAGAACGTGGACTTTGACATCGTCTCCTACGGCGCGGACAAGAACCCCGGCGGCGAGGGCGACAACGCCGATGTGACCAAGCCCTGACCCGACCAATGCGTGCGCACACTCACATCTGCAATCTCGTGGCACCGACCGAGCGTCTGGTTGATCGGTGTCGGCGCGGATTCACCCTCCTCGAACTCATCGTGGTCATCACCATCATCGCCATCATGGCGGGCGTGTTCCTGCCGCGCATGACAGGGCAAACCCAGCGTGCGGCAGAGGCCGAGGCGGTCGCGGTGCAGCGACTGCTCTCCGCCGCGGCCGAGCGAGCCTCGTTGGTCGGCGGCCAGCGCCTGGCGCTCGAGTTCTCGGTTACCGACAACGTTGCCCGCCTGGCGTTGATGGAGCAAGCCAATAGTGCCGACGGCTCCGGAAATGCCCCCGCAGCAAACTCGCGCCCCGAAACAGACTGGTCGCAGAGTCTGCTCGTTGAGCCGGTAGCGCTCGAGTACCTGCAACTCGACCAAGCGGTGCTCGACGGGCGGAGGCTGGACCCGCGCCGGTGGCTCGCGCCCCTCGGCGGCTCGCAAATCCGCCCCTCGATCACACTCGTGCTCGGGCCGCGCGAGAAGTCCACGCCCACCGCCTACCGCCTCGACCTTCCCACCGATGCCATCGCGGCGACCCGCACCGCGATCTCCGCTGATGCACTGGCCGGCGCGGGCACCCGAGCGGTTCCCGGCGCAGCGCAGACCCGCGCTGTAGACCTCGATGCCACCGGGCGCGGAGACTCGCCATGGTGAGGCACGCCCACCCGGCTCGTCAGCCTCACGCGCGCGGCTTTGCACTCGTCGATGTCATCGTGGGCGCGGTCATCCTCGGCGCTGCGCTGTCGGTGGTCATCGGCCTCGCGGGGCAGGCCGTGACCGCGCAGTTGCGCGGGCAGGACCTCGCCACCGCCGCGATGCTCGCCGATGAGCAACTCAACCTTGTGCTCGCGCGCGGGCCCGACGACTACGAGCGCCGCTTCACGTCGAAAGAACGCTGCGATGAGCCTTTCGACGATTATTCGTACAGCGTGGAGATCGGCGGGAGCGGCGAGGGCGGCCCGTACGATGCGAGTGTGACGATCTCCTGGGACCGCGCGTGGGGGGGGCAGACGCTCACGATCCGAACGCTCATCGCGACGCGCATCGCGGGCGAGGACTTTGAGTCCGATCCCGAGCGCCGGCCCGAGACGCCCATCCAGCGGGTGATCGAATGAGTCGCTCCGGTTCCTCGCACGCCTTCACGCTGGTCGAGTTGCTCGTCGCGACCGTCATCGCCGCATTCGTCGTGGGCGCGACATACGCAGGCCTCTCGCAGGTCATCCGCGGGCGCGAGTCCGTGTCCGCGCGTCAGGAGGCCTTCTCCCGCGCTTCGCTCGCGGCCGACCTCATCGCGCGGGACCTGGAGAGTTCGCTGCGGGATGCGGACCTGATCGCCGCGAAGTTTACGATCGTGCAGGGCGGAACCTCCACCGAGCCGCGCGATGAAATCTTCCTGTTCTCTTTTCACCCCGTGCCGCTCCGCCCGTGGACCGAGCAGGCCGAGGGCGGCGAGCGCGAGGCGCACTACCGCATCGCGTCCTCCGGCCTGGGAACCAACGCCGGGCCGGCCACCTCGCTCTGGCGACGGCTCGACCCCGTGCCCGATGAGACGCCCGATGGCGGCGGCCTCGCGATACCGATCATCGACGGCGTGCTCACGCTCGAACTCGCGGCGCTCGACAGCGAATCGTGGTACGACGAGTGGGACTCGGATTACGACGGCATCCCCCACGCCGTCCGCGTGACCGTGACCGCGGCTGACAACACCGGGCGCACGACCGCCCGCGCCCGCCGGACGGTGGCGATCGACCGCGCGCCAGCGCCGATCGTCCCGGTATACGAAGCAGCCACCGAAGAACCCGCAACCGAGACCCCAACTAGCCCAACTACGCCGACGACGCCGACCACCGGAGGGACGGGCGGAACAGGCGGCACTGGTGGTACCGGGGGCACCGGGGGCACCGGGGGCACCGGTACCACCAG
>Ga0163152_10004782_pt1 | contig 16441 bp, 10 predicted proteins | sample OliLakLV19MP8IB2_FD_148635 | JGI IMG/M metagenome (GOLD analysis project Ga0163152, IMG submission 148635) | Freshwater microbial mat bacterial communities from Lake Vanda, McMurdo Dry Valleys, Antarctica - Oligotrophic Lake LV.19.MP8.IB-2 | ecosystem: Environmental > Aquatic > Freshwater >... | reverse complement strand
CTGTTGGAGCGCTCCACCTGCACAATCCCACCGTCATCCACCGCGACATCAAACCGGACAACATTCTCTGTTTGGCCGATGATTCGTGGGCTTTGGCCGATTTTAGCCTCGCCAAGTTTTTGCCACGAGAAGTTGTCACTACCACGTTCGCCACAGCAAGCAGGCAAGCATGGGGCACGCACGGCTACAGCGCGCCGGAACAGTTCCAAGATTTCAAACTGGCCGACCAACGGGCTGACATCTACAGCCTTGGGGTGCTGATCTGGGAGCTATTCAGCCCGTCCTGGCCGCCGTTCGACCGCACTTGCACGCTTTTGCTCGAAGCGTTGAACAAGGTTGTCTTGAAAGCCACTGATCGAGACAAAACCAAACGGCATTCGTCAGTGGCAGAACTACGAAAAGAACTGCTCACGGGGATGCGCAGTTAAGAATCATAAAATGCCTCCCGCTACCGACAATCTGGTATTTCGAGTCAAGCCGAGGCTGCTTCGTTTGCTCGGTGATCAGCTCATCCGAGACGCAAACCTAGCCGTCTTCGAGTTGGTCAAAAACGCATACGACGCCGATGCGACGCAATGCTCGGTCAAGCTGGAACATCCCGATAGTCCCCCAAAGGCCCGAATCGATATCGAGGACAACGGCGTTGGGATGGATGAAAATATTCTGCGAAATGCCTGGATGGTCATCGCAACGGACTTCCGCGCTGCCCAGCGTGCTTCAAATTTCCACACGCCTCGGTTTAAGCGATTTCCTCTCGGAGAAAAAGGTCTCGGACGGTTATCAGTCCATAAACTTGGCAGGTTCATCCGCCTGATCACACGGGTGAAAGGCGGTGAAGAGCTGATTGTCGAATTTGACTGGGACCGCCTCGAAAACGCAGAAGACCTTCACGAGGCGAACGTAAAACTCCAGCGACGCAAACCCGAAACATTTCCAGGCACCAAGCACGGAACCAGATTAGAAGTAAGCAGACTCCGTGAAACCTGGGCGCGGGGCGAAGTCCGCAGGCTGCACCGAGCGGTAAACGGTCTGTGTGCCCCTTTTCGGGGGCCAAGTGATTTTGAAGTAATATTATCCGCACCCGGTTGCGAAGCGTGGCTGGAGGGGATGTTTACTTCCGAACAAGCGAACGACTGTGCAATGTATCGGATCAAGGGATGGTTTGAAGGCGGAAAGGCCCGCTTCGATTACGAGTTCCGGCCACCCGTGGAACTACGAAGTCAACTCACACCGAGGAAGGCAAAAGTTGAGATTCTTCAGCTTGAGAAAAAGAAGAAAGGAGAGCGCAAAACGGACGCCCTCGATCTTTCCATCCACGCAATTGGAAAGGTTGAGTTTGAGTTTTGGATGTTTGACCGTGACTCGGCAGTACTGAAAGCAGTTACTGATGACCTTAAGGGATTGAAAGACTATCTCGACGAGAACGGCGGCATCCGAATCTATCGCGACGGGATACGGGTTTATGATTTTGGAGAACCAGGAAACGACTGGCTTAATCTCGACCTTCGGCGGGTCAACACTCCAAGTGCGAGGACAAGCAACAATCAAATCCTCGGTGCATTACGTCTGGATGCCGTTACTAGCAATGACTTGAAAGAGAAATCCAATCGTGAAGGTTTTATCGAAACACCTGCTTATGCCGATTTTCGTGACGCTGTAACCAGCGTCCTGACGAATGCGGAGGCAGAAAAGACCAAGGACCAGAAGCGGCTAAGGGAAGTACTTGGCAAGGGAACGGGGCAGAAAATCTTCACCAAGCTGACGGAACTCCGTGGAGTGCTCGAAGACAAAGGGGTATTGGCGGAAGTGGAGCCGAAGCTCAAAGCAGTGGAGAAGGAGTTTGAGATTTACCGAGATCAACTGCTGCACGCTGCTGTGCCCGGACTTTCACTGGGCATCATGCTCCACGGGGCGGAGAAGATCCTCGACGAGTTGCGAGAAGCCACCAGACGTGGAGCCGAAGCTGAACGAATCAAGGAACTGGTCGACCGTCTTTATCGCGCAATGCGCCCGGTCACCAACCTATTGAAAAACCCCGCCATCGCCAAAACTTCGGCATCCATTCTTATCAAGGAAGCCATTTTCTCGACCGAGCTGCGTTTGAAGCGACATGGCATCGATCTTTCGGACGGAACGAAGGACGGATGCGCGGATTTCAAGGTGGAGGGATCGAAGCAGATGTTGGTCGCTTCACTCACCAACCTGATCGACAACGCAATTCACTGGCTGGAGGTGAAAAACCCAAGAAAAAAGCGAGTTCTGATCTCGACGACTAAAGACCTAGAGGGTGGTCCAGCCATCGTCATTGCAGACAATGGCCCCGGTTTTGGTAATGACGACCCCGAGGATTTGATCGCTCCATTCTTCACACGTCGAAATGGCGGCATGGGCCTGGGCCTATACATCGTCAACGAGGTGATGCGTACAAACAAAGGCATATTGGTGTTCCCAGCTTCTGGGGACATTGAGCTACCCGAGGAGTTCGACGGCGCAGTTGTGGCCCTGCAATTTCTTCAACCATTATGATCCCACGTCTTGCATCTCCATCGGTTTGCGTCATCGACGACGAAAAGGACGATTACGGACCAATCCTAGATGCCCTTATGACTCTCGGCCTGGGGTGCGTGCACGTGCGCGGAAAAAATGGCGACCCGCTTCCACCAAAGCCGTTTGAAGCACTCCGGTTGGTGTTCACCGATTTACACCTCTCCGGGCAGGTCGGCAAGGCAGCCGCGTCTCACACAGCAAACGTAGTTAAGAAGGTCGTGTCTCCTTCCGGCGGACCCGTGCTGGTCATCATTTGGAGCAAGTATGCTAATGATCCGGCTGGCGATCCGTCCCTGCCGCCGGAGGATCAGCCGACAGAAGCTGATTTATTCAAGACAGAGTTGTTAAGCGCCGACGCGAGATACAAGGCTCGCTTGGTTTTCGTCCAGATGGCCAAGCCAAAATTACCGGATCGGCCTGCCATTGAGGAATGGATCAAGACCCTCCAAACTGAGATTGAGAATGTTCTCAAAACAATCGGCGCGTTTGAAATCCTTTGGATATGGGAGGCTCTCGCTCGCGACGCCGGGATCGAGGTCAGTGAAACGCTAACAAAACTCGCTGAAGCCAGCGCGGGCGATGCAGATCCGATGGACGCGAAATTGAAAGTGATGCTGCGATTGCTTGCACAGCAGCAGGGCGGCCCGGATTGTTCGGCTGCCACCGCTCCTCGGCATTTGTTGTCGGTGTTTTATCAAATCGGCCTCGACGTTGTGGAAACCAACTCATCGGTTACCAAGTTTGACACCCACGGCGAGTGGCTCGCGGAAAAACTGGACGATTCAATCAGGAAGAAGCATCGCTCGGCCAAATTGAACACTGTGCTGCTCACCTCTCCGGCCGTTCCCGCTTCCGCAACGTTCATGCCGGGCACAGTTTTTGATGTGCTTGACATTCAAGCTTTTGCGATAACGACTGGATTCTCGGCGGACAAGTTGCAGCGGGACTGCTTTGAAGGAGATCCTGACAAAAGTCCTGCCTTTGCGGATTTCAAATCGCGAACCAAGCCGGTCTTACTGGAAATCACACCTTCGTGCGATTTCCACCAAGGACATAGGCGTTGCGCAACACTCCTTATCGGGCTGGTCTTTCCAGCCGAACTGCAGAAGAAGGTGAATGCCAAGGATTCTTGTAAAGCGACACCTGTGTTTGAAGACCGGTATTCAAATCCGCAAGCGGATGTTGGGTTTGTCTTTTGTGGCCGCTATCGCTTCACAGCACACCTCGACCAGCATCCTGCTTGGCTTGGCTCTCGCCTTCGATTGCGGGATATTTTGGTGACAGACATTCGCAACTGGCATTCAAGTCAGGCCTCACGAGTTGGCTACCTTTCCTTCTGATTTTTCCACTCACTTAGGTGAGACGAATCAGATGTCAGCAGATCAAAAGAAGTCACATCACCCCAGCCCTCTCCCCGTTCGAGGCGGAGAGGGAGAAGAATCCCATGCCTGACGTTTTCACCAAGGCCAAGCGTTCGGAGGTGATGTCGCGCATCCGCTCGCGCGGCAACAAGGACACGGAGTTGGCGCTCATGCGGATCTTCCGCGCTCATGGCATCACGGGCTGGCGTCGTCATCGAGCCGTCTTCGGCAAGCCGGATTTCGTCTTCCCCAAACTGAGGCTGGCGCTGTTCGTGGATGGTTGCTTCTGGCACGGCTGCCCCAAGCACGCGACGAAACCGAAGAACAACGCGGCGTTCTGGCGGAAGAAATTTGCGGCGAACAAGTCTCGCGACTCGTTGGTGACGCGGACGCTGCGGGCTAAAGGCTGGCGCATAATGCGGATTTGGGAGCACGAGCTGGCCCTAAAAAAAAAGGCGCGCTTGCTGCAAAAGATTCTTTCCCACCTCACTTCGATTTCAAGCCGACTGTGTTCACGGCAATCACCCGGTAGCGATGGTTCTGGCCGGGCTGCGCGGTCGTGTCGGTGAAACGCATCGGCACCAGCGGTTGCGCGGGAGTGTCGCTGTATTGCAGGTTTTGGAAGAGGGGACGACCGAAGGGATTCTTCCCCTGCTCGGGCACGGTGGCGAGCACTTGTCCATCGCGTTCGATGATGAACTTCGCGAGGCCGCTTTCAAGATCGGCCCCGGCTTCCCAGGTGAGTTGGTTGCCGACGACGCGCACGTTGAACGGCGCGGGCGGCCGCGTGCTGTCAGTGACGGCGGTGTCCTTGACATATTGCGCCCAGGCCTGGGCGAGGGCGGCGTTGGGCAGCCAGATGGATTGTTCGCTCGCGCCGGAGAATTTCGCGGCTGGCACGGGCGCACCCCCGTTCAGGGGTGCAAGCCACGCGGACTTTTCCGGCATGGGCTTGAGCGGTTGGCCATTTCGCCGGGGCAGGCGCGCGGACAGGCAAGCGTCGAGCCACGGGATGGCGAGGTAACGCGAGTTGCCACACTCGTGACTCGACAGTGGATCGATGGCGACGCCGATGAGTCCGCCTCGCAAGCGCAGTGCGATGAAGAACGCTTCGTTGGCTGGCCACACGCCGGCGAACTGGTTGGATTTGGCGGTCACGCCCTCCTTGGTGCCGAGATTGCACATGACCGGCACCTGGAGCGCGGCGTTGGGAATCGTGTAAGGCGCGGGCTTGTTCGCAGCGACCTTTAGTGAAGGAACTCCCGAGCGCAGCCACGCCGCCGCGACGCGGTCCGGATGGAGCAATACCATGCCGCCGGCCCAAAGCCCGCCGCCGCTGTGTCCCCACAACGCCCACGGCACGGTGGCGAGTTCCGCGTGACCGGACAACAGACCGAGATCTGCGAGTGATTTTTGAAACGCTTCGTCCGAGCCGTTGCGCGGATCGCACCAGAGCTGGCAGTCGGCCTTCTCGGGCTGCTCATAAACCGGCGAGAGCAGCGCGCAGCCGTGCCTCTTCGCGAGCGCCTGCCAGTGCAGATCGAACGCGCCGGTCAGGCCCGACCAGCACGAGCCTTCGCCGCAGCCGTGTTGATGCACGACCACGCCGCGCAATGTCTTAACGCCGGGCGGAATCCAAATCGTGTAGCTGACGGGAAAGACGAGCGCGCCCGGTTGCGCGGAAGCCTCGTAGCGCACGCGATAGTAAGGTGGCCGCACGGCAGGCGCGTTGGTGTAGGGTGGTTCCTGGGCGGACAGCAGTCCAGCAAGGGCGATGAACAAAAAGACGGTGTAGCGCATGGCGAGATGGAAGCAGAATGGGTGCGGAAAGGAAAGCTGCCGAGGTGGATTCAGGCAACCGCGCTCCGGAGGAGCGCGGTCTGGAGTTTGGACATTTATTAGGAACAATTGGGCTCAGATGTTCACGGAGCATTGGTCCAGCGCCATCGGTGCGACATGTTTATAGCCCGTTTTCAACAACAAGCGCCAAGCTCCAGCGGAGCGGCATGACAATGGCGGACAATTCAAATTAATAAATCCTATTCGCGGCTAGTTTTAATTATGCCGCTCCTCCGGAGCGTGGTCATTCTGTTGGCTTGGATCTATAAACATGGCGCTCCTATGGAGCTGGCTGCAAAATGTCCAAACTCCAGGGCTGGTGCTTTGCACACAGCCGCGCTCGGCAATATTAGAATTGCCGTGACGGGCTGGCGCGTGTTGGCTGGGAGATTCTTTGGAAGGTGTGCGCGTCGGGGCGTGCGCAGGAAATTCTGAAGTGCGCGACTTCCTCCCGAAAGTTCATGGTTTCCAACGGTAGATGAGTGACTTGGCCTTGTAGTTCTCCTCCACAAAAACAAGGTATTCGCCAGTGCCGCGTTTGAAAGAGGTGATGCCGGTGAGCAGATCGATCCAACCGGTGTTCTCCACCCCGCCGACGGTCGGGCCGGGATCGAACATGCCTACTTCCGCGCCGTCGCTGAGGCGGTTCACCCAAATCTGGCCGCGCGTCTTCCAACCGCCCGTGAAGGCGTAGTCGCCGGCGGCGGTGACACACGCGGCTTCGTTGCCCGCGCCGGGCACGAATGAAACCGTCTCGCGATTGCCAGCGAGGTAACCCTTGCACACGAACACCCGGCTGATGTGCCGCATATCGCTGCCTTCCTCGGCGACCAAGAGCGTGTCGGTGTCGTCGAGATAAACGACACGCGCGACTTTGTTCACACCTTTGGGTTTGTCGAGCACGGTGATTTTGTCGGCGGAGTAGATCGGATTTCCCAAGGCATCGAGTCCCTGAAAATCGTAGCGGAAGAAACCGTAGGCCATCCAGATGTTGCCTTTCTTATCCACCCAGAAGGGGCCGGGCTGCACGCGGTCGGTGTTCGGTGCGAACTCGTCCGCCTGATAATCGCCATCACCATTTGTGTCGCGCCAGATGGACGCGCCCGCGGGCTTGTTCGGCGGCCATTTCAGGTCGGTGTTGTAGAGGTTGTTGCCCCACTGAAGAATCAAACCCGACGGAACCGCGATCTCGCAGTCAAACCGGAAGATATTGATGAAGTTGCTTGCGAACATGCCGCCGACGAAGAGGTACCGGCGTCCGTTGAGGTAAACAATTTGCGGTGACGTCAAGCCGTGCTCACCCTGCTGCTTGACGTGCATCAGACCGCGCGGGTCGTTGGGATACTTGTGGCGATTGAGTGTGTAGCTGGCCCACTTCGAGTCGCGGCCCGGCGGTTTCGACCAGTCCATCGTGTAACGTTCCTGAATGCCCCAGACGGTGGCCGCGTCATCCGCCGGATCAGCCACCGCGACATCGCAGAAGAATTCGCCGTGCAATTCCCAGCGCAGCTTTCCGTCGGGAGTGAACGAGCGGAGCACGGAACCCTGTTCGCTCATCGCCACGTAGAGATTGCTGGCGGCGTCCATACCGAGTCCGCGGATTCCCCAGAATTTCGTCGGCGTGATTTCGCCGGGCTTACCCGAGGCAATGCCGCCGCGGTCGCCGAAGGCGCGCGTTAGTTTCGGCTTCGCGGAATCAGTGACGTCGTAAAACAACACCTGCTGGCGCGGCCCCGTTCCTGAATCCGCAACCATCAGTTGACCGTCATTGGCCAGAGCGAGCGCCATCGGCTGGATCAATTCGGGGAAGGTCGCCGCCGTACCGTCGCAAGTGATGGCCTTGGAGATGAACTCCCATTCCTGATGTTTCGGGTCGGTGTAGGCGACTTCGAGCTTCCAGAGCCGACCGAGCTTGTCGCGCGTCTCCAGGCTGTTGGGGTTCACGTTCGTGTTCCCGATGACATCGCCATCCTTGTAGGCGCCGAACTTCTTCCCGCCCTCATCCCAATGACTCCAGGTGTTCACCGTGCCGCCGGGCTGGACCTTCGTGTGGATGAAAAAATTCTGTATCCATTTGTTGCTCGCGCCGGAGAAGGAGTTGCCGACCCAGGAGACGGAGTAGCGGAGTGGTTGAGGCGAATTGGCGGATGCTGCCGACTGGGCCTGGCCGTGACTCGTCATCAATAAGGCGGCAAAAAGAGCCGCAGTTCGTTGCATTGGCATGGCTGCTACTGTGAACGAACGGCTGCGCGCTGTCTTGGAGAAATTGCCGGGTTAATTAGGACGAAATAAGTTCACGGTTTCCGCTGGTTATCGGCGATGTCGAGTGCGCCAGGCGATTGACGCCCGGTTCGGAGTTGCGAAGTCCAAGGTCATCACGATTGCTCACCTGCTGACCCACACCAGCGGCATCTACAGCTTTCAGGCCGATTCCGGCTTGCGCGCCAAGCCGGGCCTCAAATCACCCGGGGAGCTTATCGCGGTCGCCCAAAAGCACGGCAATGCCTTCTGCCCTGGAGAATACTGCTCCTACTGCAACACCGGCTACGTCATGCTCGGGCAGATCATCGAACGAATTGAGGGCCGTCCGTTTCACGAAGTCGTGACCTCACGGATCGTCGAGCGCCTAGCAACAGCGGATTTTTCGTCCGAAGTTTTTTGTGTCATTCATGGGTGGGGAGCTTGACGACTTTTTAGCGCGGAGTTTTGGAGGACACAGAGCAGGAAAACTTGAGGGCCGCCTTTCTGCGTCCTCCAAAACTCTGTGCTGAAATGGCGCCGAACTGCGTCGCTGAAGTTTTTGCCAGAAAATTGTTCATGTCACTCTTTTGTGTGATCGCCTATTTTCCAGCCGGCGGTGCGGTGCTCATGAGGTAGGATACGAGGTCCAGGGCCTGCGCTTCCGTCAACGCGTCGAGCAACCCCTCGGGCATCAGCGACAATGACGACGTCTCCTGCTGCTCAATGTCCGGCAGGCTGACGGTGGCGGTTTCGCCTATCATCTGGATGACCACCGCCTGGTTGTTGCGGCTGCGGATGACTCCGCTCAACGAGCGCCCGTCTTTCAGCGTCAGCGTCGTCTGCCGGAACTCGGCGGCGACAATCGCGCTGGGGAACAGGATGTTCTCCAGCAGATAATCCAGGTTCTGCCGCCCGGAACCGGTCAGGTCGGGGCCGATGGTGCCGCCCGCTCCGTAGAGTTTGTGACACGCGCCGCAGGACTGCATGTAAAGCTTCTGCCCCTCGGATAGATTCGCCCGCTTCAAGGCCTCGGGATTCAGCTTTTGCCGCCAGCTCTGCACTGCGGTCTGCTTCGCGGCATCATCCGTATCTTGAATCACACCCCACGTCTCAGTGAGTCGCTTCGTCAGCGCTTCGTTGTGAAGGTTGCGAATTTGCCGCGCCTGCGCGACGCCAAGTTCCGTGCGCTTGAGCTTCCCCGCCGCGATGGCGTCCAGCAGCTTCATCGTCCAGACGGGACGCGACAGAAGCGCGTTCATCACTGGCGGTTTTTCGGCGCCGTAGAGATTCGGCCACTCGGCGAGGAGGCGGTCGGCAACCGCTGGATCGTCGAACAACGCCAGTCCACTGGCGGCCACTGCGGACAAATCGCGCACCGCCAGCAACTGCTCACACACAGCACGCAAGCCATCGGAGCGGGCGTCAATCAGGACCTGCAATGCGGCGCGGCGAAGCGGCAGATCGGCATCCTTGTTCAACGCTACTGCCTGGATCTGGTCCAGCGCCCTGCCATCGCCGAACAACGCACTCAAATCGCGAATGCGGTTCCTCAAAGTTTCATCGGCGCCAGCGGCGATTTGGGATTCAACCACCTTCCACGAAGCGGGCATGGCAACCTTGCGACGGCCGGCGAAGCCATCCGCCAGTCCATTGAGGACCGCCTGGCGCGAAGAAACGGAAGCAACCCTCGCGATGGCCGTGAGCAGGGCATCGACGCGTTGCGGTGCGGCGTCGATGTCTTCCGCGAGGCGGCGGGCAGCAAGCCGCTGCACATGCGGAATGCGGGCCGCAGCGATCAGTTCGACGAAGCGGGCATCGTTGGTGGCCAGCGGCTCAATTCCATACCAGAGCATCAGCGGTTGATTGTGATCGTCAGCGTCTTCGGCATGAGCCAGCAAAGATCGAGCAAGTGCCGGACGCTGCGCGAGCGGCAGCTTCTGGAGTAGTGAGGCGAGCGTCACGCGGACCAACGCGGATTTCTCCGAAGCCGCGAGACGCGGAAGTTCTTTCTCGACGAAGCTCTGGAAGATTTCCCCTGCCGCCGGGCTGGCGTGGGACGCGTCTTCCATCAAGCGCAGCGCCCAAGCACGCTCGGATTCCGATCCGTTCAGCTTCGCGCGCAACAGACCGTCGTCCACGCCGCCGGAAACCTGGAGCGACCACAGCGCCCGCAGTCGGGTGACTTCGTTCGCGTCATTCATCGCCAGCTGCACCAGTGCGTCCCGCGCATCCTTCAACGGCGCGCCGCGACGTGCGCGATCCGCGAGCACCCGCCTCGCCTGTCGCGCCAGCCAGTCGTTGGCGTTGCTCTGAAGCTTCGTCAACTCGACGTTGCCCAGCGTCGTCAGGTCGGTGGCACTTCCCTTCTTCGGGTCGGCGTAGGTCAGTTTGTAAATGCGGCCGCTGGTGCGATGGATGCCGTCGTGGTCGTGGCATTCGCCCGCGTCGCTCCAGTCGCTGACGAAGACACCGCCGTCCGGCGCGGCGACGAGGTCAATGCCGCGAAACCACGGGTCCGCGAAGAAGAAGGCGTCCGGATTGTGCCGCGCGATGAAGCCGCTGCCCTGCCGATCGAGTTGTTCAACGTTCAAACGGCGGCCGTGGAAATTGATCGTCAGAAGTTTGTTGTTCCACGCTTCCGGCCATTGACCGCCCTGGTAAATTAACAAGCCCGTGTGCGCGTGTCCGCCGCCGGCCGCGCTGGTGACATCGGTCACGCCCTTGCGCACGTCGGTCCAGTTTTCGCCGGTGCCCCAGTGAACGTGATCCGCCGTCTGCTCGATCGGTTCGTAAATGTGCGGCGTGGGATCGCCGCCATACATGCGCCGGTAATGCGCGCCGGGAATGACGTGCCAGAGATGGCCGATGACGGTGTTGATGAAGAACAGTTCGCCGAGCGCATCCCAGTCCATGCCCCACGGATTTGTCGTGCCCTGGGCGACGACCTCGGTGACGCGCCGGGTCGGATGATATCGCCAGATGCCAACGTTCATCGCGGTGCGCTTCTCGACCGACGTGGCGGGCGGTCCGATGCGCGAGGTGCTTTGAATTCCGTGCCGACCGTATAGCCATCCGTCCGGTCCCCAGCGCAAGCCATTCGCCACCGTGTGACGACCCGCGACATACTCGAAGCCGTCAAGGACTATCTGCGGCGGGCCGTCGGCGATCCCATCACCGTTCTCGTCCGGGAGGAAATACAAGTTCGGCAATGCCAGCGCCCACACGCCACCAAGGCCAACCTCGACGCTCGTCAACCGCTCCGCGCCGTCCCAGAACACCGTGCGTTTGTCGAAACGCCCGTCGTTGTCGGTGTCCTCGAAGACCACGATGCGGTCGCGCAGATCTTTGTGATAACCCATCTTTGATTCCGAGTAAGTGTAATTCTCCGCAACCCACAACCGCCCGCGCGCGTCAGTCGCCATGCCGATGGGCTGTTGCACATCCGGCTCGGCGGCGAAGACGGTGAGCTTGAAGCCGGGCGGCAACTTCGACTGCGCGATGACCTCCATCACCGGCATCGGGCCGTTGGTGGCGGTTTCGGTGTTGAACGGCTTGAGGGAGGCCGACTCGGCGGCCAGGGCAGCGACAACTGAAAGGGCGAAGGCCCTGAAAGCAAATTTCATATCAAGTGTTTGACTGGAGGCGACAAAAGCGACGGATCACTACGTTTTTCAACATTAAAGACTGCCAATCGCGATTACTCCAGTTTCAAGTTGCGCCAGAGGGCGTTGCCGGCGGTACGGTGGGCGACGAGCACGCGCTGGTAGAGGCGCAGTGTCACATCACGCGAGGCGAATTTCGCAAGGTCAACGGACATGGCCACCCACTTCCGTTCGCTCGCGCCGCCTTCGATGATACGTTTCTCCAAGAGCGTGTTGTCGGCATAGACGTTGAGTTCCCAGGCGCGTCCGGCGTCACTGCCCACCTCGAAGGCCAACTTCGGCTCCGCGCTGAGTTTCGTCTTCCGCACGAGCAGGCAGCCGCGCACCTCGTCGCGCGGATAAGTGGCGAGCACGTCGCCCGCGAGATGCGTGATGCCCCGAATGCCGCCCATACCGCCGCCAGCGCCGCCGAAGCCGGCACGTTCCAGTTTCCAGTCGGCGTTCCAATACTGCATTAAATCCGCAAGCTGGAAAGTTTCAGCAGGCTGCGTGACCGGTGCCTGCGCGGGAATAGAAATCCTGTCGCCAGAAATCGTCGCGCCGTTCGCGGCGAGGATTTTTTCCCCGATTGCAGCGGTGCGGTGGGCGAGGTCAGAGATCTTTTCATCGACCGGCGGGGTCAGCTTTACGCCACCCATCTCCGAACCGACGATGCGATCGCCAAGTTGGGCTACCAAGTGCGGCGGGATCGCCTTCATCCCGTGCATCGCGCCGACGACGGCGGCGGCGTTGGCCGCGTTGCAATCCGCGTCAGTGAAATCAGCGGCCTGGGCGGCGAGATTGACCGTCTTCAAGAAGTCGCCATTGCCAAACCATACGGCTGCGGCCGCTAGACCGCCGTTGGGGACGGCGTTGTTCGTCGCGGGATATTCGCTATGCCAGCGGTCTTCAACGGCGTCGCAAATCTCTTGAAAACTTTTGCCCTGTTCCGCGAGTCGGATGACGAGGTCGAGGCACTGACGGTAGGGTGAATCAGGATGAAGGAGCTGCGCCGCTTTCCGCACGATGGTCTGGGTGTCGCGTTCGCTGAAACCCAGTGAAATCATTCCGGCCATGAAGACCGCGCCATCCACGCCTTCCGCGTAACCGTTGACGTGGCCGAACTCACGCGCGAGGCGGCCCGCAACGTTTGGTAATCCCGGGGCCAGCGCGCCATAGACGTCCGCGCTGAACTGGGGGCCGATCGTGAACCAAAGTTTGTTGTAGCGCGGATGGCCGGAATCGGGTGCCTGGATTCCTTTCTGCAGATTCAACCTCGACTGTTCGCTCGAACCCCACGAGCCGCAACCGTTCTCCAGCCATTGTTGACCGAGCTGCGCGGCGGTCAGTCCGATACCATATTTTTCAAACGCGCGGACAGCGCACATCTCATAATACCAGTCGTCATCCACGGGAGTAACGGTGTAACGTTTCGGATAATTCGTCAGCCAGAGAGTGGAGGAAACATGGTGCTCGTGGGGCCAGGCGAGCAGAACCCCGCAGATCTGCCCGGCCCAAACGGCATGGACACGATCCACGTAATCTGCGCGAGTGAGTTGAAAGGGTGCTGCGGCCGAAACTCCTTGGGGCAATAACAGGGCGCAAATGAGAAGAACTGCGGCAACAAGTGGGCGATTGAGAGTGCGGCGACGCCTTGGGTTCATAGTCTGTGTATCTTCCTGTTATCATTCGACAATTCCGTCGGCCATGTCTGTCAACTTCTGGTATCAAACGATAATTCTGCTTCCGTGTCGAGCTGCAGCAGCCATGCCTCAGCAATTCTCATTTTGCGGAGCGCGGCTGTGTGCAAAGCACCAGCCGCGTGCGAACACACCCCATGCCTGTATTTGAGCCGACGTACTTCGGCTGGTCGAGACGATACAACACGGCCGCGCTCCGTGACAAAATGAGAATTGCTGGCCATCAGTGACGGAATACTTCAGCGGTTCGGCTGCGGTTGCCGCAGACGACAAAAAGAGGCCGGGTTCGGAAGGGAGGAGCCAGCACAGAGTTTGGGAGGACACAGAGAGGGATTACCTGGAGACCGCCTCTCTGTATTCTCCCATACTCTGTGCTGAACCAAATGCTGAACCAAAGATATCATCATTGCTTGGCCCGGTGCAGGGCCAGGTTGTCTTCATCGTTGAGGTCCATTTCGAAGTAGTCGGTGAACATTCACCAGGCCGTTGGGGGAGCAACTTGCCGTCATGCTTGCCACCGGAGCTGTCCGAGGGCGATGTGTTCGGGCTTTCGTCGAACTTCCAGTGACCAACGATGTCCGCCGATGCTGGACTGGCGACCGCAGCGTTTGAAGCATCGCCGATGCAGTAAAGGTTTTTCTCAGTGCGAATGAAGAACTGCCCGCGCGAAATGGCGGGTGAAGCCTGCACTTTTTCGCCGAGCGGATTCTTTGCCAGCACTTTGAATTCCGAGCTGGCTGCGATGACGGTAGTCTCACCGTTGTCGCCGAGGAAATAGATGCGGCCTTCGGCAGCGACGGGCGACGCGGAGAAATTCCCACCGACGCGTTCCTGCCAGACAAGTTCGCCCGTGTCGGCTTTCATGCACGAGGCCACGCCACCGTCAGTGATGGCAAAGAGATGCGGCTTCAAGTAGAGCATCGATGGCACTTTCGGCATGCCTTTCTTTTGTTCCCAAACGAGATTGGCTTCCTTGAGATCGCCTTTGCCGCCGAGCCTGAACGCCTTCATTGTCTCCTTGCCTCCCCACCCGCCGGACGTGAACGCCAGTCCGTCGCCCAGTACGACAGAAGGCACCTTGCCTTCGCCGATCACTCCATGTAGGTATTTCCCAACCAGGAACAGGAATACGATCCCGGGGGATCAAACGGAACTTCTGCATGAACAGCTTGCATCAGCACAGCAAGCCAGACGGCTGCGTGGGTCACGATTTTTTGGCTGGGCGACATTTTCACTTATGGCGGCCAGAGTGCCGAAGTGCCAGACTCGCTGCTAGAACAATGCAGCGAGAATTCTTGACAAAATTTACCCGATCGCCGCGGCCCTGAACTCCTTGAAAGCGGGACAAGGATCAACACCTCGCTGTTTTCACCGTCATGGGTTTTGCCTTAACTGTCCGACGTTTGTGGTGACGAGCGGTTCCGCAACGCCGGGCACAAGGGTAAACTTGAAGCTGTCGAGGTTCAGCCACTCCACCTTGTCGGCATGGAGCACGGGACGGAAATCGTCCTCGGCGAGGCTGAAGCGCACGTCCTCCAGGGTGAGCGACTGGACGTTGCGCGCGTAGAGGCCCCACGCCGGAAGCGCCCGTGCGTCCACACCAGGGCCTTTGACGATCTGGTTCGTGGACCAGGCTTTGCCGCCTCCGGCAAACTCCGCGCGCACTCCGCGCAGGATGACGTTCGTGATGGGCGCGTCAGTCCAGCTCTCTGCCGAGAAAGCCGAGCGATATACTCCAGTGGCTTCAAGGCCGCTGACCGTGACCTTTCCCACCGTGTTCCCGGGCTTGATCCAAAGCGTCACCGGCGAGGCAACGTCTTGCATGACATTGTTGGCGATAAGCACGTCGTCGAGCAGACCGCGCGTGGCGTCCCATGCGCCGGGCTGAAGGATGATGCCCGAAAGCATGTTCGTGCGCCGCTTCTCGCCGGAGGTGCGGTGGGGTTGTTCGCCGGGGCCACGAAACAAATTGTTCGCGATGGTCAGGCGCGTGGCCGGGCCGATGAGCCGGATGCCGTTGCACGATGAATTGATCAGGCAATCTTTAATCACCGTGTTGTTCCAGTAGCGGCCTGCAATGGCGTCGTCGCCGGTGAAGAATTGACAGCCAATGATGTTCACGTTCTGGCACCAGCGTTCAGGGGATCCGCGCCAATGCACCCCATCCCAGCCGCCGACAAATTTCACGTTGCGGATTTCCACATCGTCGCTCACCTGAAACAAGACGGCATAGTTGGCGGAATCAACAATCGTCACGTCACGCAGCGTGAAGCGTCGGCAATTGACGAAGACAATGGTGTGCGGACCGCGCATCCGCTCTTCGCCGGTCGGGTCGAATACTTTGTTGCCGTTTATGACGCCTGACCCGGTTATCGCTGCGTCCTCGACGTTTTCACCCACGATGAGCCCGCGATGCCACTTACCCCACTTGGCTTCGGGCATGCTGTCCGGCGTCTTGGGCTGGGCGTAAAGCGAGAGATTTGTCGTGCCGACGAGTTGCGCGCCGGCGTCAAGATGGAGCGTCACGCCGCTTCGGAGATGAACGGTGCCGGACAGATAGCGCCCTGCAGGAAAAAGCACCTGGCCGCCACCCGAATCCCGGCAGGCGTCGATGGCGGATTGAATGGCAGCCGTGTCGAGAGCGCGTCCATCCCCCTTGGCGCCCAGCTTGCGAACGTCGAACACGCTTTCGGCCTTCGCCACGAGGGCCGTGGCCAGGGCCAGCCAGAGTAGGATTCTCATAGGTTGATTCTTTTCATTTGATTCAAATTAAAGCGGTTCGTGGAACTCTTGGCGTGTAGAAAATTGCTCGTCAAGCTGGACGTCCGCCACTGCAGGTCGTCGGGAGTGGTGAGACGATATCCTTGCATTGTTTTCATAAAATTATTTGTGGTAGGGCGGCGCTGCCGCGTTGCTGAGATTGAAACAAAATGATGAATGGACAAAGCGGCAGCTTTGCCCTACCACATCCAATCATGGTAGGGCGGCGCTGCCGCGCTGCCCAAACTTCAATCACCCGACCAGGAAATCTCATGCACCCGTCCGAAATACGGCCAATCTTTCGAACGCGTCACCAATCCCGCCCGCACCGGATTCTCGCGGACGTATTGCC